>Ga0187892_10003435_pt1 | contig 29016 bp, 25 predicted proteins | sample MA1701073metaG_FD_139345 | JGI IMG/M metagenome (GOLD analysis project Ga0187892, IMG submission 139345) | Bio-ooze microbial communities from a basaltic lava cave in the Kipuka Kanohina Cave System on the Island of Hawaii, USA - MA170107-3 metaG ... | reverse complement strand
TGCGTGCTGGACGCGGCCGGCGCCGCCTTCTGCTGGGGCGGCAATCGCTGGGGACAGATCGGCTCCGGATCACCCGGCCTCGGCGAACGACAGCTCACGCCCGCCCGCGTCAACCTCGCTAACGTCACTGTTATCGCAGCCGGCGACAACACCACGTGCGCGCTCACCCGATCCGGCGATTCCTATTGCTGGGGACGGAACGACGCCGGCCAGCTGGGCGATGGCAGTGTGCAACCCATCTGCCGCGCCGACAACAACAGCTTCGGCTGCGCCGCCGACCCGGCCGGGCCGCGCCGCGTGGCCACCGCCGTCGCATTCCGCGCCATCACCGTCGGTCAGTTCCACACCTGCGCACTGGATGCGGACGGCCGCGCCTACTGCTGGGGCGCCGCCGCGCAGGTGGGTCGCCAGAGCGGTGAGCTGGCTCTGCCCGCACCCGTCGAAACGAATCAGCGATTCCGTCTGATCGCCGCAGGCGCCAGCCACACCTGCGGCATTACCCTCGTGGGGACCGCCTGGTGCTGGGGCGCCGGACGCTTCGGCCAGCTGGGAAATGGGTCACGCAAGGACGTGCTGCTGCCCACACCCGTCGCCGACCGCAGCTGAAAAGAAGGCGCAGGATGCGGGGACGTGCGTTCGCGGTGCTGGCGTTTCTCGCGGCTGTGATCGGATCGTCCGGCTGCGCGGTGGGAGCGGAGCCGGCTGCGACGGGTCAGGGCATCGCGTATCGCGTTCACGGCTGGAATTTCGGGCCGTTCATCGACGGCCAGGATCCGAACGCGGGGAGTGTGGTTGGCGCGACGCAGGTACGGGAGCGGCTGCGGCTGGTGTCCGGGCACGCGGAGTGGGTCCGCGGGTTCGGCAGCACAGGCGGCATCGAGCATGTGGGACGGATCGGCCGGGAGCTGGGCCTGCGGACGGCGTGCGGTGCGTGGCTGGGTCGGAACGCGGCGGCGAACGACGCCGAAATCGAGGGACTGATTGCGAGCGGGCGGGCCGGCGACTGCGATCTTCTGATCGTGGGCAGTGAGACGATACTGCGCGGCGATCTCACGCCAGCGCAGCTGCTCGGCTACATCACGCGGGTGAAGAGGGCGGTGCCGGGCGTTCCGGTGTCGACGGCTGACGTACACTCTGTGATCACGAGCGCCGCGGTGCGTCCGATTCTGGATACGATCGATGTGGTGCTGGTGAACTACTATCCGTTCTGGGAAGGGATCGCGCTGGAGGATGCGATCGGCGCGCTGCGTCAATGGCACGAACGCGTGTTGCAGGCGGCGGGTGGCAGGGAGGTGATCGTCTCGGAAACGGGCTGGCCATCCTGCGGCGGCCGGCGCGGCGAAGCGGAAGGTTCGGCGCAGAACGCCGCGGAGTATTTTTTCCGCTTCGTCTCGTGGGCGCGCGCGAACCGGGTCCGATATTTCTACTTTGCTGCGCTCGATGAATCGTGGAAGGCTCGCTACGAAGGCGCGTGGGGCGCGTGCTGGGGCGTCTTTGACAGGAGCGGTCAGTTGAAGCCGGGAATGCAGCGGGTTTTCGATGGTGAAACGACTGCCGACGGCGCACGGCAACCCTGAGTCATCGAGCCGCATTGCAGGACGGGCGATTTCGCGTCGTTGCGTACAACTTCCTGGCGGGCGGCAGCCGCAAGCGGACGGGCCACTGGTCGCGACTGATCCGGCACCTGGGCGCGGATCTGATTCTGGCGCAGGAGTGCAGGCCGCCGGCGGCGAGCGCAAACGAGCGGTATCGGCCCGCGCAGGAGGACGCGTTTCTGTGGTCGCGCGCGAGCCGTGCCGGCTGGGGCAGCGCCGTGCTGGCTCGATCCGCCACACTCCAGCCGCTCGAGCTTCCGGACTTTGACGGCTGGGTTGTCGGCGGAGCGCTGGTGTCTGCAGCGTGGGCCGGTGGTCGTGCCCTGCGAGTGTTCAGCATCCACGGCCCGCCCGGCGACCGCGGTTACATCCCCACGATGCACACGATCCTCGACCGGCTCGCGCCGCATTCGCGGGACGCGGACCTGATCCTCGGCGGCGACTTCAACGTCGTTGTGGGTTATCGCCAACCCACGGAGCGGCTCAAGGTAATGCGGGGCGAACGCGCGATTCTGGAGCGCCTTGCCAGCGAGCTCAAGCTGATCAGCTGCTGGCAGGCGGCGCATCCCGGTCGCCCGCTGCCGCAGACGCTGCGCTGGACGGCGAACCGCGATGCACCGTACCACTGCGACGGCATCTTCGTGCCCGAGTCCTGGCGCGCGCGGCTGCTTGCGTGCCGCGTAGTGCGCGGCCGCCGCTGGTCCGCGCTCAGCGACCACAACCCCGTCGTCGCGGAGTTTTCCTGCCACGTGCCCACCCCATCGACATCGAGCTGAGCCCGCATCCGTCCGACGCGAACGGGAATTCCGGGAGGGACACAACTGTTCACTGGTGGTGGATCCGGTTCCCGGGTCCCGGTGCACCACCGTTCCCTCGCGAAGGAGGTCATCATGCGCCACCATCTGGCTTGCGCCCGGCACGCCGCATTGCTCTATCCGGTCCTTGCCATCGCTCTCGCATCCGGGACTGCCTGTTCGGACGACGCGACGGATCCGCGGCCCGGGCGCGAGCTGTCCCTCACGCTGCAGGGGCTCGAGCCGCTGCTGAACGGGTTTCACTATGAAGCCTGGGCCCTGGTCGGCGGCCAGGCGCTGCCTGCGGGCAAGTTCAATCTCGACGCGCAGGGCCGCATGGTCGAGCTGAACGGCCGCGTGCTCGCCAATGGCAGCCTGCAGCAGTCCCGGGACATTCGGAGCGCGTCCGCGATTGTGATTACGATCGAGCCGACCAACGATGTCGACTCGGCGCCCACGGCAACGCACGTGTTAGCTGGCGCCGTCCAGAACAACGCGGCCACGCTCAGCGTGTCCGCACCGATGGCGCTGGGGAACGACTTCACCGCCGCGGCTGCGTCCTACGTGCTCGCAACGCCGACGGACAGTGACAACACCAACGAGCGGAGCGGCGTGTGGTTCCTGTCGCTTGCATCGGGCGCGCCCGCCGCCGGGCTCACACTGCCGGCACTGCCTGCAGGCTGGATCTACGAAGGCTGGGCCGTCGTGAACGGCCGGCCGCTCACGACCGGCCGATTCCTCAACGCGCGCGCCGCCGACAATGCGGCGCCGTTCAGTGGACCCCTGACCGGGCCACCGTTTCCCGGCGAGGATTACGTGCGCAATGCGCCAGCCGGACTCACCTTTCCGCTGGACCTGCGCGGCGCCACGATCGCGATCACGATCGAGCCCGAACCGGACGACGCTGCCGCACCGTTCGCGTTCAAGCCGCTGCTCGGCACGGTACCGGCCACGGCGCTCGATCGTGTCACCTACACGCTGCCCAATCGCGCGTCGACGCTCGCCTCCGGCACGGCGGTGATCCGCTGACGGCGCGCAGCCACTTACATTCCAGCGCCAGGTTCGCGGCCGTGTACCTGCCGTCCGCGGAACTGGCGGATTGGCCTCGCGTTGCCGTTCCCGATGCGTTCGGCTGCACGATTCTTGCGTCGGAAAGAAGTGTTCCCACCCGGCAGAAACGTGCGCATGGAGGACTCGATGATCCTGCGACGAATGGGCCTGCCCCTGCTCGTGGCGGGTCTCGTGGGCTGCGATTCGATGGGGCCCGAGACTGGCAGTCGCATCGCGATCGCTTTTTCCACGGCCGTACCGCGTGCCGATGCCATGCTTTCGGCGAACACGGCCGGCGCGGACCTGGTTCTGACCGGATCGAACGGTCAGCTTCGCATCACGTCGATTCACATGATTGTGAACGAGTTCGAGCTCGAGCGAGCGCGCGGGGCGTGCGCGCGGGCGGCGGATCGCGAGGATGATCACGACGACGACTGCGAGAAGATCGAGTCGGGTCCGTTCTTCATCGAGCTTCCGCTCGGTGGGACGGCCAGCGTTGTGAGCCAGGAAGTGCCGCCCGGTGCCTACTCGGAGCTGGAGTTCGAAGTCGAAGACCTCGATCTGGACGACGAAGACGACGACGACATGGATCGCGGCATGGCGGATCTGCTGCGGGCGATCCGTGACGCGGGCTTCACGTCCTGGCCCGAAGAGGGCAGCATGGTCGTGCGCGGCACGTTTACGCCGACGGGCGGCACGGCACGCTCATTCACTACGTGGCTCAAGGCGGAAATCGAGATTGAAATGGAATTCGAGCCACCCCTTCAGGTCGATGACGTCACGCGTACCGTGACCATCGAGATCGATCCGTCGCTCTGGTTCCGCACGTTCGCGAATACCGTGATCGACCTGTCCGCGTTTGACTTCGCCACGACCGGCAAGGTTCTCGAGTTCGAAGCCAGGTTCAGGAGCGGTCTGCAGCGCCTGCGCTTCGACGACTGAGTCAGCGGCGGCATGCGGGGGCGGCGGCGGGCGTGATCCCGGCGCTGCCGCCGCCCTCTGCCATGCGACGCCGGCTCACTCGCGATCGTTCGAGACGGGCTTGGCGCGTACGGTTGGATACGCTATGCCGAGCTGTTCGAGGTAGGTAGCGTACTTCGACGGATCGTAATAGAGCTTCCGCATTTCCGGCCGGTACTTCTCCATGATTTCCGCGTTCAGCCAGATGGCCGGCTGATCCGTAGGCAGGATGAAGGGCGTGTACTTCGTGTCCCGCGTCTGCACATCGCGGAAGTAGGTCCAGGCATCGGCCACGATCTTCGGCTGGAGCAGCAGATCGAGGAGTGTGAGCGCCTGGACTTTTGCGCCGGCGAGCGTGCCCTTGTGCGCGATGGGCGTGGCCATGGCGATCGCGCTCGACCAGTTGTGGCCGGGCAGGCCGCTGATGTTGGCGGGGAATCGCAGCGTCACAGTCGGCAGGTTCCAGGAGACATCGCCAATATCGTCCGATCCGCCGCCGAGCGATCGCTCGATGTTGGCGGGTCCGCCCAGCGAATCGATTTCCGTGGCGAGTCCGGCTTCGCGCACGCCCAACTCGCGCTGCAGCCCCCTGGCGAGTGTGAGGTCCGCCTCGGTCCACTGCGGCAGTCCGACGCGGCGGATGTTCTGGTGCGTGGCTTCTGCGACGGGTCGGCTGAAGTGGCCACTCCACGCGGAGCCGATCGTCGCGATGGTGTCGATCTGCGTGTCCGTCATGAGCGCTGCGCCCTGCGCTATTCGCTTGGCCGCCTCGTACATGCGCATGGTGCGAGGATAATCGCGCTCGCGGAAATAGAACCAGATGGTGGCCGTCTGCGGCACGACGTTGGGCTGATCGCCGCCATCGACGATCACGTAATGCGAGCGCTGCGCCGGCTCGAGGTGCTCCCGGCGGTACTCCCACCCCTGCGCCATGAGCATGGCCGCATCGAGCGCGGATCGGCCGCGCCACGGTGCGCCCGCGGAGTGAGCGGTTTCGCCGCGGAACCGGAACTGCACGGAGATCAGCGCGTTCGATCCGCTCTGACCCCAGGACACGCCCAGGTTGTTGCCCACGTGCGTGAACAGCGCGACATCCGCGTCCTTGAACACGCCGGCACGGACGAGGAACGCTTTGGATCCGAGCTGCTCCTCCGCCACGCCCGGCCACAGCATCAGCGTGCCCGGGATGCGGTCCCGCTCCATGATCTCCTTGACCGCGAGCGCGGCGACGATGTTGACCGCCTGCCCCGAGTTGTGACCTTCGCCATGGCCGGGTGCCATCGAGATCATCGCCTCGCGGTAGCCAACGCCCGGCTTCTGGCTGGCCTGCGGGATGCCATCGATGTCGGAGCCCAGCGCCAGCACCGGCTTGCCCGAGCCCCAGCGCGCAACCCATGCCGTCGGCATGCCGGCCACACCGCGTTCCACGGTGAAGCCATTCTGCTCCAGCAGACTCGTCAGGTACTTCGACGTCTCGAACTCCTGCATGCCGAGCTCACCGAAGGAAAACAGCATGTCGACGATTTCCTGGACCATCCTGGCGCGGCTCTGCACCTTCTCGAGCGCCTCCGCCTTCAGTCGTTCGAGCCGGGCATCGCGTTGCTGCGCGGCGAGCGGCAGAGCGATCAGCGTCGCAGCAAGACACGTCAGGAGTGGAACTCGGCGCATCGTCGCCTTCCGGAAAGAGGGAGGTCCCTGCACGACCGCTCACAATGCGGGGCGGGCCGCGGCGCGGCAAGCCGGGACCCTCGCGCCGCCCCGGCACCGGCCGCACGCGCAACGTGCGCCGGGTTTACTCCGGCGGTGATCCGTCCCGCGGCTCGTCCAGCGCACGACGCGCCTCCGCCTCCACCCAGTCGCGTGGTGCACCCAGCGAATCGAGCACTTGCGCCGCGTTCGACTTTTCGTCCTCCACCAACCCGAGAAGGAACAGCTCGGTGCCGATGACGGCGAGATGCCGGCGCTCGGACTCCGCCATCGCGTACTCGAGCACACGCCGGGCGGCGCGCGTGTACGGCATTTCGCCGCGGTCCGCAGCCGATCGAGACGGTTTCAGCGTTTCCTCGACGCGGACACGCAACTGATCGGGATCGATACCGAACGTCTGCAGCACCGAAGCAAGGATGGGTTCGCGCTCGCGAATTCATGGCCAGCAGAATGTGCTCGGTGCCGAGAGAATCCTGGCCAAGCCGCAGCGCTTCCCTGTGCGCAATGGCAAGCAATCGCCGGCAGTCATCCTTGAAGTTGAGATTCACGGCTGACTCGTGGCCAGGTTCCACAGGAGTTTCTGTGCGCAACCCAGAGCGTACATGGATCGAGGTTTCATCGGTGCCACCGTTCGGTCGGAACCATGGGCCGGTCTGCAGTGAATCTTGTTCGCGTGGTGACCAGGATGCAAACGTCATGCGACGAGTACGCCGGAGTCGCGGAGCTGTACAGCACGCCGTCCCCGCGCGAACCGTGGAGTCATGGCGTGATTCGAGGCCCGGCGCTTCGGCTCGTGCCGCGAAAGGCGCAAAACTCGACATTGGCGGCGTGGGATGGCGCCGATGTCGAGAAGCATGCGGTTGAACAAACCAAAGTCTACAGCGGGCAACGCCGGCCAAGGCGATTGTCGAGTTTTGGGTGTTCAGACTACCTGAACTCGACATCGGGCTGAATCGCGACCGCCAATGTCGAGTTCTGGGTGTTGCGGGCCGCTCCGCGCCCGGTGATCCGGGGGAGAAAGTGGAATAGCCTGCGTACCGGCGAGGTCAGCGCAGCGGGATCCAGGAGGCCATCGGCGAAGCGCCGTTTGGCCGTTTCACGCCCAGGGCCTGAATCCTCGCCCTTGCGGTGGCTTACCCGGTGCCATTGACGTCTCTGCGCAAAGTGAAAGGGCGGGCAGCCGCCCGCGTCCTCTGTATATTGCGGCTCTGTTCGATTCGTGCGTCGGGTGGATGGCAGCCAACGCAATCATGATCACGTGGTGACGACGATGCAAGCGCCGTACGACGAATACGCTGGAATCGCCGAGCTGTACGATCACGTGGCGCTCTACCGCGACCGGCCGGACATTGCGTTCTATGTGGATGCCGCTCGGTCCGCGAACGGCGCTGTGCTCGAGATCGGTTGCGGCACAGGTCGCGTGCTGATCCCGTCAGCCCGGGCGGGGATGGAAATCGTGGGCGTCGACCTGTCGCGGGCCATGCTGGCCGTCTGCCGGCGCCGCCTGCAGCAGGAAAGCGCGGATGTCCGGGCGCGCGTGCACCTGGTGCAGGCGGACATGCGCGATGTTGCCCTGGCGAGGCAATTCGCGCTGGCGACGATACCGTTCCGGCCGTTTCAGCATCTCCTGACGGTCCGCGACCAGCTTGCCTGTCTCGACGGCATTCGGCGGCACCTGGTGGATGGCGGCCGCCTGGCCTTCGATGTGTTCAATCCCTCGATCGATGCGCTGGCCAGCCGGCCGGAAGGCCAGGAAGTGGGGGATGAACCCGAATTCACGACGCCGGACGGGCGTCGCGTGCTGCGCCGCCACCGGATCATCGCACAGGATCGGTTCTATCAGGCGAATCAGATCGAGCTGATCTATTACGTGACGCACGCCGACGGACAGGAGGAGCGCATCGTGCACGCGTTCACGATGCGATACCTGTTCCGCTTCGAGATCGAGCATCTGCTGGCGCGCGCCGGCTTCGAGCTGGAGCACGTGTACGCAGACTACGCGAAGAATCCGTACGGCTCGACGTATCCGGGGGACCTGATCGTGGTTGCGCGAAAGGCGTCGTGACGCTGAGCGCGCTTCAATCGACCCGTACGGCCTTGGCGTACGCGAGCTCGATCGCTTCGTCGGCCGGTCCGTCCGACGACAGGACACAGAGCGTGCGACCCTCCTGCCAGAACACGAGCGTCAGCGAACCCTCGCGGTAGACGTGGAAGCGGATGCCATTGCGCTCGTGCTGCTCGGCGGGCGGCGGCAGCTCCGTGATGACGCCTTCGTACATCTGGCATACGACGGTGCGGCCATCGTCCGTGCGGTAGGCGAAGAGGGCGCTCGTGCGGCCCTCAATGCGGTGCACGCGGCCGCCCGCGAGGGCGTACCCCATCATGCCGAAATCGAAAACGCGCGCCGCGAACGGCAGCTGTGCGCGGGCGAACGCCCGTTCGAGTTCGGCGACATCCGCCGTCACGAACTCGAGCGGAAGCGCTGCCGTTCGCACATCTGCAAGGTCACGAGCAGCGGCCCGCACAAAGTCGTCGCGACCCAGTACGCGGCCGAGAAGGAACAGAAGCACGGCCGCGGCAGCGAGTCCGAGACCCATGCTCAGCCTTTGCAGACGCCGGCGCCGCGGAGCAGCATGGCGCGCGCCTTCCCGATCGGCGCGGTCCAGTGCATCCATGACACCGGCACGCAAGGACGGAGGCACGGGTTGCTCGCGAAGCCGCTCGCGCACGACCGTCCGGGCCTGGCGTATCGCATCCAGCTCGCGCCGGCAGCGCGGACAGTCGGCAACGTGCGCCTGTACCGCGAGGGCGCGGTCGGGCTCGAGGCGGCCGTCCAGCAGCCGATCGAGGTCTTCGCCGGGATGACTCGCGTCCACGCTCATCCGTCTCCCGTTTTCAGGTAGCCGGTGCGCCGCGCGTAATCGTGCAGCGCCGTGAAGAGCAGCCGGCGGCCGCGGAACAGCCGGGACCGCAGCGTACCGACCGGACACCCGGCGACCGCGGCGGCATCTTCGTACGAGAGTTCCTGCACATCGACCAGCAGGATCGCGGTCCGGAACGCCTCGGGCAGATCACGCAGCGCGGTGTCGATCTCGGGTGAGTTCAACTCGAAGCGTCCGAATTCGGACTCATCGGATTCGTCTGCCTCGAGATACTGCTGAAAACGCTCCTCGACATCGTCGAACGATACGTTGTTGGCATCGCGCCGCGTCCGCTGCTGCCGGTTGATCGCGACGGAATACAGGATGGTGAACAGCCAGGCCCGTGCATTCGTGCCCGGCCGGAAGTTGTCGAACGTGCGATAGGCGCGCAGGTACGTGTCCTGCACGACATCCGCCGCGTCTTCTGCACTGCCGGTGAGACGCGTCGCGACATTGTACAGGGCGGTCATCAACGGCAGTGTTGTGGCCTCGAAGCGAGCCCGCCGGTCCTCGTTGTCCCGCATGACTCCTCGTACCCGGGAATTTCTCAGGACCCTTGACTGTTAACTCAGGGGAAGGCGGTGCGCCACTGCCCGGCAGCGGCGGCGTAAGGAACGCAAACCGGAGGTTGGTTGATCTTGACGACGCGTGTGATGGCCCGATCGACAGCGCTGGCCGTGCTCGTGGCCGCGCTGGCGGTTGCGACGCCGGCGTGTCGCTCCAGCCGGAGGCTGATGCGGCTTTTTCCGTGGGTGGCGGCCCGCCGCCCTTCGTCTTTCCGACCGGCTGCTGCTACTACGAGGACCGGATCGTTCGCACGGTCGTGCCGCCGGCCCGGTCCCCGAAGGAGGGCACGGACAACTTCTATGCGTTCCCCGCCGGCGCGGCCGCAGGTCAGAAGGGCGTTGTGGGCGTGGCCCCCGGCGACCCCGGCTATCACGGCGGGCACTGGAAGTTCTACGCCGTCACGTGGAACACCGGGCCGTACCTGCTGACTTCGGAGTCCGCCGTGCTCGCCGCCGCGATGGCGGGTGACGTCACGGTGATGCGCGTTCGTGCCAACGACTTCAAGTGCCCGATTCAGCCGTGAGGCCGGCCTCGCGCCTATTGTGACGCGGCACGTGCGGCGGCCACGACATCGGCCCACGGCACGACGCGGCCGTGGATCGGTACGACATTCGCCGCTCTGAGGCTCGAGCGCGTCACGTTCTCGACCAGGTTCGGCGCAAACACGGCGGGCGGAACATTCGCCGCGCCGACGGCCGGCGGCGAGTACACATCCGCCTCGATCAGCAGCCGTTCGCGAGGCAGGTAGACCACGACCATGGTTCCCGAATGCGCGTTGCCCTGCAGCGCGCGGACTTCCACCGTGCGGCTCGCATCCTGGTAGACGCGGCGGTCGGTCACGGTTTCGATCTGCAGTTCACGCGGCGCGCGCGCCAGGCTGTCCGGCGCGATCGTGAAGGAACGGCTCGCGACTTCGCGATACCACGACTCGTTGCCCGCATGCGTTACAATCGTGAGACCTTCCGCGATCGCGGTGCGGATACCGCCCGAGTGATCGAAGTGGTGGTGCGTGTTGACCAGGTAACGCAACGGCTTCTCCGGCCGCTGCTGCCTCGCCGCCGCCAGCACGGCGCGCGTGCGCGCCTCGCTCTGCGGCGCTTCCACGACCATCATGTGATCGGCAAACTCGATGAGCACGCTGTGGTGCGAGCCACCGGTCAGGTACCAGACGCCGGCCGCGAGCGGTTCGACCGTCACATTCACGGCCGCTGCCGGCAGCGTCGCGTTGCGCACGCTTTCCGGCGCTTCGAGGTCCGTGCTCTCCTGGCCGCTCACGGTCGCACTGGACAGGCGGATGTCGGCCGTCGTGAACCGGTCCACGCGCGTGGTCATGCGCATGGGCAGCTGCAACCCGTCGCTGTCGACATAATCCGCGTACAGCACTTCGAGCGCCACGTCGCCGAGATTGGCGTTCGACACGCGCGTGCTCAGCGAAACGGGCAGTTCGGTCGAGCGGTCGACCGTCATGGCGTAACTTTCGCCACCCACATCGAGGTAGACCCTGTCGTGCGTGCTGTCCACCGGCTCGAGTCGGAGCACGGCGCCGGGCGCGAACGCCGCGAGCATGAAACCGATGGGGTGCAGCAACAGGTCGCGCTGGCGATCCCGCGAGACCGCGTCCGGCGCTCGCGTCGCGTCGCCCGCCGGCGAGACGTTGAAGGCGACATCTCCGGCCAGCGCGGTGATCTGCCGCTGCGGGTTCCGGTTGGCGGTGACAAACGTGGGCGTGCGCGTCTGATCCTGGTGCCAGCGCGCGCGCTCGAAGTCCGTCACGCGGCGGTACGCCGTCAACTCGAACCGTGGCAGCTCCGCCTCGGGTGACGCGTTCTGGCCCAGGTTGAAGTTTTCGCCCGTGCCTTCAACGACCAGCCTTTGCACGGCCAGTATGCGATCGCGGCCGCCCATGGCTTCGGCGACCTCATTGAGCACGCCTTGAGGTCCGGCCTCCCCGCACGCCAGCCAGCCGGCGAGCGGCACGAGGAGCAGCATCCGAGTCACGCGGTTCCGTACCATGGCAGACCTCACGTCGTAGAGGTGGGAGCGGCGCGTCGCACAACCATACCGAAGGGAAAGTTACGTCACTCGAAGCAATACACCAGCCGCGGGTGCAATCGCGGTTGTTTTCCGGATTCGCCGCCTACGAAAACCGCAGAGCAGCCACCGGATCCGTGGCGGAGGCGCGGCGCGCGGGCAGGAACCCGGCGATGGCTGAGACGACGAGGAGCAGCGCGGCCATGGCCCCGAACGTGACCGGGTCGGCGGGCGCGACGCCGAAAAGCATGGATTGGAGCAGGCGCGTCAGGGCTGCGGAAAGCGTTGCCCCGATCACGACGCCCAGCAGCGCCAGCCCCAGCGTGCGGCGGACAATGCGCCAGCGAACGTGCGCGGCGGACTCGCCCAGCGCCATGCGCACACCGATCTCGGGAATACGCTGGCTCACCGTGTAGGAAAGGACTGCGTAGATTCCGAGCGCCGCGAGCAGCAGCGCCGTGGCCGCAAAACCGCCCAGGATCACCAGGACGAACCGGCGCGGCGATATCGCCTGATCGACGACGGCATCGAGCGTCTGGTGATCGCCCGTCGCCATCGATGGATCCAGCTCGCGCAGTGCGCCTCGCACGTTGGCAACCAGGCTCGGAAGCGGCAGTCCTGACCGTACGACCAGAGTGAACGCGGGCGAGCCGCCCTCCCAGAGCTGCGTGAACGGCAGGTACATCTCGCTGCCGGACGCTTCCTCCAACGCCTGATGCCGCACGTCGCCCGCTATGCCGATGACTTCCCATTCCTGGCCAATGATGATCACTGTGCGCCCGAGCGCGTCCTGTCCCGGGAACAACGCGCGGGCCGCCGTCTGGTTCAGAATCACGACCTTCCGCGACGCGGCGTTGTCGGACGGCAGGAAGTGACGCCCGGAACGCAGCGGGATCTGCATGGCCTCGAGGTAGCCGCGGTCGACCAGGCGCGGGAATGCGCTCGGTTGGCCGTCCGGATAATCCACGCCGAGCACCCTGATGCCCCACTGGCGATTGCGACCGAGCGGCGGCGCATCCGTCAGGCCGACGCTCTCGACACCGGGCAACTCGGAGATCCGTCGGGTCAGCGCGTCATAGTAGGCGACATGGCCCTGCGCATTCTCGAACGGCCGCGTCGTATCGACGCGCCAGGAAACAGTCCCTGAAGGCGTGTAGCCCAAATCCACTTCCAGGACGCGCAGGAAACTGCGGATCAGCAGCCCGCTGCCGACGAGCAGCACACACGCGGCCGCCATCTCGCCCACAACCAGCGCTTCACGGATCGTCGTGCTCCGGCGGCTTTCCGTCACGCTGCGACTGTTCTCACGCATCGCCGCGGCCTCCCGGCCCCGCCATACCTGCAGCACCGGCGCCAGACCCGTGAGCAGGCCCGTAACCAGCGTGATACCCAGCGCGAACAGAAGCACGGCGCCATCCATTGAAACCGTGCGGAGCATCGGAATGCTGACCGAGCTGGTCTGCGCGACCGCGCCGATGATGAGCCATGCCACGGCTACGCCCACCACACCGCCGGCCAGTGCGAGCCCCAGGCTTTCGATCGTCAGCTGCCGCAGCAAGCGCCGCCGTTCCGCACCCAGCGCGCTGCGCACGGCCATTTCCTTGCTGCGCGTGCGGCCTCGCGCGAGCAGCAGATTCGACAGATTTGCGCACGCTACAAGCATCACGGCGGCGGCCGCCGCCGCCAGCAGCAGCATGGCCGATCGATGCTCGCCCGCAATGTGATCGCGCAGTCCCGTTACGCGGGCCCCCAGACCCCACCGGTTCGGATCATCCCGCTGCAGCTGCGTGATCACGCGGTCCAGGTCCGCCTGCGCCTCCGCCACCGTCACGCCCGGCCGCAGCCGGCCGACCATCGCCAGCGTGTTGCCCCAGTTGTCCGTTTCGTCGCTGATCGGAAAGGGCAGCAGAAAATCGATGTGCGATGCCGGCGTGAACGTCGACGCAAAATCGAACGTCGAGGGCAGCACACGTACGACTTCCGTCGGCGCGCCATTCAATGTGATCGACTGACCGACCATGTCCGGACGCGCGTTGAATCGACGCACCCAGAAGTCATGCGTCAGTATCGCGGCCGCCCGTCCGCCCCACACACTCTCTTCGTCCACGAAGCCCCGACCCAGCCGCGGCGCTACGCCCAGCACATCCAGGAAGTCCTGGGCAATCCCCACGCCTACCAGCCGCTCCGGTTCACCCGTGCCAACCAGCGTGTAACTGCCGTAATCGAAAAAGGCGAAATAGCCCGTGAGCGACTCGAACGTGCGGTTCAGTTCACGAAAATCCCGCAGATTCGATGTGCGCGACGTGACCGACGATAGCCCGCCTCGCCCCACGTTCGACACCCACACCAATCGCTCCGGCTCTCGAAACGGCAGACTCCGGATCAGCAACGGGCTCATCACGCTGAACACCGCCGTGTTCGCACCAATACCCAGACCGATGATCAGCGCCGCGAAGATCGCGAATCCCGGCTCCCGCCGAAGTCGCCGCAGCGCGTACCGCACATCCTGCGCGATGCCTGAACGCAGCCCGTCCATTCGACGCATCAGCCCTCCCGAACCCCGCGTCGCTCCGATTGACTCCGCCCGCCTCGCCGCGCCGTGCTCCGCCGGCACCCGCGACAGCAGATCCAGCGACGCCGACACCAGCGATCGTACCAGCCCCGCCGTCCCACTCCGCGACAGCGATTCCTGCGCCATCCGCTCGAACGCCGAGACCGACTCCGCGCCGTGTCGCCGCCGATACCGCGCCGGCAGAAGCCAGTGCAGAACCGCAAACACCCGGACGGCCAGCCTCACGCGATCCGACACGCCTCACACCTCGCGCGGCCGCGATCGCGATTGCCGCGACCGCGACTCCCGTACCAGTGCTGCCAGCCGATCCGTCTCCGCCGCCAGCACCGATCGCCCCAACCCGCTCAGTCGGTAGTACCGCCGATGCACGTCGTCCGACACGCGCGGCCCCGATGTCTCCTCGATCAGACCGTCCGACTCCAGCTCCGACAACGTCCCGTACAACGTCGTCGGCCACAGCCGGATCGCTCCCTCCGTCCGCGATTCCACTTCCTGTCGGATCGCATACCCGTGCGATTCCCCAGCCGCCAGCGCCAGCAGCACGTGAAACCGCACCGGCTTCAGCGGCAGGAACCCGGCCGCCCTCGCGGCGTCCGCACCGGCTCGTACCATGGCCCCCATCCTGTAGCAGTCCATACCTATATAATTCTATACCTATCGCCCCGCAACACCCACCCGCGGGCCGGGCAGGGGATGCTCACCGCGGGCGCCGCCGCGACGCCAGACGCTCGCGCAGCAGACGCGTGCCGCGGCCGGTGCGCGCGCCCCGGCCGTTCCGATACTCGAGTGCGTCGGGCGCGAGCGGCTCGCCGCATGCCGAGCAATGCGCGACGAGCGCCGTCCGAGCGCCGCACTGCGTGTGGATCACATCGGTCGGCGCGCCGGCCCGGCCGGCTTCCCAGCGGTCGCCCCAGGCCACCAGCGCGAGCAGAATCGGCACGGCATCCCGGCCCTTTTCCGTGAGATGGTACTCGAAGCGGTTCGGGTGCGCGCCGTACGGCCGCCCTTCCACGACGCCGTGCGCCGACAGCCGCTTCAGGCGGTCTGCCAGCACGTTGGTCGAGATGCCGAGATCCTGCCGGATCTCGTCGAACTGCCGGATCCCCATCAGCACGTCCCGCAGGATGAGCAGCGTCCACGGCTCCGCCAGGATGTCGACCGTGCGCGCGATCGAGCAGTTCATCTGTCCGAAATCGGTTCGTCCCATGACAGGATCGTTACGCGTGCGGGTTGCGCGGCGCAAGTCGGGGACGTAGCTTGCGAAAAACAAGTCACAACGCGAGGACCACGGGGCACGGAGGCGAGGCATGCGCGCGCAAGGGACTGGGCCGGACACGATCGTTCTGATTCACGGGTTCTGGGTGACGCCGCGGAGCTGGGAGCACTGGATCTCGCGGTATGAGGCGGCGGGGTACCGTGTGCTGGCGCCGGCGTATCCGGGTTTCGAGGTAGAGGTGGAGGCGTTGAATGCGGACCCGCGGCCGATCGAGGCGCTGACGGTACCGAACGTGCTGTCGCATCTGGAGTCGATCGTGAAGGGACTGGAAGCGCCGCCGATCCTGATGGGCCATTCGGCGGGAGGCGTATTCGTGCAGCTGCTGCTGGACCGGGGCTATGGCGCGGTGGGCGTAGCGATCAATTCGGCGCCGACGGAGGGCGTGAAGGTGATTCCGTTGACGCAGCTGAAGTCGACGTTTCCGGTGTTCCGGAGACCATCGAACCGGCGCAAGGCGATCGCATTCACGCACGATCAATGGCACTACGCGTTCACGAACACGTTCAGCGAGGAAGAATCGCGGGCGCTGTACGCGCGCTATGCGGTACCCGCGTCGGGCTCGATCTTCTGGAGCAGTGTCCTGTCGAACGTGCAGCCGGGCCGGCAGGACACGTGGGTGAACTACCGGAACGACGCGCGACCGCCGCTTCTTTTCATCTCCGGTGGCAAGGATCATCTGATGCCGCCGTCGGTGCAGCGGTCGAACGCGGATCACTACAAGTCGAAGACGATCACGGAAGTGAAAGTGTTCGAGGGCCGATCGCATCTGCTTCCGGCGCAGAAGGGATGGGAGGAGATAGCGGACTACGCGCTGTCGTGGGCTGTGTCGCACGTGGGGCAGACGGCGAGCGCATGAGCAGGAGCGCGCGTCAGTAGTCCTGTTCGGCGAAGTCGGGTGGTGGCGGTGGGGCAGTGGCTGGAGCTGGAGCGCTCCACGGATCGGGTTCCATGGTGAGTCTGGCCGTGTCAATGAGAGTCAGGGCGAGGACGGCCAGGACGGGGCCGACGAACACGCCGGGTGCGCCGAACACGAAGAGACCACCGACGACGCTGAAGAAGACGATGAGCGGGTGGAGCTGAGCGCGGCCGCTGACGAGCCAGGCGCGGAGTACGTTGTCGATGGTGGCAATGATGAGTGCGCCGTAGGCGAGGAGCAGGATCGCCTTGATGACGTGACCGGTGGCGAGGAGGATGAGCACGGCGGGCACCCAGATGAAGCCGGGTCCAACCATGGGCAGCAGGGAGAGCATGGTCATGGCGGTGCCCCAGACGACGGGGGTGCTGATGCCGAGCACCCAGAAGATGAGGCCACCGAGCGTACCCTGAGCTGCGGCGACGACGAAGGTACCGAAGAGAGCGGCGCGGATGATCTCGGCAGCGCGCTCGAAGAGACGTTCATTGAGTTCGGGCGCGAGCGGCAGCAGCCACTTGAGGTAGCGGACCAGCGCTTCGCCATCACGGAGCAGGTAGTAGAGCGTGAAGAGCGCGACGCCGGCCTGAATGAGCCAACCGCCGAGGCCGGTAAAGAGCACGAGGGTTCGGCCGGCGAGCTGCTGGAGCAGCTGCTGGGCCTGAAGTGAGATGGCGGCGCCAGGATCCCCGATCTCGATGTTGAGGCGTGCCGTGACGCGGCGCAGCCACTCTGCCAGGCGGCCGGCGTGCGCGACGGCGTCCGTGGCGCCGCTGCTGAGCCAATCGAGTCCGCCCTGCAGTTCGCGGAACAGCATGAGTCCGATGCCGGCGGCGGGCAGAAGCACCAGGAAGAAGACGATGATTGTCGTGACGAGCGCGGCCACGCCGCTGCGCCGCACAACCTTGCGGAGCTGACGGTGCGCCGGGAACACGAGCACGGCGAGCACTGCGCTGATGACAATGGCGGCCAGGAACGGCCAGAGCAGTGTGCCGAAGACGATGCAGGCGCCCACGGCCAGCGCGAGGAGGACGTAGGTATGTACGCGCTCGACGTTGGTGCGGAAGCGCCGAACCGCCGGGCGCCGGCTGCCGGGCCTGGCGGAAGGCGGCCGCGGCGGATGGTGGTTCGGCGGTTCAGCCAGAGGCCCCTCCTCGCGTCGTTGCCGACGCTGCCAGCATAGCCGCCGGCCGGCCCCGTGTCTATCGGGCCGGCGCTACGGAATTGCCCGGTTTCCTGCGGCCCACCGTGCGATCATCAGCGCTTTCCGCACTGCGTGATCCCCTTCTGCGGTGTACGATAGGCATGACAGACGTCCACAGGTGCCTGTATGCCACTCTCAATCCGTGCGCCCTGCGCGATCGGTCTTGCCATCGCTTCCATCACGTTCGCCTCCGCGTGCCGGGGCACTGGCCATCTCGCGGATTACGATTTCCGCGGCCGCGCGGTGGCGGCGCGCACGCTCGTGCCGCCCCATCCGCAGGTGTTGACCGGGTCGTGGTTCGTCCAGTGGTCGCCGGATCCCGTGCGCAATGTGATTCGCGCGGGCGCCCTCATCGTGAAGGAGGCGGAGGCATCGCAGATCCGTGCACGGCTGGACAGTGCCGCGTCGCGCGTGGATCTCTCGGGCCGGCTCACGAAACGCGCACACGAGCGCGCGGGGCGTTTCACCTGCGAGCCGAACCCGTGCCGAATGAGCGGGACGCGGATTTCCTGATGGAGGTGCTGGTCGAGGAGTATGGCATCGATGCGGAGGGCTGGGAGGCTGCCACCTACTTCTACGTGAAGGCGCGCCTCCTATTGAGCGATGCAGAGACCGGCCGCCAGATCTGGGACACGCACATCTCATCGAAGGACCGGATCGCGCCCATGGTGTTCGGCCCGGGCGCGCTCCGCGATGTGGTCACGGCCGGCGCGCTGGCCAGCCAGTCCGTCGAGGAGATCACGCGCACGCTCGAACGGCTTGCGGATTACTCGGCGGACCGCATCACGGAGCGGCTGCGCGAGGCGCTCGGCAAAGTGCAGCGCGACGTCTCGCGCTGAGGCGTCAGCCGCGCTTGCCGCGCACGATCGTGATGTGTCCGCCACGGTAACAGCCGGAGGCGCGCTGTTCCGCAGTCAGGACCGCATCGATCGCCTCGAGCAGAGCCGCCTGAGCCGCCGCGAGGCGCTCCATCGCCGGCTGTACCGAATCCAGGATCGCCTTGATCTCTTCACGCGGAGCGCCGTTTTTCTGCGCTTCGCGCGCCTTGGCCAGCGCAGCCTGGACGGCGGCGAGGTCGGCCTTGTTGTTCTGCTCGTAGGCCGCGATCAGTGCGCGGATCTCCGTGAACTGCGCGTCCGTGAGCGGCGGCGCCGTCCGGGGATCGCACTTCGTTCGCAGGTTGGCATCGAGCCAGGCCTTCTGCTCAGCGGTCAGAATGGACTCGATCTTTGCCTGCAGGGCCTGCTCCGCAGCGAGCAGCCGTTGCCGGATCGCGTCTCCTTTGGCAAGGATCGCGGCGACTTCCTCGCGCGACTTGCCCGCCCGCCTCGCTTCCTCCGCCGCCTTGATGATCTGCGCCAGCGCCTCGCGGTCTGCCGCCGTCGATCGATTGAACGATTCGACCGCGGCCTTGATCGCCGCGTTCTGCGCGTCCGTCAACTGCAGGTTCGGTGGCAGCCGGTGCAGAACGCTGAGATATCGGCCGGGACCGGACAGGCCGGCGGCGTCATAGGCGAGAATCCCGCTGTTGTCGAACAGGACATCGAGATCCGGCGGGGCCGTCACTTCATGGTTGCACGCGACCAGCGCCAACGCCGCGACGAGGCTCGTGATTCTCCGCATACCGTGCTCCAGAATTGGTCGACAGAACCCGACGCGGCCGCCGCGCTTGCGGCAGGCCGCATCCGAGGCAGGAAATATACCGGTGCGGCGCAGCGGCGGACAGCGGCGCTTACCGCACGTTCGGCCAGGCTTCGAGTACGGCGCGCACCTCTTCACTGACGTCGCGGATATCGCTCCGGGGCTCGGCGCCGGCGCTGAGCAGCAGCCTGGCCACGGCGGCGTGCGGCTTGTTCGCGCCGGCGTGACACGATCCATGGCAGCACCAGTCGAGCGGCGTCCCGCCATACGTGGGTTCACGATGCGCGACCAGCTCGGCCGCACGCGGATGGCGCAGCAGGACGGCAACGCAGTCGGCGGCACCCTCCCATGCCGCGCAGTGCAGCGCGGTGGCGCCGCCGGCATTCGGCGTGAGAGGATCGAAATCGAGCTCGAGCATGAGCGCCACGGCGCGCGTACGCGCGGCCCATGCGGCTTCGGGCAGCACGCGGCGATCCTCGGGCGTCAGCGCCTGCAGCAGGTCCGGGTGCTCGTGCAGCAGCGCGCGCGCCGCCGGCGCATCGCCCTGCGCCAGCGCGGCGAGCAGGCGCTGCCTCGGCGTGGCCAGAGTCTGGAGCAGCGCGAGCGCTCTGGTCTGCTCGAATTGCGCGGCCACCTGCAGGGGCGACAGGTCCGGTCCGATCGTCCACATGTAGATGTGGTAGCTGCTCGGTGCCTTTTCGCCGTATTCGCCCTGCGTTGTGCGCAGGTCGAGCACCGTCGGATCGGCCTGGACCATCGTGCGAATGCGGTCGGTCAGACCGAGGGCGGCAGCCAGAAAGATGTCCGTCGATGCGCCGCGCTCGACCAGGTAATTCGCCAGGTCGTAGCGGCTGCGCCCGCGCCTGCGATCGAGCATCCACTGTGCCGGCGTAGCGCGATGATCGACGTCACGCGCATCCGGATCCGCGCCCGCATCGAGCAGCAGGTCCACAGCCGCGCGCGAGCGCGCAAAATGCAGCGGCGTCTGACCGTCACCGCCTCGCTCGTGGACGCGCGCCGGATCCGCAATCAGCGCCGCAAGCAGATCGAGCCGGTCGAGATGCGCGGCGGCGCACGCGTCGGCCACCGCACCCCTCTCGAGCAGCCGTGCCGCTACCGCCGGACTGGCGCCGTGCAGCGCATGGAAACCGCCGGCCCACCAGCTGCTCCGGCGGTTGGGATCCGCGCCAAAGTCGAGCAGCACGTCGATGGGCGCGACGTCGTTTCGCGACGAGAGATGCACGAGGGCCGGCGTGTCGAACGAAAAGGCCGGCTCGTTGATGCGTGCGCGCAGCTCAGCGTGCCGCTCGAGCAGGCGGCGCATCCGTTTCGCATCGCCATCGCGCACGGCCTGGTGCATTTCTTCCGCGGGTAACGCCGATGACGAACGCTGCTCCGCGATGTGACGCTTGAGCGCGGGCCAGCCAACGAAACCGTACTCGCGCGCCAGCACGTACTGCGCGTCGGCCAGCACGATGGAAGCCTTGTCCGGCAGCTGCGCGCGCACGCGCGCCACGGCCACGGTTTCGCCTTTGCGAAAGTCGCGCAACAGTTCCTTCGCAAGCTTCTGCTGCTGGGACAGGTCCGGTGACGCGGGCAGGGACCGGCGGAACTCCGTCATGGCAACCTCCTTCGTTCATGGCCGGCGTCCGCACGAACGGCCCGAAAGAGGTCGGTACCATCACGGCTGAGGGTCAGGTGGGCGCAGCCCTTTCCGCGGACCGGTGGCGTCCCGAACGCCGGCGCCAACCTAGCATCGCAGAGGTCCGGACCGCCAGCGCGCCGCGTCCCGTGGTGTCCGGCGGGAAATCGGCGTCCGTGCAGCTCGGCTCCACGTCATAGCCCAGATACACGTACCAGTGCCAACGCCGGGACTCGCCCGCGCCGGTGCCGCTCCATACGGTCAGATGCAGTCCTTCGGCGCTCGTGCAGTCGCGAAAGCGCTCCCCGGTGCCGTCGCGGTCCAGGTCGATTTCCACGCGGCCGTCCCGCAACTGCCACGGTGCGCCACTGTCTCGAACGCCGAAATAGAGCATACCGGTCTCGAGCGACGCCGCGGGCGCGACGGATGCGCGGTACAGATTCTCCGATGAAGTTTCCACCTCGGAAGGACAGAGGCTCGCGCGCGCGGGCCCAACCTCGGCGCGCAGCACGTTCTGTGTGTCGGTGGCGGTGATCAACAGCAGCGGCGTGCCCGCGCCGATGGCACCGCGAGTGACGAGACATCCGGCGCCGGTCGAATCCACGGTCATAACGCCAACATTGCTTTCGAAGCGGAACTCGGCCGACTCCGCCGCTGCACTGTCCGCGGGCGGGGCTCCGGCGTCCCGTGTCTCCGCGTCGCAGCCAGCGATGAAAACGAGCAGCAGGGTCAAACCTGGTTTCCGCATGGCTCCAATCTCCGGTCTACGTGCACACGCAGTGCGGCCGCCATAGGGAACGCGTGGCCGCCGCGGATTGCGGCGCGGTTGCCCGCGGCCCTGCCGGGGTTTACCTTCGCCCATACGAACGGGGCCTACCGGAAGCCGGTGTGAAGCCGGCGCGGCCCCGCCACTGTAAGAGGCGTCCGTCGCTGACGGACCGCTTGCCCATGACGCCACTGGATGCGTGCAACGATCCGGGAAGGCGGGCAAGTGGCGCCTCGAGCCAGGAGACCGACCCCGTTCGTTCCCGTGAATGCTCCTTCGAGGGAAGGAATCGGGGCTCATGCGATTCGCGCTGCGCCTGCTCGTTGCCACGCTCCTCGCCGGTGGGGCCGACACCACACCGCTCCCTGCGCAGTATCCCGGCGTTATCCACGGTACCGTTACCGACGCGCTGACGGGTGCACCGATCGAGGGTGCGACGCTCACACTCGTACAGACCGCATCGGTCACGATGTCGGACGCGGCGGGCCGCTTTCACGTGCGCGGGCTTGCACCGGGCGCGTGGACGTTGCGCGCGGAGCGACTGGGTTACGCGACGCTGTCGCTCGAGCTGGACGTGCGGAACGGCCAGACCACTCGCGCCGACCTGGTCCTTCAACCGCTACCGCTGCAGTTAGCCGAGATGGCCGCTTCGTACGCGGCGGCCGGGCCCGGCTACACACGCATCGGCCGCAAAGCCATCGAGAATGCCGGCGCCCGCACTGCCGGTGACGCGGTTCGCGCGGTTCCCGGCATCGTGCTGCTCTCGAGCGGGCCCGGCAGCGGTCAGTACGTCTCGATACGCGGTGCACCCGATGACGCCGTCCTCGTTCTCGTTGACGGCGTACCCCTCAACGATCCCGTGACAGGCCGGGCCGATCTCAGCACCATCGATGCCGAGAACATCCTGTCCATTACGATCCTGCCCGGTGCCGCGTCGGCACGATTCGGTGCGCGCGCCGCGGCTGGCGCCGTGCTCATCGAGACGCGAAGCGCGGAACGGCCGGAGCGACGCGTCACCATGACCGCCGGTTCCCTTGGAACTCGGCGCCTCGCGATCGCGTGGGCAGACGACCGTCACGCGCCCTGGACCGCCGGCGCTGCGTGGAGCGAAGTGCGAGGCCGCTTTCCGTTCGATCTGCCGCCGGAAGTCGGAGGCGGACACGGCATCCGCGAAAACGCCGACACGCGCGCACTCGATGGCTTCGCCGCCGCCCGCCTGCGCCACGCCGGTGGCTGGCTCGACCTGCGCCTCGCGCACGAAACGCTGGCCCGCGGCCTGCCCGGCCGCGCCTACGCGCCTTCTCCCTTCGCCCGCCAGCGCGTCGCGCTGTCTCGCGCGTCCGCCGCCTGGTCCACGCGCAGCTCCCGCGCCGATGCCAGCTTCCTCCTCGCACTCGCCCAGCAGCAGATCCGCCACAGCGATGTTCAGCCGCCCTTCGGCCAGCCCTATGATGACACCACACGCGCCTTCTCGCTCGAGCTTCGCTTCGATGCTAACCGACAGGTTAGCGAGACCCTTACGGTCGGGGCCGGCGCTCAGCTCCGTCACCAGCACGTGCAGAGCACCGCACTCGCCCGTAGCGCCAACCCGGACATGCTCGATGCCGGCGCATTCCTGCACGGTGAGCTGGCTGTACCCCGCGGAGCGGACCGGCTCACGCTCGCGCTGCAGCTCCGCGCCGACCGAGACCCCGCCGGCCCGGGCCTCATCCCCAGCCACTCGCTCACCGCGGCCTGGACCACCCCCACCCTCGCCGCTCACCTCGCTCACCGGTCCGCGTTCAGTCCGCCCACCCTCGCCGATCGCTTCTTCCGGGAGGGCGTCGGCATCGCACCGAATCCCGATCTCCGCGCCGAACGCGTGCCCGCCGAAATCGAGGCCGGACTCCGGTGGACACTCCACGCACACGCCGGCATCGCGACGGTCCGCGCCGCTGCGTTCCGCGGCAACATCCGCGACATGATCCTGTGGGCGCCCGATTTCCGATTCCTGTGGAGCCCCTACAACGCCAATGTGAAGCGCAGCGGCCTCGAGGCCGCACTCCAGGGCGCCTCTCACGGCGGCCGGTTCCAGATCGAGGCCGCCGCCGCGATCACCCGCGCGACCTATGACCGCGGCGAGCGCGATGACAGCGTCCAGCTGGCCTACCGGCCCCGTCACACCGCATCGCTCGCAGCCCATCTCGCACTCCTCGATGCAAGGCTCTCGGCCCAGCTCCGCTACACCGGCGCTCGCAACACCGCGCCCACGAACGTCAACCGCCTGGCCGGCTTCTGGACACTCGATGCCGCCATCGCGCGCACCTGGCCGCTCGGCCGCTGGGCGCTCACCCTCGATCTGCGCGCCGAGCGTCTGCTCAACGAAACCGATGCGCTCATCTTCGCCTTTCCCGAACCCGGCCGTCGCGCCTACATCGGGCTGCGCCTGTCCTCGCGCCCGAACTGAGCGCATTGCGCGGTTGCGGCGGGCCGATTATCATTTCAGAAATTATAGTCCTGGGAAGGATAGGGCGATGGCGATACGGGATCCGGCCGGGCTGCTGCCGCTGAGCGCGCCCGTGTTCAACATTCTGCTGGTACTCGGGACGGAGGCGATGCACGGGTATGGCATCATGCAGGAAGTGGAGCGACGGACGGAGGGGCGGGAGACGCTGCTGCCGGGATCGCTGTACGCGACGATTGCGCGGATGGTTGGGGAAGGGCTGATCGAGGAAGTGGCGGCGCGCGGGGAGACGGACGCGCGGCGGCGGTTGTACCGGCGGACGCGGTGGGGTCGGGCGGTTGCGCGCGCGGAAGCGGAGCGGATGGGGATGCTGGTGGCGCTGGCGCGGAAGCAGGACTTGCTGTCGGGAACGCGGTGAGGCGCGGGTCTGTGCGGGCGCGCTGGATGGGGTTGTTGTGCCGGGCACTGCCGCCGGCGTTACGGGAAGGGTATGGCGCGGAGATCCTGAGTTCGTTCGAAGCGGGGTACGCGACGCGAAGGCGCGAGCGCGGCCGCGGGGCGGCGTGGACGTTTGCGGTGCGCACTGCGCTGGATCTGGTGGTGACGGGCGCACGCGAGCGGAGACGCGCGCGGAAAGGGCGAAGGCGCATGCGGTGGGAGCCAGGCGCGGAGCTGCGCCGAGGGGTGCGGTCGATGGCGCGCAGTCCGGGGTTCACGACGGCTGCGATCCTGGTCCTCGGCCTGGGCATTGGCGTGAATGCGGCAGTATTCCGGGCGCTGGAGTCGCTGCTGCTGTCGGCGCCGCCGTATCCGGAGCCGGACGGACTGGTGCTGGTGGATCTGTCCGAGCGGAGCGCGGAGACGGGAGCGCAGGCGCATCCGTGGTCGTACCCGAAGTTCGAGCAGTTCCGCGGGCTGGAGGCCGGCGCGTTCGAGGCGCTGGCGGGGTTTGCGCCGTGGTCTGTGACGCTGGTGACGTCGTCGCAATCGCTCAGGGTGCCGCTCGAGTTCGTGTCCGCGGAGTACCTGACGATGCTGGGCGCGACGGCGTGGCGTGGACGGCTGCCCGGGGCGGCGGACGATGATCCGGCGGCGCCGTCTGCGGTGGCCGTGATGAGTGCGCGTCTGTGGCAGGCTCAGTTTGGCAATGAGTACGTGGCCGGACAGACGGTGGAGATCGAGGGGCGGCCGGTCGAGATCGTGGGCGTGATGGATCGCGGTTTTGCGGCGCTCACGGGCGCGGTCGATGTGTGGATGCCGATGACGTCGTCGGCGCTGCTGTTCGGGCGGGCGATGGTCGCGCAGTCGCAGGCGCACTGGTTCCGCGTGATGGGCCGGCTGCGCAGCGGGGTGAGTGTGGAAGCGGCGGCGGCGCGCGCCGAAACCGCGGTGCGGCAGGCGGAGCGTGAGTTCACGTCGCCGATGCCGGGCCGCACGATGACGGCAACCGTGAGATTGCTGCGCGATGCGCGCGTTCATCCGTCCGCGAGGGCGGCGGTACTGGTGCTGGCTGGCGCGGCGCTTCTCGTGCTTCTGATCGCGTGTGCGAATCTCGCGGGCCTGCTGCTGGCGCGAGGGCTTGCGCGCCGCCACGAGGTGGCGGTGCAGGTGGCTCTGGGCGCGCGCCGGTCACGCGTCGTGTTCGGTCTGCTGGTGGAGCACTTCGTACTGGCTGGAGCGGGCGGGATTGCAGGCCTTGGCGTGGCGCAGCTCGGGATCCTGGCGCTGCGCGGAGCATGGCCGGAACGGTTCGCGATGAGCGCGGGTGGTGGTGGCGGCTTTGCCGCGCTCCGTGCGCTGGATGCCGGCGCGCTCTCGCTGGATCCGGCCACCCTCACGTTTGCCGCGGGACTCACGCTGTTGACGGGGCTGCTCTTCGGCCTGGCACCCGCGTTGAACCTGTCCAGCGCGCAGGGGAGTGATGCGCTGCGCGCCGGGGCGCGCCTGGCGAATGCCGCGCGGACCGCCCGCTACCGCACAGGCCTCATCGCCGTGGAAGTGGCGCTCGCGCTGGTTCTGCTCGCCGGCGCGGGCCTGATGATGAGTACGATGACGCGGTTGCTGCGCGTGGATCGGGGGTTCGACGCGCAGAATCTGCTCACGTTCTCGTACTCGATTCCGCGGAGCAGCGTACACTCGCGCGATGCGTGGGCGTTTCACGCGGAGCTGCTGGCGCAGCTGCGCACGGATGCACGCGTGGCGGGCGCTGCGACCGGTTGCGCGGCGCCGATGTCCGGGCACTGCGTGCTGACGAGCGTAGCGGCGGCCGAGGGGCGGCCGCCCATCGAGGAATCGGCACGCCCGCAGATCGGCATGCACCGGATCAGCGACGACTACTTCGAAACGCTGGGCGTTGCGATCCTCTCCGGCCGGGCATTCGATGCGCGCGAAACCGCGTCCTCGCTCCCGGTCGCGATTCTGAACCGCACAGCCGTCCGCCAACTGTTCGGCAACGAGGATCCGCTCGGGCGCACGCTGTCGATTCCGGCGAAGTTCGGTCCCGCGCAAGTGTACACGGTGGTGGGTGTGGCGGGCGACGTTCTGCACGGCGGACCGGCGGGTGGCATGATGGCGGAAGCCTACCTGCCCATGCGCCAGGCTGCGCCTCGCGATGCCAGCGTGATCGTGCGGACGACGGTCGCGCCGATCGAGCTGGTGCCCGCGATCCGTGCGCGGCTGCGCGCGCTCGAGCCCGGCATTGCCATGGCCGACGTTCGGACTGCGGAGTCGATCGACGCCGTAGCCATGGCGGATACGCGCGTGATGCTCTGGCTGCTGGGCATTTTTGCGGTGTCGGCTGTGCTGCTGTCGGCGATCGGCATCTGGAGCGTCGTCGCGTACACAGTAAGCCAGCGCACGCGCGAGATTGGCGTGCGCATGGCGCTGGGTGCCGAGGCTCGTGAAGTCGTCAGACTGGTCCTGCGCAGCGGCGCGCGGGCCGCCGCATTGGGTGTGATCCTGGGCGTTCCCGCAGCGCTGGCGGCAAGCCGGCTGCTGCAGGGGCTGCTCTTCGGTACGCAGCCGGCGGACCCGCGCGTTCATGCGGTCGCGGCGGTCACGCTCGCGGCCGTCGCATTACTCGCCGGCTGGATACCCGCCCTGCGCGCGACGCGCGTCGACCCGATGCGTTCGATGCGCGCGCATTAGTTGCGCCGTCCCCCGCTGCGGCCCCACCTTGGATTGCGTGGGCACCGTCAAGGCTGGCCGCACGACAGGAGACGACGATGGGGAAGTGGACGCGCGTCTGGCGGCTCATTCTTCCGGGCACGGTCATCACACTCGCGTGCGGGCGCCCGCAGCCGGCGGATCCGCGGGCCGCGGATGGCGTGACGCCGGCCGGTCCGGCATCGCCCAACATCGTCATGGTGCTGGTGGATGACCTGCGCTGGGACGAGTTCGGTGTGGCCGGCCATCCGTACGCGGAAACGCCGAACATCGACCGGCTCGCGGCGGAAGGCGTCATGTTCGCCAACGCGTTTCACGCCGTGCCGCTCTGCTCACCCAACCGGGCGACCGTGCTCACCGGCCAGTACCCCTCCGCTCACGGCATCATCGACAACGTGGCGCGCGACCGCGCCAGCCATCAGCTGAAGACGTTTCCGCAGGCGCTCCAGGCAAGGGGCTACGAGACCGCGTTCATCGGCAAGTGGCACATGGGCAACGACCCGACGCCACGTCCCGGCTTCGACTACTGGGCCGGGTTGCCCGGCCAGGGTCGCACGATCGATCCGATGCTGTTCGAGAACGGCGCACTGTCGAAAGTCGATGGCTACGTGACAGACCTGCTGAGTGAGCGAGCGTTACGCTTTCTCGATCGACAGCACGACCGCCCGTTCTTCCTGCTGCTCAGTCACAAGGCGATTCATCCCGATGCGCGGCAGCTCGACGATGGCTCCATCGATCTGAACTATCCATCGGCTTACATTCCGGCGCCGCGCCATGCCGGCCGCTATCAGGACAAGGTGTTCCCGCGCCGCGGCAACGTGCCGCGCCAGGTCAGCGAGCTGGAGAGCGCGGCTTCGCGCCACGCGCTCGAGATGCGTTCGAGCGAAGCCATGATGCGCGAGTTCGGGACCGAGTTCTTCGATCCGCTGACCAGCGAAGAGAACATCCGGCGTCGCGCCGAGATGCTGCTCTCCATCGACGAGAGCCTGGGCGCGATCCTCGAACTTCTCGAGCGGCGCGGCATCGTCGATCAGACGCTGATCCTGTTCACCAGCGACAACGGCTACTTCTTCGGCGAGCATGGCTTCTCCATCGAACGGCGCATGCCCTACGATGAGGCCATCCGCAGTCCGCTGCTCATCCGCTACCCGCCACGGATCCGCGCCGGCGCGCGGATCGACGGGCTGGCGTTGTCCATCGATCTCGCGCCCACACTCCTCGATTTTGCCGGTGCAGTGATCGGCGACCACATCCAGGGGCGAACGCTCGTGCCGCTGATCACGGAACGCGCTCCGGACTGGCGCGAATCCGTCCTCATCGAGTTCTACACGTACGAGAATCCGATGCCCTGGCTCGTCGACATGGACTATCGCGCCGTGCGCACGCACCGATACAAGTACGTGCACTGGGTACGTCATGAGGCGGAGCTGTACGATCTTGCGGCGGACCCGCTCGAGATGAACAACCTCATCGATGACCCGCGCATGGCGAGCGTCGCGGAAGAACTGCGCGCGGAGCTCGGGCGCCTCACGCTCGAAGCGCTGGGTCTCTCACGCTGACAGCTCGCGGTGGCGGCTCGGCCGCCGGCCGCAGTGCGCGCCGGCATCTCACCGGGCCACCCGGTTCCCCGCGATCCAGACCGAAGAGATCCGTCGAATATTGGAGACATCAGCCAGCGGATCCGCATCGAGCACGACAAAGTCTGCCCACCGGCCGGGCTCGAGCGTGCCCAGATCGCGCTCGACTTTCATGCAGCGCGCGGCATCGCGGGT
>Ga0187892_10003433_pt1 | contig 29022 bp, 26 predicted proteins | sample MA1701073metaG_FD_139345 | JGI IMG/M metagenome (GOLD analysis project Ga0187892, IMG submission 139345) | Bio-ooze microbial communities from a basaltic lava cave in the Kipuka Kanohina Cave System on the Island of Hawaii, USA - MA170107-3 metaG ... | reverse complement strand
GACGTGAGCACCGACGCGTCGACGCGCTGGAGGTTGCGATCGAGCTGCCCCTCGATCAGGCGGTCGCAGCCGCACAGCGCGGCGGCGAGCAGGCCGAGCGCGACCGGGTGCGCCTCGGCGCTCGCGGCCGCGCGCGGCATGTACGCGTCGCCGTGGTGCGCGACGCGGTGCTCGACGTCGAAGGCGTAGGCTTCCGCGAAGCCGGCGACCACGCGCTCGACGCCCTCCGGCCCGTAGACCGGCAGCGGCGCCTTGCGGCCCGCGATCCAGCTCTGCGTGATCGCCTCGCCCAGCCCGCCGATGTGGTCGGAGTGGAAGTGCGTGAGCAGCACCCCCGAGAGGCGCGCGAGCGGCAGGTTGGCGAGGTCGAGCACCTCCCACGAGCCCGAGCCAGAGTCGACGATCACGAACTCGCCGCCCGCGATCACCGCGGTGCACGCGGCCGCGCGCGTCTCGTCCGGGAGCGGCGAGCCGCTGCCGCAGATCACGACCTGCAGGTCGGGCGACGTGAGCACCGACGCGTCGACGCGCTGGAGGTTGCGATCGAGCTGCCCCTCGATCAGGCGGTCGCAGCCGCACAGCGCGGCGGCGAGCAGGCCGAGCGCGAGCGCACGTCTCACCTCAGATCTCCGAGTAGCCCGAGCCGCGCACGTCGACGCCCAGCCCGCGCCCCTTCTCGATCCAGCCGAACTCGGCCAGGATCTGCTGGCTGTAGGTGACGCGCCCGCTCACCTTCGCGAGCGGCTCGGTCGCGAGCAGGAGCGCGGCGCGCGCCATCAGCTCGACCGGCTCGGCGTGGGGCGCGTCGGGCCGATCGAGCAGCTTGTGGAACATCACGCCCGGGGTCGGCACGACCTGCGAGGGCGACACGCAGGTCACGCTCACGCCGTCGCCGTACACCTCGGCGGCGAGCCCTTGCGTGAAGCGCTCGAGCGCGGCCTTCTCGGCGCCGTACAGCGTGCCGCCGCGCAGCGGCGAGCTCTTGTACGGCCCGCGGCCGGGGCCGATCGCGGCCCCGCTCGAGATGTTCACGATCGCGCCCGACTTGCGCGCGATCATCTCGGGCAGCACGAGCCGCGACAGGTAGAACGGCCCGTGCAGGTTCACCGCGAACGACTTCAGCCACTTCTCGGGCGGGAACTCGGCGACCGGGATGAAGTAGGTGAGCGCGGCGTTGTTCACGAGCACGTCGATCGGGCCCAACGCCTGGCGCGCGCCCGCGACCACGCGCTCGCACTCCTCGAACGACGACACGTCGCCCGCGAGCGCGACCGCCTCGCCGCCCGCGTCCGCGATCTCGGCGAGCGTCGCGTCGAGCGAGCCCGCCAGCCGGTGCGAGCCCTCCTCCACCGTGCGCGCGGTGCAGGCGACGCGCGCGCCCTCGGCGGCGAACAGCTTCGCGATCTCCTTGCCGATGCCGCGGCTCGCGCCGGTGACCAGCGCGACCTTGCCCGTGAGCTTCGCCATGGCTCGCCTCCTAGAAGTTCCCGTACCGCCCGAGATCATAGAGCCCGGCTTCGATCGGCTGCGCGCGCCGGAGATCCGCGTTCAGCCAGTCGGAGGTGGCCCAGAAGCGCGGGTCGGTGCGGCGGATCCCGTAGCGGTCGACGAAGGCCTCGAACCCGCCGGGCGTGCCGGCGGCGAGCAGCGCGTCGCTGAACGCGCGCGCCTCGGCCAGGTCGAAGGCGAAGAAGAAGTTCGGGTAGCTGCCGAACTGGCCGCGCACCACGGTCGCGGTGTCGTCCGCGGGCACGCGGCGCTCGCCCTCGTCGAACATGAAGGCGACGTTGGTGTGCGCATCGTTGTGGATCAGGCTGTAGGACAGGTCGTTCGCGCCGCTCGCGTCGACGCGCACGCGGATCAGCGACACCTCCGGCAGCTGCGCGACCCAGGCGCCCTTGCGCGAGGCCAGCCGCTGCAGCTCCGTCTCGACCGCGCGCTCCGCAGCGGTCGCGCCCTCGCGCTGACAGGGCGGCGTCGCGCAGCGGTTGAGCGCGTCGGGTGGCCCGGCGACGCGCGCATTGCGCGCCAGGATCTGCTCGATCAGCTGCGCCTTCGGGTCGCCCGGCCGGTAGCGAACCTGCGTCCCGTGGCCGAGCGAGCGCATCTGGTTGGCGTAGAAGTAGTCCAGCTGGTGGGTCGCCCCGACGTACCACGAGGCCCGGATCGGCTTGCGGTCGGGCTCCGGCAGGAAGCCGAGGAACAGGTTCTCGGACTGCATGCGCAGGTGGTCCATGTACAGCCGCGTCGAGACCTGGTGCGCGACGTTCCCGAACACGTCGAAGCCCGCGACCAGGTCGTAGTAGAGCCGCTCGAAGATCGGGTAGTCGATCACCCAGGCGGTCTTCGGCATGCCGCCCACGAAGCCGCGCACGACGGTCGCATTGTCGAAGTTGCGGAACACGGTGAGCAGCGCGTTCGTGTTGTGCCCGTCGCCGTCCCAGATCCAGTCCAGCGCGGGCCCGCGCCGCTTGGGATCGAGCTTGTCGTAGGCGGCCTCGCGCGCGTCGAGGTAGCGGTGCTGGTCGCGCGCGAACGACAGGTAGATGTCGCCGGGAACGATCCGGCCCTGGTTCTCGGCCGGCAGCGCGAGCAGCTCCTTCGTGCGCTCCAGGAACTTGGGGTCGGTCACCGACACGTCGCGATCCGGAGCGAGGAAGGTCACGAAGAACTGGTCCTCGATCACGTCGACCGCGACCTGGCCGCGGCAGACCGGACCGCGGATGAAGGTCATCACGAAGTACTGCGCGTCGTCGAGCATGTACTGGTAGCGGCTGCGCGCGGGGATCTCGGCGAAGGCGACGAACGGGTTCGCGGCAACCTCGGGCTCGTAGGACGGGAACGCCTTCGGCTGCCAGCGGCTGGCGATGAACAGCTCCTTGAGCCGCGCGAGCCGCGTCTTCCCCAGTGGGTACACGATGTGCGTCTTGTGCACGGTGGTTGCGACCAGGGGCTCGAGCCGGTAGAAGACCGTCGGGCCGGGGTCGTCGTAGGGCCGCACGGTCGCGATCTCGTCGATCGGCTGGCCGGGCGGCGTGCGCGAACGCACGATGCGGAAGAACGGCCCGGCCGGCAGGTCCTCGAAGTAGAGCGAGGCGACGAACCAGTGCTCGTACAGGTAGCGGCTGGTGATGCGCTGCTTGAGCGAGTCTCCGTTCAGGAACGCCTCCCACTCGCGCAGCGACGCCTCGACCTGCGGCGACAGCGCGACGGGATCCGCGCCGGGCGCGCCCTGCACCACCCACGACACGAGCGTGGCGAGCTCCGGCTCGCTGAGCGGCGCCGCCGCGTACGGCATGCCGCCGAGCGGGTGCTCGCGCCCGTACTCCGCGAACTCGTCGCCCTTCGCGCAGGTCAGGCCGCGGTTGATGTCGAGCGAGACCGACTCGGGCAGGCGCTTGCCGGGCGCGAACGGGTGCGCGCGGCCGAGCGCGAGCATGCGCAGGAGCAACGCGTCGTCTTCGCGCGGCCCGGCGGTGCGGTGCGGTCCGTTCGCGAGCACCGGGAAGAAGCCGCGCTCGCGCCAGGCCGCGTCGCCGTGCGCGTCGACGAACATCCGCGTCGGCGCCTTCGCGCGCAGGCGCGACGAGTCGTACACGGGATCCTGAGTCGCGCCGCGGGTCGCGCCCGCGTGCGAGGAGAGCAGGAGCTGGCAGGGCGCGTCGTAGCAGGCGTGACAGACGACGCAGCGGTTGTCGAGCACCGGCCGGACGTCCTTCTGGTAGTCGATCGGCCGTTCGAGCGCGCCCTCGAGCGGGAGCGTCGCGACGCTCGGCGCCGGCTGCTGCGACTCGCGCGCGCACGCCGCCGCGAACGCCGCGAGCATTGCCAGACAGGAGATCGTGAATCGAGACCGGTGCGAACGCGCGTGCATCGAGCCCTCCGGGCGCGGATACTAGCCTGAGGTCGTCCGCAGGGAGGGACTCGCCGTGAAGGGCTTCCTGATCCGACTCGCGATCGGCATGCTCGGTCTCTGGGTGGCGCAGGCGATCGTGCCGGGCATGACGATCACCGGCGTGGGCACCCTCGCGCTCGCGGCATTCCTGCTCGGTCTGGCGAACGCGGTGGTGCGGCCGCTGCTCGTGATCCTGACGCTGCCCATCACCTTGCTCACGCTCGGTCTGTTCCTGCTGGTCGTGAACGCAGCGGTGCTCGCCCTGGTCGCGGCGCTGCTCGAGCACTTCACGATCTCGGGCTTCTGGCCGGCGCTGTTCGGCGCGTGCGTGGTGAGCCTGGTGTCGTGGGCCGCTTCGGGCTGGATCGGCCCGACGGGCCGCGTCGAGGCGTTGGTGATCGTGCGGCGCGACGACTGACGCGCCCCCCTGCCCGGCGCTATATCTGTCGCGCCAGTTTTCGGAGAGGAGGGAACCATGAACGTGATTCGGATCACGCTCGCGAAGGTGCTGTGTCTCGTGCTCGCGGGCGCCCTGGTCTCGCTGCCGGTCAGCGCACAGGCGGCCTCGCCGCAGGCGGACGCCGCGGTCGCGAAGCTCGTCGAGCTCGGCGTGGCACAGGACGAGGCGCAGGCGCAGATCGCGGCGCTCGACGAGAGCGAGCTCGCGCTGCTGGCGGAGCACCTGGAGAGCCAGCCGGCGGGCGGCGACAACGCCGGCGACGTGATCGTCGCGTTCCTCGTGATCACCGGCGTGGTCTTCATCACGCTCATCATCACCGACGCGGTCGGCATCACGGACATCTTTCCCTGGGTGAAGGGGCCGAACGAACGCTAGCCGCGCGTCTCGCGCTCGCGCTGTGCGTAGCGGTGCTCGCGGCCGCCTGCGCGACGCCGCAGACCGACGCGCTGCGCGCGTCGCCCGCGCCGCTGCCTGTGCGGGCGCAGGTGGTCGACGTGCCGTTCTTCGCGCAGGAAGAGCTGCAGTGCGGGCCGGCCTCGCTCGCGATGGTCATGACCTGGAGCGGCCTCGCGACGCGCCCGGACGAGCTGGTCGCGCAGGTCTACACGGAGCAGCGTCGCGGCAGCTTGCAGCTCTCGCTGGTGGCGTCGGCTCGGCGGGCCGGCCGGCTGGCGGTGCAGATCTCCGGGGTGCGCGAGCTGGCCGCGGAGCTGGCCGCGGGCAATCCCGTCATCGTGCTGCAGAACCTGGGCCTCTCCTGGTACGAGCAGTGGCACTACGCGGTCGCGATCGGCTACGACGCGGAGGCCGGCGAGGTCCTGCTGCACACCGGCCAGCGCGCGGCGCGCGCGGTGCCGATGCCGGTGTTCGAGCGCACCTGGGCGCGTTCGGGGTACTGGGGCCTGGTCGTCACCGCGCCGGATCGCCTGCCCGCGCTCGCCGACCCGGCCCGGCTGCAGGCAGCGATCGCCGGGCTCGAGCGTTCGGGCCGGAGCGACGCAGCCGCCCGCGCGAACGCCGCGCTGGCCGCGCGCGCGCTGCGGTAGCATGGGCCGACCCAAGGGAGGAACGCACATGGCCGTCGCGCTCGACAAGCTCCTGGCCGAAGCGCGCGAGCAGCTGCCGCGCGCGGTCGCTCTGCGCCGCCGCATCCACGCCGAGCCCGAGCTCGGGCTCGATCTGCCCAAGACCACGGCGGCCGTGCTCGAGTCGCTCGACGGCGTGCGGCTCGAGCTTCAGCGCAGCCAGCGCACGAGCGGCGTGGTCGCGCGGCTGCGCGGTGCGCGGCCCGGCCCGACGGTGCTCCTGCGCGCCGACATGGACGCGCTGCCCATGCCCGAAGACACCGGCCTCGCGTTCGCGTCGCAGAACGCCGGCACGATGCACGCCTGCGGCCACGATGCGCACACCGCCATGCTGGTCGGCGCGGTGCACCTGCTCGACCGCCACCGCGACGCGCTCCGTGGCGACGTCCTGTTCATGTTCCAGCCCGGCGAGGAGGGCTTCGCCGGCGCGCGCGTGATGCTCGAGGAAGGCGTGGTCGATCCGAGCGGGATCGCGCGCGCCTTCGCGATCCACATCGACCCGCGCGTTCCGGTCGGGCGGCTCGCGTCGCGGCCGGGCGCCCTGCTCGCGTCGGCCGACGCCTTCAGCGTGCGCCTGGTCGGGCGCGGCGGCCACGCCTCGATGCCGCACGACACGATCGATCCGGTGCCGGTCGCGTGCGAGATCGTGACCGCGATCCAGACGCTTGTGACCCGGCGCATCGACGCGTTCGACCCCGCCGTGATCACCGTGACCAAGATCGCCGCCGGCACGACCGGCAACGTGATCCCGGAGACGGTCGAGATGCTCGGCACGATCCGCACCACCTCGCCGCGGGCGCGCGAGCGCGCGCACGCCGGCCTGCGGCGCGTGGTGCAGGGCGTGGCCGCCGCGCACGAGGTGAAGGCCGAGTGCACGATCCAGGAGGGCTACCCCGTGACCGTGAACGACGCCGCGGCCGCCGCGTTCGCGCGCGAGACCGCGGACGCCGTGCTCGGCCCGAACGCCTGGATCCCGATGCCGCAGCCGGTGATGGGCGCCGAGGACTTCTCCTTCGTGCTCGAGCGCGTGCCCGGCGCGATGGTGTTCCTCGGCGTGCGCCCCGACGGCGTCGAGCAGCCCGCGCCCTGCCACTCGAACCGCATGCTGCTCAACGAGGAAGGCATGGTCGCGGGGATCGCGCTGCACGCAGCGCTAGCGCTGCGTGCGCTGTCTGACTAACTACGCTCGGCTTCGCCTCGCTGCGCGCGCCCCACCGCGGGACATCGGCCCGCGGTCCGATGTCGGGCGGCGCTTGCGGGCGCCGCCGCCCCCCGCGGGACATCGGCCCGCGGGCCGATGTCGGGCCGCGGACGGCGCCCGTCGTGCTTCGACCGTCGCCCAGGAAGGATCCGAGCTACCAGCGATGTAGTCGTGGGCCGAAGCTGGCGCCGGCGGCGTTGTCGTAGTAGGTGACGGTCACGCTGCGCGGGGGCGCGACCTCGTCGAGGCGGAGGCGGTCGGCGTCGGAGACGTGCACGGAGAGTGCGCCGAGGTTGTCCTCGAGCTGCTCGAGCGTGCGCGGGCCGCAGATCGGCGAGGTGATGCCGGGCTGGTGCATGCACCAGGCGAGCGCGAGCTGACCGGGCGTGCAGCCCTTCTCGCGCGCGATCTCGTGCACGCGGTCGATCACCGGGTACATCGCGTCGTTCGCGCGCCGGCCGGTGAAGTCGCGTCCGCTCGCCCAGCGGCCGTCGCTCGGCGTGGAGTCGCGCGCGTACTTGCCGGTGAGGAGCCCCCCGGCGAGCGGCGACCAGGGGATCAGCGCGACGCTGAAGGTCTGCGCCGCGGGCACGAGCTCGCGCTCGATCGTGCGGTCGAGCAGGCTGTAGGCGGGCTGCTCCGACACGAAACGGTGGAGCCCCAGCTCGCGCGACGCCCACAGCGACTCGACCAGCTGCCAGGCGGGAAACAGGCTCGTGCCGGCGTAGCGCACCTTGCCCGCGCGGATCAGGTCGTCGAGCGCGCGCAGCGTCTCGTCGATCGGGACCGACGCCTGCGAGCGGTGCAGCTGGTACAGGTCGATCCAGTCGGTCTGCAACCGGCGCAGCGAACTCTCGCACTCCGCGATGATGTTGCGCCGGCTGTTGCCCATCGCGTTCGGGTCGTCCGGAGAGGTGCGAAAGTGCGCCTTGGTCGCGAGCACCGTGCGCGCGCGCCGGCCGTTCTTCGCCAGCGCGCGGCCGACGATCCGCTCGCTCTCGCCGCCCGCGTAGACGTTCGCGGTGTCGATGAAGTTGATGCCGCGCTCGAGCGCGCGCTCGATCATCGCGATCGACTCGGTCTCGGGCGTCTTCAGCCCGAACATCATCGCGCCCAGGCACAGCGGACTCACCTTCACGCCGGTGCGGCCGAAATCGCGGTACTCCACGTGCGCGAGTATACTCTCGCTCATTCCGAGGCTGCGCCGATGCAACTGCTGATGATCCGCCACGACGTCGCCGAGCCGCGGGATCCGTCGGCCGGAGCCGAGGCGGATCCGCAGCGCCGGCTCACGGACGCAGGCCGCAAGCGCGCGCGGCGCGCCGCGCAGGGCGTGCGGCGGCTGGTCGAGAAGATCGACCTGCTCGCGTCGAGCGGGCTGCGCCGCGCGGACGAGACGGCGCTCGCGGTCGCGCAGGAGCTCGGCGGACTGCGCATCGAGCAGGTCGACGCGCTCGCGCCCGGAGCGAAGCCGGAGCAGCTCGCGCTCTGGCTGCGCGGCGCGACCGGCGCGGGGACGGTCGCGGTCGTCGGCCACGAGCCCGGGCTCTCGACGTTCGCGACCTGGCTCGTGTCGGGTCTCTCGGCCAGCCGGCTCGAGCTCGGCAAGGGCGGTGCGTGCCTGATCGATCTGCCGGGCCGGATCGCCGCCGGCGAGGGGCGCCTGCTCTGGCTGCTGCGTCCCGGCCAGCTGCGCAGGCTTCGCTAGCCAAGCGATGGTGGAGCTTGCCCCGGAGGACGCGCGCAGGCCGGCGGAGGCAGGCGCGCGGCTGATCGCGATGCGGCTGCTCGACGAGGCGCGCGCCGCCTGCGCGCGCCTGCCCGACGCGAGCGACGCGGAGGCGATCCACGACGTGCGCGTCGCCGTGCGCCGGCTGCGCAGCACGCTCGCGGCGTATCGCGACTCACTCGACGCGGAGGTGACGGGCGACGCGCTCGGCGATCTCGGCCGCCTCGCGTCGCGCACGGGCGCCGCGCGCGACGCGCAGGTCGCCCTCGCCTGGCTGCGCAAGGAGCGCGCTGCGCTGCGCCCCGCGCGCGGCCGCGGGCTCGACCCGCTGGTCGAAACGCTGGAGGCGCGCGTCGCGGCGCAGCAGGAGCGCGAGAGCCGCGACCTCGCGGCGGACTTCGCGCGCGTCGAGCGCCCGCTGCGCCTGTCGCTCGAGACCTACCGCGCGCGGGTAGCGCCCGCGGGCGATGCGCGCCGGCCCGCCAGCCTGGCCGCGGTCGCGAGCGCCGCGCTCGGGTCCACCGCGAGCGAGCTCGAGGCCGCGCTCGCGCGCGTGACTTCGCGCGAGGAGATCGATGCCGAGCACGCCGCTCGCATCGTGGCCAAGCGCCTGCGCTACCTGCTCGAGCCCGTGCGCCTGCTGTCCGACGAGGGCCTCGGGCTGCTCGAGGACCTGAAGCAGCTCCAGGACCTGATCGGCGACCGCCACGACCGCGACGTGATCGCGGCGCTGCTCGTGACCGCGCTCGAGCAGGCGGCGATCGCGAGCGCGAGCGAGATCGCGGCCGCGATTCGCGCGCGCGATCCGACGAGGGAGCGCCGCGCGCGGGCGCGCGCGCTCGAGAACCTGCTGCTCGAGCTGATCCAGCGCGCCCGCGACCAGGCGGACACGCTGTTCGAGCGGCTGTCCGACAGCTGGCTCGGCGAGAAGAGCGCGGAGTTCTTCGCGCGGCTCGCGGAGTTCTCGAGCGCGCTGCGCGAGCTCGACGGCGCGAACGTCGAGATCGAGCGCAAGTACCTGCTGCGCGCGCTGCCGGAGCGCGTGCGCGGCGCGGAGTCCACCCTGCTCGACCAGGGCTATCTGCCGGGCGGGGTGGTGCGCGAGCGGCTGCGCCGCGCGGTCGGGCCGCGCGGCGCGCGCTTCACGCGCACGGTCAAGCTCGGCACCGGCGTGGTGCGCGCGGAGTTCGAAGAGGAGCTGCCCGAGGCCGAGTTCGAGCGCCTCTGGCCGCTCACCGAGGGCGCCCGGCTGCGCAAGCGCCGCTACCGCGTGCCCGACGGCGCGCTGGTCTGGGAGGTCGACGAGTTCCTCGACCGCGTGCTCGTGCTCGCGGAGATCGAGCTGCCGACCGCCGACACCGAGGTGACGATTCCGGAGTGGCTCGAGGAATCGGTCGTGCGCGAGGTGACCGACGAGCCCGCCTTCAGCAACCTGCGGCTGGCCTGCGAGAGACCGGCCTCGCCCTGAGCGAAGGAGCAGCCCGATGTCCGTCATCGAGGAGTCCACGCCGAGCAGCCAGCGGGTGCGGATCGGCTCGTACAACACGCGGGTGCCCGGCCCGCTGGGCACCACGGTGTTCGAGAGCGAGACGGTCACGCGGCGCGGCCGGCCGGTGGAGCTGTACTTCCAGGAGACCTCGCTCGACCTGATCGAGAACGCGCGCATCCGCGCACACGGCGAGATCGAGATCCCGTGTCACCGCGGCACGCGCGACCAGCTGCGGCTGCTCGATGCCACCCTCGCGCTCGTGCCTCCCGAGCACCTGAGGCTCGTGAACTCGCGCAAGCCGCAGGGCTTCCTGCTGTCCGACTCCACGGGGCTCGGCGACAGCCTCAGCTACACGGGCGGGCTGAACGCCGGACGGGACTATCGCGCGACCCCGCTCTACGACGAGACCCAGCTGATCCTGATCACCTACGGCGCGCTGTGGGAGAACCGGGATCTCGGCATCTGCCCGACGGTGATGCACGAGATCGGCCACGTCATGACGCACCGGTCCGAGATCAGCTACGGGCCCTTCCCGGAGGAGCGCGCGCAGGCGCTGCGCGGCACGACCGCATCGCGCAACCCCGGCGAGCTCGAAGCCCTGTGCAACGCCTACATGTACATGCTCTGCTACGGCGCGAGCGTGCCGGCGATCCACAACTACGGCGCAAACCCGGTGAGCAGCCAGAAGGACCGCGTCACGCGCGACGCCCTGCGGCGCTGCCGCGCGTTTCGCGCTCCGCTGCTGGACGAGGCCTGGCAGGCCCGCTACGCGGAGCGCTAGCCGCGACAGGCCGGGCACGGAGTAGACTGGCGCGAGGAGGTCCCCGATGACCGAACCGAACGCGCAGAGCGAGCTGATGCAGCGCCTGATGGCCCAGATGAGCTCGGGCCAGGTGCCGACGGACATCCCGTCGCTGCGCCGGATGCTCGACGACTTCGCGCCGCTCTTGAACACGGACCCGCCCAAGGTCGGCGCGCTACACGAGGACGTGTTGGTGCGCGAGGTCGGCGGGGCGCGCGTCACCGCCGACGTGCTGGTTCCCGATCGCGCGGGCCCGCACCCGGTGCTCGTCTACCTGCACGGCGGCGGCTGGGTCGCCGGCAGCCCGCGCACGCACCGCAAGCTGGGCCTGCGCTTCGCCGAGGCCGGCTACCTGGTGGTGAACGTCGACTACCGGCTCGCGCCGGAAGCGCCCTTCCCCGCCCCGTTCGAGGACTGCGTGTTCGCCGTGCGCTGGGCGGCGCAGAACGCGGCGCGCTTCGGGGGCGACGCGCGCCGGCTCGCGATCGGCGGCGACTCCGCGGGCGGAAACCTGTCGGCCGCCGTCGCGGCGCACCTGGCCGGCGATCCGAGCGCGCCGAAGCTCTCGGCGGCGCTCCTGATCTACGGCGCCTTCGACTTCGAGCGGCTCGCGACCCAGGAGGCCGACCCGGCCATGGGCGATCCCGCGATCGCGCGCAAGCTCACCGATGCGATGATCGACGGCTACCTCGGCAGCCCGCGCGATCCGGCGCGCCTGCGCGACCCGCGCGTCTCGCCCGTGCACGCGGCGGCGAAGCTGCCGCCGTCGTTCCTGGTGGTGGGCACGCTGGATCCGCTGCACACGCACCAGAGCGCGCTGGCGGAGGCGCTCGAGCGCGCGGGCGTCGCGCACGAGAACGTGGTCGTGCCCGGCATGCCCCACGGCTTCGTGCAGTACGAGTTCCTGCCGCCCGCGTTGGATACGATCCGGCGCATGACCGCGTTCCTCGACCGCCACCTGCGCTGAGGACGCCGCGATGACGGAGCGGATGTACGGCGAGCTCGCCGACTGGTGGGGGCTGCTGTCGCCGCCCGGCGAGTACGCGGAGGAAGCGGACGTGTACAAGCGCGCGCTGCTCGAGCACGCGCCGCTCCGGCCGCGCACGCTGCTCGAGCTGGGCTCGGGCGGCGGCAGCAACGCCTTCCACTTGAAGGCCGACTTCGAGCTCACGCTGGTCGATCTGTCCCCCGACATGCTGCGCCAGTCGCGCGCGCTGAACCCCGAGCTCGAGCACCACGTCGGCGACATGCGCGAGGTGCGGCTCGGCCGGCTGTTCGACGCGGTCTTCATCCACGACGCGATCAGCTACATGCTGTCGCGCGCGGACCTGGAGCGGGCGGTCGCCACCGCGTTCGCGCACTGCCGTCCCGGCGGCGTCGCGCTGTTCGCCCCCGACGAGACGCGCGAGCGCTACCTGCCCGGCGTCTCGGCGGGCGGACACGACGACGGCGCGCGCGGCTTCCGCTACCTCGAGTGGCACCACGATCCCGATCCGAACGACGAGATCGCGATCACCGACTACGCGTTCCTGATCCGCGACGCGGGCGGCGAGGTGCGCGTGGTGCACGACCGCCACGTGCACGGGCTCTTCCCCCGCCAGGTCTGGCTCGACACGCTGGCCGCGGCAGGCTTCGAGCCGCGCAGCCGGATCTACGCCTACTCCGAGATCGAGGCCGGGCTCGAGTTGTTCATCGGAGTCAAGCGCGCGTAGTCGCGCTCGTTCGCTCCTCGGCGCGGCCGTTGATCCACTGCTTCCCCTGCTGCATGCGGGTGCGCAGGCCTTGCCAGCGCGCACCGGCCTTCTTTCGCAGCTCGCGCCGCGCGCTCGGCGACAGCGCGAGCGTCAGCGCGGCGCCGGCGAGGAGGCCGAGCGACAGCACGCCGGCGTACTCGCCGGTGGACCGGTAGGTGCGGGGAGCGACGGCCTTGGCGATCGCGCCCTGGCGGGGGAGCTGACGGATCAGGTTGGAGAGAGTCATGCGGGTCGTCCTCTGTGTTGGGGCGACCGTCCGACGTTGCAAGACCCGGTCCAGCCGATCGAGCGCGCTGAGCGCGGCGGGGGAGCCGGCGCTGGAACGAAGGTGGGATCGGTTGTAGAGCTTGCACGCGAGGCGCGCGCTCAGCCTGCGTGGATCGCGCGCATCATGCGCGGCACGTGATCGCTGAACACACCGTCCAGGCCGAGCGCGAGCAGGCGCGCGAGTGAAGCGTCGGCCTGCGCGTCCCAGCCCAGGAGCGCGCGGCCGCGCGCGCGGAACGTGGCTACCAGCGGCTCGCTCCAGTCGGTCCAGTGCAGGTTCAGGGCGTCGATGCCGAGCGCGACCATGCGCGCGGCGCGCTCCTCGGGCCGGGTCGTCATCACGCGCACGCGGGTCGAGTCGACCAGCCGCAGCTTCGGGTCGAGCGCGCGGAACGACGCGGCCACGCGCCAGTTCCAGTGGCACAGCCAGAGCCGCGCGGGATCGCCGTGCGCGCGCGCGACCTCGACCACCGCGGGCCCGGCTTCCGGGTGCATCACGTCGAGCGAGAGCTCGAAGTCGCGCCCGCAGTGCTGGTAGAGCTCGGCGAGCGTCGGGATGTGCGGCGGGAGTGCGATATGCGGGACGGCCGGGATCGCGACACCGCCCGGTGTGAGGCCGTCGTGGTCGAGCACGGGCACGCCGTCCGCGGTCAGCCAGACGTCGGACTCGAGCCCCGTCGCGCCCAGCTCGAGCGCCAGCCGGAACGCCTCGAGCGTATTTTCGCGCGCGTCCGCCGAGGCGCCCCGGTGCGCGAAGCCGATGCACGCTCGCCGTCGCTCCCCGCCCGCCATCGGCGCCATTGGAGCACGCCGCGGGCTATGCTGCGCGCACCCGGAGGAGCGCCGCCCTTGCCGAACCCCCTGCCCTGGTGGCACCCGAGCCGCTTCGCGCAGCGCCGCGCGTTCCTCGACGCGCGCGCGCGGATCGCGGCCGCGATCCGCGCGCACTTCGCGCGCGACGGCTTCGTCGAGGTCGACACGCCCGCGCTGCAGGTCTCGCCCGGCCTCGAGCCGCACCTCCACGCGTTCGAGACGCGCCTGCGCTCGCCCGACGCGCCCGGGGAGCGGACGCTCTACCTGCACACCTCGCCCGAGTTCGCGATGAAGAAGCTGCTCGTGGCGGGCGTCCCGCGCCTGTTCCAGCTCGCGCACGCGTTCCGCAACCGCGAGCGCGCGTCGACCCACCACCCCGAGTTCACGATGCTCGAGTGGTACCGCGCGGGCAGCGACTACACCGCGCTGATGGACGACTGCGAGGCGCTGCTGCGCTGTGCGCTCGCGGCTGCCGGCCGCGAGCGGCTCGAGTTCCGCGGCGCGGCCTGTGATCCGGGCCTGCCCTTCGAGCGCCTCACGGTGGCCGAGGCGTTCGCGAAGCACGCCGGCCGCGACGTGTTCGCGCTCGAGCCTGCGCCCGGCGACAGCTACGAGGACGCCTTCTTCCGCGTGCTTCTGAACGAGGTCGAGCCGAAGCTCGGCATCGGCCGGCCGACACTGCTCTACGACTGGCCGATCGCGCTCGGCGCGCTCGCGCGCCAGAAGCCGGGCGAGCCGCGCGTGGCCGAGCGCGTGGAGCTGTTCGTCGCGGGGCTCGAGCTCGCGAACGGCTTCTCCGAGCTGACCGACGCGGCCGAGCAGCGCCGCCGCTTCGAGCGCGACGGGGCCGAGAAGGCGCGCCTGTACGGAGAGCGCTATCCCATCGACGGCGATTTCCTGGCTGCGCTCGAGCACGGGCTGCCCGCGAGCGCGGGCATGGCGCTCGGCTTCGACCGGCTCGTGGTGTGCGCGACCGGGGCCGAGCGGATCGAGGACGTGCTGTGGGCGCCGGTGGACGACGGATGAGGCAGATCCGCGACGTGAAGGGGCTCGAGCAGGCGGGGCTGGTGCCCGCGGAGCGGGCCGCCGCGCTACACCGCGTGGCGTCGCGCTGGGCGGTCGCGCTCACGCCCGCGGTGCAGGCGCGCATCGATCCCGCGGACCCGGCCGACCCGATCGCGCGCCAGTTCGTGCCGACCGCCGACGAGCTCCTGATCGCGCCCGACGAGCTGGCCGACCCGATCGGCGACGGGCCGTTCACGCCTCTCCCGGGCGTCACGCACCGCTACCCGGACCGCGTGCTGCTCAAGCCCACGCACGCCTGCCCGGTCTACTGCCGCTTCTGCTTCCGGCGCGAGGTGGTCGGCCCGGGCGGCGATGCGCTCTCGCCCGCCGAGCTAGACGCCGCGCTCGACTACGTCGCCGCGCGCCCGTCGATCTGGGAGGTGATCCTGTCGGGCGGCGATCCGCTGATCCTCTCGCCGCGCCGGCTCGGCGCGCTGGTCGCGCGGCTCGACGCCATCCCGCACCTGGGCGTGATCCGCGTGCACACGCGCGTGCCCGCGGTCGAGCCCGAGCGCGTCACGCCCGAGCTGGTCGCGGCGCTGCGCGCGAACAAGGCCGTGTGGGTCGTGCTGCACGCGAACCACGCGCGCGAGCTCGACGAGCGCACGCGGGTCGCGATCGCGCGCCTGGTCGACGCGGGCATCCCCATGCTCGCGCAGACGGTCCTGCTGGCGGGCGTGAACGACGACCCCGAGTCGCTCGAGGCGCTGTTCCGCGCGCTCGTCGCCCTGCGCGTGAAGCCGTACTACCTGCACCACGCCGACCTCGCGCCGGGCACGAGCCACTTCCGCACCTCGGTCGCGGCCGGACAGGCGCTGGTGCGCGGCCTGCGCGGGCGCGTCTCCGGCCTGTGTCAGCCGACCTACGTGCTCGACGTGCCCGGCGGCGCCGGCAAGGTGCCGATCGGGCCGAGCTACCTGCGCGAGTCCCCGAGCGGCGACGCGGCCGTCGTCGAGGACTGGCAGGGGAAGCTCCACCGCTACCCGGACTTCGACGAGCGGTAGTCCGAGCCGAGCGCGACGCGCTTCACGGCGTCGCTCTGGGTCGGCTCGTGCCCGACCTTCGCGGCCGGCGCGGCGATCTCGGCCACGTGGTTCGCGAGCCGGCCGAGCCCGTCGATCTCGACCTCGACCCGGTCGCCGAGCGCGAGCGGACGCGAGTTCGCGGGCGTGCCGGTGAGCACGACGTCGCCCGGCACGAGCGTGATGTGGCGACACAGATCGGCGACGAGGTAGTCGATGCCGAAGGTCATCTCCGAGACCGGTCCCTCCTGCACCCGCTTGCCGTTCACGTAGGTGCGCAGGGTCGACTTGCGCACGTCGACGCCGCGCACGATGCCCGGCCCGATCGGGCAGAAGCCGTCCATGCCCTTCACCCGCAGCATCGAGCCGGCGTCCGTGTCGCGGAAGTCCTGGCAGCCGACGTCGTTCGCGGGCGCGAAGCCCGCCAGGTGATCCCACACGTCCTCGGGCAGCACGTTGCGCATCGGGCGGCCGACGATCGCGGCGATCTCCCCCTCGTAGTTCAGGAACTCGCAGCCCTGCGGGCGCAGCAGCACGCCGCCGTGCGCGTTCAGCGCCGAGACCGGCTTCTGGAAGTAGGTCGGCGTGGTGAGCGGCGGCGCGCGGAACTCGACGCGGCGCGAGTCATAGTTCAGGTGCACGCACAGGATCTTGGTCGGCTCGCAGGGCGCGAGGTAGATCGCGTCGGCTTCGCGCAGCGCGCGCCCGTCGGGCAGGCGCAGCTCCTCGCCGTCGACCGACACCCAGACCGGCACGCCCCCGTACAGGATGCGGCGCGCTTCGACGCGCGGACCGTCGAGGACGCTCACAGCTCGAACCAGACGTGCGCCTGGGCGGTGCCCACGGCGTTCTCGTAGTCGGACAATTGGACCCCCTTCGCGTGGCACGCGCGCCCGCCGAGCGCGCCGGCGAGCATCAGGTAGTGGCCGAAGAAGCCCTCGGGCGAGAAGCGGCGGTACTCCGGGTACAGGTCGATCACCGCCGCGTGATCGCCCGCGCTCCACAGCCCCAGGATCTTGCGGTCGATCGCGACGGCCTCGGGCGTGTGCACGTCCTTCGGATCCCAGCCGCCGTGCTGCAGGATCGTGTCCATCGGCCAGAAGCGGTGGCTCATCCCGCCCGACGCGAGCAGCGCGACGCGGTGCTCGGTCGCGCGTGTCGCTTCGCCGATCAGCGCGCCGAAGTCGAGCCAGTTGTGGGGCTCGGCCGTCTGGCACACCGACACCGACAGCACGCGCTCGCCGCGGTGCAGCCAGTGCAGCGCGTTCAGCGTCGGGTAGTGGACCGGCAGGTGCTTCGAGGTCGCGTTCGTGCAGCGCACGCGCGCCGCGCGCGCGAGCTCTGCGAGCTTCGCCGCGAGCTGCGGCGCGCCCGGGTAGTCGTACGGCTTGTCCGCGATCAGCGTGGGCAGCTCCTCCGAGGTGTACGTGCCGGAGAAGTGCTCCGCACCCGCGACCACGTGCTCGATGGTCGTGAACCAGTGCGTGTCGAAGATGACCAGCGTGTCGGGCCGCGCGGCGTCGAGCCGCTTGCGAAACTCCGGCATGCTCGCGACGAGCGACGTGTCGCGCCCGCCGCCCATCGCCTTGCGCGCGGGCTCCGGCGCCATGATGCCCGGCGCGTGCGCGAACACGGCCGCGGCGACGATCTCTCCCATAGGCTCAGCCCTCCTCGCGCAGCGTGTCGCGGCGGATCGCGACGTTCTTCACGTCGCAGAAGAAGTCGAAGCTCCAGCGCCCGCCCTCGCGCCCGATGCCGGACTCGCGCGCGCCGCCGAACGGCGCGGCCAGGTCGCGCACGAAGAAGCAGTTCACCCAGACCGTGCCCGCGACCACGTCGCGCGCCAGCCGCTCGGCACGCGCGCGGCTCTTGGTGTAGATCATCGCGGCCAGCCCGTAGCGCGTGGAGTTCGCGAGCGACAGGCACTCCTCGTCGTCGCCGAAGGTCTGCCAGGTGAGCACGGGACCGAACACCTCGTGCTGCGCGATCTCGAGCGAGGTCGTGACGTTCGCGAACAAGGTCGGCTCGAAGTAGAGCTCGCCCGCGGCGTGGCGCTTGCCGCCGAACAGGGGCTTCGCGCCGGCGGCGAGCGCCCGCTCGACGAAGCCCGAGACGCGCTCGAAGTGCTCGCGCGTGATCAGCGGCCCCACACGCGTGCCCTGCTCGCGCGGGTCGCCGACCCGCATGCGCGCGGCCGCGGCGCGCACCTTCTCGAGCAGCGCGTCGGCGATGCTGCGCTCGGCCAGCACGCGCGTGCCGGCGAGGCAGACCTGGCCCGCGTTCAGGTACTGGGTGCCGATGGTCTGCGCGGCGGCGTCGAGGTCGGCGTCCGCGCACACGATGAACGGCGACTTGCCGCCGAGCTCGACCGAGACCGGCACGAGCTTCCGGCCCGCGCTCGCGGCGATCAGGCGCCCGGTATCGGTCGAGCCGGTGAAGCTGATGCGCGCGACGTCGCGGTGCGCGACCAGCGCCGCCCCGGCCTCCTCGCCGATCCCCTGCACCACGTTCAGCACGCCGGCTGGCACGCCCGCCTCGTGCGCCATGTCGGCGAGCAGCGAGCCGGTGAGCGGCGCCCACTCCGGCGGCTTCACCACCGCGGTGTTCCCGGACGCGAGCGCCGGACCGAGCTTCCAGGTCGTAAGCATGAGCGGCGCGTTCCAGGGCGTGATGATCGCGCACACGCCCGCGGGCTCGTAGCGCACGTGGTTCACGACCTCGTCGGAGTCGATCGTCTCGTTCTCGAGCGCGAGCGCGAACTCGGCGAAGAACTCGATGTTGTGCGCCGCCCGCGGCACCACGCGCGTGAGGTTCCCGATCTGGAGAGAGCCGTTGTCCGTGGTCTCGACCGCGGCCAGCTCCTTCGCGCGCGCGCGGATGCGCTCGGCGAACGCTTTCAGGATCGGCTGGCGGCCGCGCGGGCCGAGCGCCGCCCAGGCGGGGAACGCCTCGCGCGCCGCGTCCATCGCCGCGTCGATCTCGGGCGCGCCGCCGGCGGAGACGTCCGCGAGCGCGGCGCCGTCGATCGGGCTCTGGTCGCGAAACGTGCTGCGCGACGCGACCCGCCGCCCGCCGATCCAGTGCTCGGTCGAGATCTCTACGCCCGCGACCGTCGCGCGTTTCACTCCGGCTTCTCCGCAAGGAAGCGCTCGACCAGCCGCGCGCCGCGCTCCTTCGGCGCGTTCAGGTGCGCGAGCACGCGGTTGCGCGCGCCCGACGCCAGGTAGAAGCGCTCGTACTGCTCGTTGCGGCTGGCGAGCGCGCTGGCCGCGAAGTCCCAGGCCAGCCGGAAGACACGGATCCGTGTCTCGGCCGACGTGCCGTCCGCGCCCTGCAGGTAGGTCGCGACCAGCGGCCCGAGCGCGGGATCGCGCAGCTGCGACTCGGTCGGCGTGGCGAGCAGGTTGTGGGAGCCGATCAGGCGAAGGATCTCGTTCACGCGCGGGAACCACGAGGGCAGGAAGTGACGCAGCTGCGAGAGCGGCGGGCCGTTCGGGAACCAGACGCCGTTGCCGTACTCGTAGGCCTCGAGCTCGGCGGTGCGGATCGCCGCGCGCGCGAGCTCGGCGTAGCCGAACAGCTCGCCGAGCAACTCGAGCGTCGGCTGCGTACGGTCGCCGATCACCTCGGCCATCTTGCACGCCAGACCGTAGGCGAACTCGAGCTTGGTCTGCGCCCGGATCATGGTCTGCTGCATGATGTTCGGGAACCAGCTCACCGACATGACCTGGTTGTAGACGGCCAGGTTCGAGTCGATGAAGATCCGCTCGCGCGGCACCTCGACGTCGTCGAAGATCACGAACGCGTCCTGCTCGTCGAAGCGGCTCGACAGCGGGTGGTCGAAGCGGTTGCGGCCGCGCGACACGCTGTCGCGGCACAGGAAGCGCAGGCCCGGCGTCGCGAGCGGGATCGCGAACGAGAGCGCGTAGCGCGCGCCGTCGGGCGGAACCGGGTGGCCGGGGTAGACCGCGATCTCGTCGGCGAACGGCGCGAGCGTGGCCAGGATGCGCGCGCCTCGCACGACGATCCCGCGCGCCGTCTCGCCGACCTTGTGCAGCGCGATCTCGCCGCCGCCCGCCGCGATGTCCGGCCGGCTCTTGTCCACGGTCGGGTGGATGATGGTGTGGGTGAGCGCGAGGTCGCCCCGGCGCAGGCGCTTCTGGAACGCGACCAGGTTCGCGGCGCCGGCTTCGTTGCCGTGCGCGCCCCACTCGTCGCTGCGGCCCGCGAAGCCCGCGAAGGTCACGTTCATGTAGTCCGGCGAGCGGCCCATCAGGCCGACGCTGTGCTCCGCGATCGGGCGCAGGCAGGCGTGGCGCCGCTCGAGGTCCGCGCGCGAGCGCGGGATCAGGTGGCTCGCGTTGATCGGCTCACCGGTCTCGGGGTCCGGCATCTGGCACGCCGCGGCCTGCGCGTGCTGCAGATCGAACAGCTCCGCGAGCGTGCGCGCTGCGCCGGCGAGGCTCTCGTGCGTCGTGACGTCGCGCACGCGCTCGCCGTCGACCCACACCTCGCGCTCGTCGCGCAGACCGCGCAGGAACTGCTCGCCGGTGCGCACTCCCACGCAGCCAGTCTAGCGGGACCCGGCGCGCTGCGCGCGCCACCCGCACTACGCTCGGCTGCGCCTCGCTGCGCGCGCGCTTCGCACGCTTGCGGGCACGGCCGCGGGCGGCCGCGGACCGTGCCCTCTAGCTCCACGCTCGCTTGCGCAACGGGACCAGCGCCCGACTTTCACGGCGGCCGGGCCCCGCTAAGACACCCGGCGCATCGAGGCCTGGGCCTCGAGGTGCAGGTCGCGCAGCAGGTCGATTTGGTCGAGGCAGCGGCCGCAGCCGGCGACGACCGCGGTCTGCGGGTCCTTCGCGACCGAGACCGGCAGGCGCAGCTCGCGCGTGAGCAGGCCGGCGAGCCCGTTCAGGAGCGCGCCGCCGCCCGCGAGTACCACGCCATTGTGGGCGATGTCGGCGGCGAGGTCGGCCGGGGCGTCCTCGATCACGATCCGCACCGCGTTCACGAGCGCGGCGACCGGCGCGACCAGCGCCTCGCGCAGCTCCTCGGCCTTGATCCGCACCACGCGCAGCTCGCCCGTGATGCGTTCGCGCGCGTCGATGCAGACCTCGCGCAGGTCGTTGCGCGGCAGCGCGCAGCCGAGCTGCTCCTTCAGCGCTCGCGCGGCGGACAGGCCCACCTCGACGTCGAGCTTCCGCTTCAGCCACAGCTGCACAGCCTCTTCCAGCCGCGCGCCGCCCACGCGCATCGTGCGCGCGTGCACGACACCGGAGAGCGTCACGACCGCGATGTCGGTGGTGGCGGCGCCGATGTCGATCACGAGCTTGCCGCCGCGCTCCGCCGCGGGCACCTGCGCTCCCAGGGCCGCCGCCATCGGGGCGGCGAGCAGGTACACCTGGCGCGCGCCGGCCGAGCGCGCGGCCTCGACCAGCGCGCGGCGCTCCACGCCGGTGAGCTCGGCGGGCGCGGACAGGACGATGCGCGGGCGGCGCACCGCCCAGGGATTGCGCGCGCGCCGGATCAGCGCGCGCAGCACGGCGACGGCCGCCTCGAAGTCGGCGATCGCGCCGTCCTTCATCGGACGCACCTCGCGGATCGACTCCGGCATGCGGGCGATCATGGCCTCGGCCTCGCGCCCGATCGCGCGCACCTCGTGGGTGCGGCGGTCGCGCGCCACGACCGAGGGCTCGGAGATGATCTCGCCGGTGCGGTGGATGAACACGCGCACGTGCGCCGAGCCGAGGTCCACGCCGAGGTCGGCCGAGACGGCGCGCGCGAGCGAGAAGTCGGGGTTGGTCTGGGTCATGGGACTGCCTCCGGTGATCCGGCGGGCAGTGGTGCAGGCTCCGTGCCCTGGGATCAGCCGTGCGCAGCTTCCGCGCAGCTCAGCGCGCGAGGGCGCGCGGGAGCGAGGGTCGGGCCGGGACGGCGCGGAGCGGCCCGCACCCTGCGAGGTGTGTAGTTCGCTTCCACTCGAACGGAGCGTCACTGCTCGTCCAGCAGCTCCGCGCGCTCGCTCCGGGGCTCGGCGCGCGCGATGCGCCGGTCCAGGACGCGCAGCTCGTCGTCCCGCAGCCGCCGCCAGCGCCCGGAGCGCAGGCTGCCCAGCTCGACGTTCATCACGCGCACGCGCAGGAGCCGCTTCACGCGCAGGTTCTCGGCCTCGCACATGCGCCGGATCTGCCGGTTCCGCCCCTCGGTGAGCACCATGCGGAACGAGCGCGGCCCCAGGCGCTGCACCTTGCAGGGCAGCGTGCGGCGGCCCTGGATCACGATCCCGCTGCGCATGCGGCGGAGCGACGGCTCGGAGACGGGGACGTCGACGTCCACCAGGTACTCCTTCTCGTGCTGGCCGCGCGCGCGCAGGATCTGGTTCACCAGCTCCCCGCGGTTGGTGAGCAGGATCAGGCCCTCGCTGAACTTGTCGAGCCGGCCGACGTGGAAGATGCGCTCGGGGTAGCCGACCGCGTCGATGATGTTCTCGGGCACGCGCTTGTCGGACGTGCACTCGATCCCGGGCGGCTTGTGGTAGGCGAGCACGACCGGGCGCTTCTCCGGCACCGCCACGGGCTTGCCGTCGAGCGAGACGCGGTCGCCGTCCGAGACCGTGTCGCCGTGCTTGGCGACCTCGCCGTTGATGCGCACGCGGCCGGCCTCGACGTACTTGTCGGCCGCGCGGCGCGAGCACACGCCGTGCTCGGTGAAGAAGCGGTTGATGCGCATGACGCGCGCAGGATAGCGTGGCGCCATGAGCAAGGACGGACGCATCGCCAGCGCGCACGGCGCCCTCGCCTACCACGACGACCGCGGCGCGGGCCCGGCCGTCCTGTTCGTGCACGGCAACTCGTCGTGCAAGGAGATCTTCGCGCGCCAGCTCGGCGACCCGCGGCTCGCGCGCTTCCGCCGCATCGCGTTCGACCTGCCGGGCCACGGCGCGAGCGAGGACGCGCCCGAGCCCGAGCGCACGTACGCGATCCACGGCTTCGCGGACGCGGCGATCGCGCTGCTCGACGCACTCGCGATCCGGCGCGCGATCGTGGTCGGCTGGTCGCTCGGCGGGCACATCGCGCTCGAGCTGATGGCGCGCTGGCCGGGCTGCGTCGCGGCCTGGATCACCGGCACGCCGCCGACCGGCGCGAAAGACCTGGAGCGCGCGTTCCTGCAGTCGCCGCACATGGAGCTCACGTTCAAGGAGCGCTGGAGCGTTGCCGAGGCGCGCATCTTCGCGCAGGACGCGGTGGGCGAAGGCGTGCCGCTCGAGCCGTTCATGCTCGACGCGTGCCGGCGCGCGGACGGCCGCTTCCGCCCGCTCATGCTCGCGTCGGCGGTCGCGGGCCGCGACCTCGACGGGCGCGAGATCGCCGAGACCTCGCCGCTCCCGCTCGCGGTGGTGTCGGGCGAGCGCGAGCCGTTCGCCGACAACGCGTTCCTGCGCTCGCTCGCCTATCGCAACCTGTGGGACAGGCGCGTGCACATCCTGGAAGGGCTCGCGCACATGCCGTTCTGGGAGGCGCCCGAGACGATCAACCCGCTGCTCGTGCGCTTCCTCGACGAGACGAGCGAGCGCGAGTCGGGACGCGCGGCGCGCTAGACTGACGCTCCACACGGAGGAGACCCCCATGATCGGCTACACGACCTTCGGAACCAACGATCTCGAGCGCGCGGCGAAGTTCTACGACGGGCTGTTCGGCGTGCTCGGCGGCAAGCGCGCGATGGCGACCGACAGCCTGGTGCTGTGGGCGACGGGCCCGGGCTCGCCCATGGTCGGCGTGATCAAGCCGCACGACGGCAAAACCGCGACGCACGGCAACGGCACGATGATCGCGCTCGCGGCCAAGGACAAGGCGCAGGTCGACGCGATCTACGCCAAGGCGATCGAGTTCGGCGGCAGGGACGAGGGCAAGCCCGGCCCGCGCGGCGGCAACTTCTACGCCGGCTACTTCCGCGACCTCGACGGCAACAAGCTGAACGCGTTCTTCATGGGTTAGCGAAGCGCGTCGGTCGAATGGGCTAGGAGTCGGATTCGAGACGGGCGCGGTCCGCGGCCGCCCGCGGCCGCGCCCGCAAGCGGCGAAGCCGCGCGCAGCGAGCCGCAGGCGAGCGAAGTCAACAAGTCTCGTAGGCGTCGAGGTCCGGCGCGGACATCTCCTCGCGGAAGCGGTCGAAGCTCCACGGCCAGCTGGCCGGGATGCCGCGGTCGTCGAGGTACCAGCTGCGGCAGCCGGTCGTCCAGATGGTCGACTTCGCGGCTTCGCAGCGCTCCGCGTCGAAGCGCTCCGTCGCGTCCTCGCGCGCGCCGATCGCGCGGCACTCGCCCGCGCGCACGCGCTCGACCAGCTCGAGCAGGTACGCCATCTGCAGCTCGGCGACCTCGATCAGCGAGAAGTTCCCGACCGGCCCGTTCGGCCCGTTCAGCATGAACAGGTTGGGAAAGCCCGGGATCGACACCGACAGGTAGGCGATCGGGCGCTTCGCCCAGACGTCGGCGAGCCGCACGCCGTCGCGGCCGGTCACCTCGATCGGGCGCAGGAAGCGGTCGGCCCGGAAGCCGGTCGCGAGCACCAGCACGTCGAGCTCGTGGAGCTTCCCGTCGCGCGTGCGCACGCCGCGCGGCTCGACGCGCTCGATGCCCGAGGTCACGAGCGCGGCGTTCGGCTTCTGGATCGCCTGGTAGAAGTCGGGCGAGACGATCAGCCGCTTGCAGGCGGCGCGATAGCTCGGCCGCAGCCGCTCGCGCAGCTCGGGATCGAGCACGTTCTGCTCCAGGTTCGCGCGGCAGGCCTCCTCGATCATCTTCATGCCCGCCGACTCGGCGTCCACCACGGCGTTCGAGAAGCTCTGCGCGAACAGCTGCGACAGGTTCCGGTGCAGCGCGCGCAGCGATTCGGGGTCGCGCCGGAACGCGTCCTTCTCGGGCTCGCCGTAGGCGGGATTCTGGTTGGGCATGATCCACTGCGCGGTGCGCTGGAAGAGCACGAGCCGAGCGACCCGGTCGACCAGCGCCGAGACGATCTGCACCGCGGTCGAGCCGGTGCCCACGATGCCGACGCGCCTGCCGTCGAGCGGCACGTCGTGGTTCCAGCGCGCGCTGTGGAAGAGCGCGCCCGCGAAGTCGCCGAGCCCCTCGATCTCGGGCAGGCTCGGGTGGTGCAGGACGCCGGTCGCGGCGATCACGACGTCGACCACGTCGCGCTGGCCGCTCCTCGTCTCGAGCTGCCAGCGCCCGCCGTCGAACGCGAGCCGCGTGATCTCCTCGCCGAAGCGGATGCGCTCGACCACGCCGTGCTTGCGCGCGACGCCCTCGAAGTAGGCCCGGATCTCGTTTCCCGGCGAGTACACGTGCGTCCACTCCGGGTTGGGCTCGAACGAGTAGCTGTAGAGGTGCGAGGGCACGTCGCAGCAGATCCCGGGATAGGTGTTCTCGCGCCACGTGCCGCCGAGCCGATCGGCCTTCTCGTACAGGGTGAAGTCGTGGTGTCCGGCCTCGCGCAGCTTGATCGCGGCCAGGATCCCCGACATGCCCGCGCCGATGATCGCGAAGCGCAGGCTCCGCGCCGCCTCACTGGTCTCGCTCATGTCTGCCTCCGTCCCGGATCCTAGCGAAGGAAGTTGTCGTGTTTCCCGCGCCAGCGGATAGCATGAGCGGGACTTGGAGCGGGTGATGCCCCGACGGACGCCGTGGATCGCGCCAGCCGTGTGCCTGCAGCTGGCGCTGGGAGCGGCGTCCGCGCGGGCGCAAGCGCCGGTCGCGGCCGGCGCGCCGAAGCTCGAGCCCGTGCTCGCCGCGGGGCGAGCGAGCGCGCCGCCGCCGCTGGCCGCGGGCGCTGCCGGGCGATGGCGCCCGGCGAGCGAAGCGCTGCTCGCGATCGACGCGCTCGCGCGCCGCGAGCGCACGCGCGCGATCGCACGCGGCGCGGAGCGCGCGAACGCCGCGGCCGCCGACCCACAGCAGCGGCGCAGCCTGCGCCGGCTGAGCGAGCAGCGCGGCGCGCGCGGGCCGGCGCGCGTCTCGCTGCGCCCGGGGACGCGCACACCGCGCCAGATCGCGGGACGCGTGCTCGAGCCGGCCGCGGGCGGCGGCGGCTCACCGGCGGCGGACCTCGAGACCTCGCGGCGCCTCTTGCGCGCGGAGCGCGCGCTCCTGCGCCTCGACGATCCCGACCGCGAGCTCGAGCTCCGGCGCGCCGACGCCGACGCGCTCGGTCACCGGCACCTGCGCTTCGCGCAGACGTACGCGGGCCATCGCGTGTGGCCGGCAGAGCTGATCGTGCACCTCGACGCGGCCGGTGACGCCTACCTGGTGGACGGCGGCACCGTGCCGACCCCGCGCGGCGTGAGCACGCGCGCGCAGATCTCTGCGCGCCAGGCGATCGAGCGCGCGATCGCCGCGCTCGGCGCGGGACCGGACGCGAGCGCCGAGACGCCCGAGCTGATCGTGTTCGCGCCCGGCGACCGCGTGCCGCGCCTCGCCTGGAGCTTCGCGGTCGACGCGGGCCCGCTGCTCCGGCGCCGCGTCGCGATCGACGCCGAGACCGGCGAGCTGTCGTTCTCGGCGAGCGAGGTCATGCAAGCGAACGTGGCCGGCTCGGGCACGGACCTGTTCTCGGTGCTGCGGCCGCTGAACGTGTGGGCGGAGGGCGGGCTCCACTACCTGGTCGACACCAGCAAGCCGATGTACGACCCGACCTCGAATCCGCCCGATCCCGGCACGACGCGCGGCGCGATCACCGTGCTCGACGCGCAGAACCAGCCGCCGACGTCCAACCCGACCGTCATCCCGCCGCTCTTCTACGTCACCTCGGCGAACCCCAACGCGTGGTCGAACCCGTCCGGCGTGAGCGCGGCGTTCAACCTGGCGCGCACCTTCGACTACTACCTGTCGCACCACGCGCGCAGTTCGATCGACGGCGCGGGCGGCTCGGTGCTCGGCGTGGTGCGGCTCGGCCTCGGCTATCCCAACGCGTTCTGGCACTCCGGCCTGCGTGCGATGTTCTTCGGCGACGCGCAGCCCTTCGCGGGCGCTCCCGACGTGGTCGGCCACGAGCTCACGCACGGCGTGATCGATTCCAGCGCGAACCTGCTCTACCTGAACCAGTCGGGCGCGGCGAACGAGGCGTTCGCGGACGTGTTCGGCGAGATGGTCGAGGCGAGCGTCGACGGCGCGCCGGACTGGCTGCTCGGCGCGGATCTCGGCGCGCCGATCCGCAACATGGCGGCGCCCTCCGCGCTGCCGATCGGCTGCGGCGCGCAGTACCCCGATCGCATGAGCCGCTTCCTGCTCGCGTCGCACCCGACCTGCGGCGTGATCGTCGCCGCGGACGAGGGCGGCGTGCACCTGAACAGTGGCATCCTGAATCGCGCCTTCTACCTGCTCGCGGTCGGCCTGCCCGGCGCGCTCGGCACGACGCAGGCCGAGCAGATCTTCTACCGCGCGCTCACGCTGCACCTGACCTCGACCGCGCAGTTCGTCGACGTCCGCCTGGCCGCGGTGGCCTCCGCCGCGGAGCTGTTCGGACCCGGCTCGGCGCAGGTGCTGCGCACGGCCCAGGCCTTCGACGAGGTCGAGATCTTCGACGGCGCGGGCAGCGGGCCGCCCGTTCCGCTGCCGCCGCTCGAGGGCGAGGACTCGACGCTGTTCGTGCGCCGCCCGGTCTCCCCGCCCACGTTCTTCCTGATGCGCAGAGAGGACGACCTGCTCGATCCGCCGAGCGGAGCGAACCTCTCGACCTGGGACGTCCGGGCCAAGCGCGCCTCGGTCACGCGCGACGGCAGCACGGCCTGGTTCGTCGACTCGCTCGACGACCTGTGCGTGGTCGAGACGGACGCCACTCCCGGCCTTCCCGGAGAGGAGGAGCTGTGCTTCGGCCTGCCGGGCCTGATCGCGTCGCTCGCGATCTCGCCCGACGGAAACTTCCTGGCGGTGGTGATGAACGAATCACCGGTCGATCCGCCGCTCAACGAGATCGCGATCTTCGACCTGCGTCCCGGCGGCGACTTCGTGGTCCACGAGCTCGACGCGCCCACGCGCGACGGCGCGCCGGCCTCGACGCTGCTCTTCGCCGACGCGATGAGCTTCACCGCGACCGGCGGCGCGCTCGTGTTCGACGCGCTGAACGAGCTCGTGCTGCCGAGCGGCCCGGCGCTGTCGTGGAGCATCTACCTGCTCGACCTGTCGACCGGCGACGTGCTCGACGTGGTGGCGCCGATCGCCGGCGCGAGCTTCGATTACCCCGCGCTGTCGCGCACGAGCGACGAGTTCATCACCTTCGACGCGATCGACGACGTGACCGGCGTGTCCACGATCTACGCGGGCAGCTTGTACACCGGCGCGCTCGCGGCGGTCGACACCGTGATCGGCTTCGAGGGCGTGCCGTTCTTCAGCGGCGGCGACGAGAAGATCATCTTCTCGCAGCCCGCGGCGACGCCGACCGGCGCCTCGCTCTGGTACAAGGCGCTGCTCGGCGACCACATCACGCCGACCGGGCCGCGCACGCTGTGGCTCGCGAACGCAGACTTCGGCGTGGTCTACAACCGCGGCGAGTTCACGGGCGTCGAGCCCGACGTCGATCTCGACGGCATCCCGGACGCCGCCGACAACTGCGTGAACGAGCGCAACGCGCTGCAGGAGGACAGCGGCGGTCTGCTCTCCAGCAGCCCGAACGGGATCGGCAACGCCTGCGAGTGCGGCGATCTCGGCAGCGACGGCCAGATCGGCGACCCCGACATCGCCGCGCTGCGCGGCTGGCTCGCGCGCCAGCCGGTCGCGACGCCGGCGCTGCAGCGCTGCAGCGTCGCGGGCGGAATCGAGTGCGACGTGCGCGACCTGACCGTGCTCGTGCGCGCGCGAAACGGGCTCTCGCCCGCGCTCGCGCCGGTCTGCGCCGCAGCTTCGCCCTTGTGACGCTCGCCGCGGGATTTCCCGCAACGGAGTGAAGCACTTCACTTGACAGCCGCCTGATCTGCGGAATGGTCGCCCCTGGAACTCCGGCTGCGGGTTCGGGCTGTTTCGGGAAGGGACCGTGATGCGTGGGAAGGCGATCATCGCGGCGCTGGTGTGCGCGCTCGCGCGCGCAGCGTCGGCGGAGCCGCTGCAGAGCTACGCGCCGCTCGCGCCGTTGTCGGGCGACGCGCACCGCCACGCGGGCTCCGCGGCGAGCCACCTGAAGATGGCCGTGGGCGTGTGCCACGACGTCGGGCTGGGCGATCCGCACGAGCGCGGACTGAACGTCGAGGTCTACGACGCGCTGCGGCTCGCGGGCTACGACTGGGCGAACCTCGCGTATCACGACTTCGCGATCAGCGCGGGCAGCGACAACCAGACCTACCTCGACTGGATCGCGCCGAACGCGCCCGCGCGCCCCTTCGACACGCAGTTCGGCTATCGCGTCGTGCCGTCGCCCGCGGGCTTCCCGGATTGGACGCGGTGCGGTG
>Ga0187892_10003431_pt1 | contig 29027 bp, 27 predicted proteins | sample MA1701073metaG_FD_139345 | JGI IMG/M metagenome (GOLD analysis project Ga0187892, IMG submission 139345) | Bio-ooze microbial communities from a basaltic lava cave in the Kipuka Kanohina Cave System on the Island of Hawaii, USA - MA170107-3 metaG ... | reverse complement strand
GGAGATACAAATACAGTACTAGCAACAAGTATTGCTTCCTTAAAACTTGGCATACCAATATCACATGTAGAGTCTGGCCTTCGAAGTTTTGATTGGAGAATGCCAGAAGAACACAATAGAATTGCTACTGATCATTTATCAGAATTCTTATTTGCACCAACAAACGTCTCAAAAAATAATCTTATCTCTGAAAAAGTTCATGGAAAAATCTTTGTAACTGGAAATACTATCATAGATGCAATTGATAAATTTGCAAATATGTCAAAAATAAAATCAAAGATCCATCCTGATTTTGATTTTGTTTTAATGACCTTACATCGCTCAGAGAATGTTGATAATAAACAAATTTTATCCAACATTATACTAGCTGTAATTAATTCGCAAAAAGAAATTATTTTCCCAGTTCATCCAAGGACTATTAAGATGCTCAAATATTTTGATCTTTATAAAAAATTGCAACAAACAAAACACATTCATCTCATGTCTGCTATTGGCTATTTTGAGATGTTAGAGCTCATGAAAAGATGCTCATTTATAATAACAGATTCTGGGGGAATTCAAGAAGAGGCAACTTCCCCAAGGATCTTAAAAAAAGTTATTGTAGTAAGGAAAACAACTGACAGACCAGAAGCCGTACACCAAGGCTTTTCTGTTTTAACAGGGCTTTCATATTCACAAATTAGCTCTACAATAAAAAAAGTAACAAAAAATCCAGATACGCCAAAAAGAAAATCTCCATATGGAAATGGAGATGCTTCTGTTAAGATAATTAGTACACTTAAAAAACTACTCTAAACACGAAGAATTTTAAATATATCACAAAATAAACAATTAAAAATTTTAATCTTTACATTTTTTATACTCTTCAATTATTGACTGTGCAATTATTTTCCAATCGTATTTTTCTACAATATGTCTGGATTTTTGACCCATTTTGATTCTAATATTTTGGTTTTGTAAAAGATAAATCATTTTTTCAGATAATTCATTTGCATCTTTTACAAAAAAACCATTTTCACCATTAATGAGTATATCAGATGATAGAGTTCCACTCATAGCTAATATGGGTAAATTAGCTGCCATGTATTCAAGAACTTTTATCGGAAGAGCATCCTTTGTAACTTCGGTCACTCGAAGAGGACCAATCCCAATTGCACTTTTTGCCAAGTACTCTGGAATTTGTTTTCTATCGATCCATCCAAGGAATTTTACGTTCTTTGTTAGATTATTCCTTTTTGTAAACTCTGCAAGTTTTTCCATTTCAGGTCCACTTCCAAGTAAGACAACCTGAACATCAGGAATTTTTTTGATAACGGTTGAAATAGATTCTAGTAGTAAATCAACTCCTCTATGATGGTACATAACACCAGAGAAAATTATCTGATTTGATGATTCCATACTAGAATAAAAATTCGCAATATCTACTCCATTAGGAATCACTGAAATTTTATCAGTGGAAATCTTATAATATATACTAACAAGGCTTCCAGTGCTTTTATTTGAAACTAAAATTCTGGATGCTTTACGAAGAGTTCGAGAATTTATTATCTTCTCAATACTTCTTTGAATTGATTTAAGTCCTGTAGATTTTTGATATATGGCATCATCAATTTTTATGATAACTGGAATATTGTATTTTTTTCCACATTCTACTGCAGCCTTTGGAACAAGGTGAAATGGATGAAATATTGTTAAAATAAAATCATACCCACCATCTTTGATTATCTCATTTGCTTTTTCTTTCATGTTAAAATAACATCTTCTGGCTGTCACTTTCATATTTTGACTCGATGGCGTGTCTATACGAATAATACAAATTCTAGGGTTTAAAGAGGGATTATAAATTTCACCGTTCCAATCTAATTTTGGGGTCAGTATTGTTACATCATTACCTAACTCTGCCAACTTATTAGCAAGTTCAACAATAACTATGACTCCACCTCCACTTATCGGAGGAAAATGAAAAACCATGAAGAGAATTTTCATTGTGTTTAACCTTTAATTGGTGCACTAAAACGTTATGGTGTATTGTCAAGTTCATACGAAAGCGTCAAAGATTGGATATTGAATTCTGGCATTTACGAAACAGATCCAACAAATGAAAACTATGGTGGCGTTCACTCATATTTTGATGAAAATGAAAACAAATTCAGCTTTCTATATCCAGAAATTACTGGATATTTTATTAGCACAATGCGTTTTCTTTTTGAACACGAAAAAAATCAAGGATTTCTAAAAGCAGCCCAATCATCTGCTGAATGGTTAATTAGAATCTATGAAAAATATGGAGCCATAATACAGGGAATAAATAATGATGACTCTAAAGTACCACTTAGCTATTCATTTGATACATCCATTTGCATAAATGGAATTTTAGATTATTATTTGATGTCAAACAACATCCAACATCTTGAATACTCCAAAAGAATGATTCAATCTCAAATCACACATGCCATAGAAGAAGATGGTACAATTCTTCCTTTTAGAAAACTTGACTCTAATCAATATTTAGAAAACAAAGATGTATGGTACAAACAAAAAGGTTGTTTTCATATAAAAAACTCTATTTCATTAGTTAAATTGTATAAAATAACATCTGAAAGCCAGTATCTTGAATATGCTAAGAAAATATGTGATACATGCAAACAATTTCAGAAAGAGGATGGAATGTTTTGTATTCATCAAGATCGTAAAATTGTTAATCTTCATACTCTTTGCTATGCCTTAGAAGGACTTCTTTATACCTATAATACGACAAGAAATGATGATTATCTTAGTAATTGTAAAACTTGCTTAGAATGGGTAATAAAACAAATACAACAAGATGGGAGTATTGAGCTTTGGTTTAATTCAAAGTATAGAGAAAAGGCTTCATACCCAGTTGCTCAATTAATTCGAATTATGATATTACTGGATAAACTTGAAAGTAATGTTTCCTACAAAAAAAACATTGATAAATTATATTTGTATTTGTTATCTTTTCAGAAGACTACAAATCCTCACAAGGGTGGATTTTATGAGGAATATTACAGAAGCTTGTTTTCATGGAAGAAAAGACTTCGAATTAATTCATGGGCTTCTATGTTCTCACTTCAAGCAATATTCTTGTATGAAAATTATGATAAAATTAAATTTGATGACGAAATAGAACTAATGTTTTAAACTAATTTCCAAGAAAATCTAATACTGTCTTTGACACAGGATTTTTGGTAAGCTTACTCTGACAATCATAAATGAATGGAACTAGAGATTCATCGTATATTTCTTTTAATCTCTTTTTCATCTGATCGTGATGCTGAACTATACACAAACAACTTACATCCTTTAGACTCTTATCATCTAATTCTTTCAATATCTCTAAGTTTGTCTCTGATAGATTATTTTCAATTAAATACTTGTCTAAAAAATGTATATTAAAAAAAGGATCATATCCAAATACCTTAAAATTTCTTTTTTTGAATTCATTTATTATTTTGAAGCTTGGAGAATCTCTCATGTCTTCTACATTAGCTTTGTATGCAAGACCACAAACAATTACACTTTTTTTAAGTTTCATTAACTCAAGAGATTTTTCTATAGAATTTGTTATGTATAATGGCATTTGTAAATTCGTAATTAGAGCATTTTCAATGATTGAAAACTTGAAATCATTTTTCCTAGCAGATTCTAGCAAAAAACGTGGGTCCTTTGGAATACAATGTCCACCTGCTCCAGCTCCAGGGTAATGCGCAAGAAAACCAAAAGGTTTAGTCGATGCTGCTTTTATTACACTATTTACATTAACTCCTAATTTATCACACAGAACAGCAAGCTCATTTACTAAAGAGATGTTTACAAGTCTGAAAGCATTCTCAAATGACTTTACAATCTCCGCAACCTTTGGAGATTCAACACGAATTAGATTTGCATTATTAACATGTTGATAGATTTGTTTCGCTATATCAAAGGTGTTATTATCAGAACAATAAATTACTCTTGTAATATTTTCAATTCCCCATTCTTTATTAGCAGGATCAATTCTTTCTGGACAAAAACAGAGCCCATAATTGATTCCAACTTTAAATCCCCTTTTTTCAATAATTTTTTGAATTCTATCTGTTGTTCCAACTTCAACACTACTTTCTAAGATAACAATATCTCCTTCCTTAGATGACTCTAAAAAATTTTCAATAGCAGATATTACAAAAACAGCAGAATCTATATTTTTGTTTGGAATTGGTGTCGGCACACAAATTATTCCGACTTTAGGCAAGTCTGTTTTCGTTGTCTTTGCTAAAATCTCTAATTTTTTTTGTTCTTTAGATTTGAGAAACTGTTCTCTCAAATAAATTTCAGAATCCATCAATTGGTTTTCATTTAGTCTTTTTATTCGATTTTCATTAATATCAATACCTCGTACATTTAATCCAGACGAAGCTAGCCTTGTTGCTAATGGAAATCCAACATAACCTAAACCAAACACTTCAATAAGATTGGATTTTTTCTTAACATATTCTAATGTTTTAGATAAGATCTTCATTATTATGAGAGGTTAATTTACAACAATTTTTAACTATTTGTTTTTAGTTTGCCTAGAGAATTTTTTTGTCTTAATTCTACATGTCTTATATTCTATTTTTCCATAATTCTTAAACAAAATATCATTGCAACAGTGTTTGACATAAAATAATGTAAATACTCAATAATAATTTAACACTAATTTTGAATTATAAAAAATAAAATTGGTTATATGAGAATAACTACATCTATTTTTCGAATTGTCACTCAAAAATTTTCTGGCCATCGTTTAAGACGGTTTAAGATAATTAGAGAATTCTATAATAAATTACTACCCAAATTAAGATCTAATTTTGCTATAGTTCAAGAAAGTAAAATGTTTCTTGGTGAAGATCACTTTAATCTATCAATATACGGTATCTACGAACCAAGAGAAACAAAATTATTAAAACAAGAAATTAGAAAAGGCGACACGGTAATAGATATAGGTGCTTCAATTGGTTATTACACACTACTTTTTTCACGTTTGGTTGGAGAAAATGGCAGAGTTTTTGCTTTTGAATCTAACCCAGATGACTTTGATTTATTAAAGAAAAATGTATTGTTAAATGATTACAAAAATATAATCGTAGAAAATAAGGCGGTATCAAATAGAAACGGTGAATCAGTAATCTACAGAAATAAAGCAAAGACAATACGATTGGATGATTATTTCCATTTAGGGAATGAAACAAAAATTGATTTCATCAAAATGGATATTGAAGGTCATGAAAAGCATGCTTTTGAAGGAATGGAAAATATTTTACAAAAAAATAAGACATTAAAAATTATGGTTGAATTTAATCCCCAGGCAATACTTGATTATAAAATATTACCAAAAGAACTTTTGGAAATAATAGAAAATAATGGATTTAAAATGTTTGACATACTACAAGATTGTAAGCCCATTAGTTCACAACAATTGTTAGAAACTTATCCTAATAGCATTAATCCGTCAACAAATATTTTCTGTAAAAGAATTGACAAAGATTTCTATGAAAAATAATTTTATTAAAATTATTTAAAATTTTTATATCATTTCTTTTCTGGTTTTAGTAAGTTGGCATATAACTCAAATTCTTTCTTTTCCATTTTTCCTACATCTATCTTATGAATTGTTTCTAATGATTTATTTTTTAGTTCGTTTTTCAATTGAGGATTAGATAGAATTCTCATAAATGCTTCTTTGAAATTTTCTCCTGAATTATTAACAAAAAGTACTGCATCATCAATTATTTCAGAAAAAGTTGAATCATGTTTTGACATTACTACGGGAAGTCCACAAGCCATTGCTTCTAGAACTGGAATTGGTATGCCCCCTAAATTTTCCAAAACTTGTGCGTAAATATAACAAGAAGTGTAATACCCGCCTAGCTCTTTATTTGGAACCGATTTAATTATTTCAACTTTGTTTTCAATTTGGTTTTCTTGAATAAACTTGTTTAATATATGAAAATTTGGTCCGTCGCCAATAAGCAGTAGCTTCGCGTCTATATCCTTAATTGCTTGTAATAGATACATCTGATTTTTCTGCTCGATAAAACGACCTACTGAAATTATTATTGGCTTGTCTGATTTTATTTTTTTTCCAATTAATGGTGAAAAATTTTCAAGACTTACTCTATTATAAATAACATGAATCTTTTTTCCACCCATTTTTTTAACATACGGTACAATATACTTATATACACAAATTATTGCATCAGATTCACGCAAAACATATTTTTCAATTTTTCTTCCAGTATATTGTAGTTTAAAATAACTTAGTATTTTTTTTTCTTTTTTTAACAGTCTTCTCTGTTGTTCGTAATTTGTATGAACAGAAATTACAACTGGAATTTTTAATTTTTTTGCACTTTTTACGGCTAACCAACCTTGAACTAATGGATTATAGGCCCGTATTAGTGACGGTTTTATGTCAATTAACTCATCTAAAATTTTATCTTCAAATTTTTTATAATTTGATAGATTTGCTTTACCAATTTTATGGATCTTAAGTATTGCATTACCTGCTAATTCTTTTACTTTTTTTTCATCTATTTCCTCATCAAAAAGAGAAATAACATGTACTTCATCAAAGTAATTTAAGGGATTAAAATAACCAAATTTTATTTCTCCTTTTGAAAAATATGATAAAAGTGGGTCGTTAGGAAATATGCAAATTTTCTTAATACTTGACAATGCCGGTGTTTGTATAATAGATATATTTACGTGTAAATAAATACTGCTTAAAAATAATTTTAGCATGAAAATATCAGTTAGCGTAACTTCTCATGTGGACTCTAAAGAATGGAATAAAGATCTATCCAAAAGTCTTGAAGCAACAACATATCAAACAACTCAATTTGCTCAAGTATATTATGACGCATATGGTTCAGAGCCTGTTTATGTGGTAGCACAAGATTCCAAAGGTAAAATTCTTGGACAACTATTGACCCTTTTTCATAAAAAATATTACTGGCGCAATACTAACTTAATTACAAAAAAAATATTTTCACACTTTGATTTTAATTCTTGTTTATGGCATTATGGACCCATAATTCATGATAAAAAAAATGAAAATGAAGTAATCTTAGAAATGTTTACCGCGCTTGAAAAATATGCACTAAGAAAAAAAACCATGATGCTACATGGTTCCACATCACCATTTTATAATTTAAGTAATGAATATTTTAACAAAAATAGATATTCTCAAGCTCCATGGAAAACATATGTAATCAATCTTAATCTTGGTAAAGAATCATTATATGCAAAACTGAATAAAAAAATCAAATACGATATAAGAAAATCTCAAGATAATAATTTAAAATTTATTGTTAATGATGATCTTGAATCAGTAAGTGCATATACGCAACTGTCAATTAATTCTCCAGCAAGAAAGCAAGAAAATAGAAAATTTGATCAAAAATTTATCAATTCTTTTTATAATAATCTACTAAGAGAAGGATTTTCAAAGATTGCAACAGTAAAATCTAATGGTGAATTAATAGGAGGAATTCTTTTATTAAATTTTAACAAAACGTCAGTTCAGATGGGAGTTGAGAATTCTGAGAAAAAAAAACTCCTTGGAGGTCCTTTTCTAACTTGGAATACAATATCATGGCTTTCAGATAAGAAATTTAATTATTTTGATCTTGGAGGGGCAAATCCAAATCCAAAAAATATCAAAGAAAAACAAATTAATTTTTATAAATCCAAATGGTTAGGAAAAGAGCTTTTTTTTAAAAGATTTACTAAGATAATAAATCCAAATAAATATAAAATATTTTCATCTCTAACTAATCCATCACACGCTTTTCAAAAAATTATAAACAGATATTGAAATCATGATTATTGCCTTCTAATATTTCGTAATTCAGATAATATAGAATTGAACAACTTTTTGGTCCTTTCATCGATGAAATAAGTAACACCGAGATACAAACTCACACCTAAACTTAAGTATATTATTACATTTGGTAAGAAAATGAAAATTTGGTTTTGATACTCCAAGTAATTTTCCATTAATAAAAATATCATCACAAATATAATTACCGCAGAAGCTGAGTATTTTACTATACTATCAATTGGTAAATTTAGAATAAAATTCTTTTTTATTAATGAAGAGAGATAGAATAAAAATGGAATTTCAATAATCAAAGACAAAATTGCCCATGAAATTATTAAATCAATCTGTTCAAAATTATAACTTTGGAGAATTATCAAAACTATAGTCAGAACTGCAGTATTTGAACAAAATCTAATCAATCTTAAAGTAGGCAAGAAAAATAATTTACTTTTTAAGAAATCATTAAATTTTGAATTTTCATTTATATCGACTTCTTCTATTCCTTGTAGTGATTGATCAAAAATTCCAATAATTTGATAAATAAACCCACGAATAGACATTATTATAACTACTGGTACAGCGATTATGTATAACGGATTTAATGCAAATAAAGCAGATTTAGCAAAAACAATTGATATAGCTGAGAGAGGAATCCCAAAATAAAAGAAGCGAATTAGATTCTCTCCTAAATGAGACCTTCTTCCTCCTTCTAATAATTTTGCATATAATGCTTGTGACATCATTCCAGAGTGACCTACTAATGCTGCGATTGCAAGAGCTGCCGAATAATATGCTAATCCAATAACTGATCCTGTTACTAAAGAAAAAATTAAAACATCCAGAGAGTAAATAAAAACACCAATACCTGGATACATTGGTATCCATGACAACTTAATCCATCTCTTCAAAAAATCAATTCTGAAAGAGGCTTTTAATTTTTCTTTTGAATAATATGCAAGAATAATAGAACTTACGATATAACCAAATGCTGTAGATGCTATAGCTCCGTAAATTCCAGTTTCTAAAAAATATACAAGCAATAAAGCAATTGGTATCTTACTTATTTCAAATCCTAATATACCATAACTTGTAGCTTGAGGTCTCCATCCTAAATTTATGGCCGTAAGAGTTCTATTAATAAACAATAGCGGTATTAGAATTGTTGCAAAAACAAGAACATTCTTATCAGCATTAACTTGTCCGCTGACGAAATACGTGATTAGGATATATGCTAATGAACCTACGATTGAAAATATTCCACTTGAAAATATGGCCGTACGACCAGATTCAACACCTCTAGCTATTTGTCGTGTAGCCCAGTACGATATTATTGGTTCAGCTATTAGGACATAAAGAATTAAACTTCCAATAAGATTCCATGTTCCAAATTCTTCTGGACTTAACTGTCTAGTAACAATTAAAGTAAAAATAATTCCTGTGAAAACACTTACTAAACCAACTCCCAGAGAAATTAAACCTGAATAGGTTACTCTTATACCTGACAAATATTTTCATCCCCTAGATTTTCCCAAAAATTTATCTTTATTAAAAGATAAAAATTTAATTCTATTATATTGTTTTTAAACATATTTTCATCATTTCTTCTTACAGATAATAATGTAAGATCTTCCATCCTTTAGAAATTCTCTAGAACGTAAAATTTTAAAGAAAAATTCCTCAACACCAAACGTATTGACAATTTTTGCTGGAAGTGAATAAATAATTCTCTTTATAATAGCCATAATGTATCTAGAATATGGTCCATATCCTTCAATACTAACTTCAAAATTATTTTTTAGATTATCTAAGATTTCAGAATGATGAGGATATGATAATCTTTGCTCATTACTATGTGTAGTTCTGAAATGTTTACTCCTTCTGTTTGAACCTACTATAATTACATCACCACCAATTTTTAGAATTCTATTAATTTCATTACATACTAATTCTCTGTCATTTTTATTTATAATAGCAGAAATTATATGAATAGCTAAAACATTTTCAAAATATTCATCTCTAAAAGGCAAATATCTAACATCGGCCTGAATTAGATTTAAACTAGGATATAGAGTATGTCCTGCCCTTAATGAGGCATAATCGCTATCAACTCCAATTTTAAATTTTGAATTAGCAAAATGTAGTAAAACTCCTGCACCACATCCTACATCTAATATTAATTCAGATTTTTTTTTAGATATTAAATTTGCAATATAAAATCTTGAATCTAAATAATCTCCCCAGAAATATTTGAACCCAACTTTCTTCCATTCTTCAAATACTTCTTTAAACAAGGGTTTTCAATATTCCCATTACTATATACTTTAAAGTTTATTTAGTCTATTAAATTTTATTTCTGTTTAATTTTTTTATAAGAGAGTTCTGTGTTATAACATGAAAATGAGTAACCCAACCTTTCTCATTAACATTACATCTGTATTCTGATAGGGTATATGAAAATGAAAATTGTATTTGGAAAAAAAATTGGTAAAAATTCAAAAAACTCTATTTATTACAACAGCAATAATTTTCAAATAACCTCTGAAGTAACTGCTTATGAAAAAACTATAGAATTAACAAACCATCTAGAAAGTACCACTCTATTTGGGAAGAAGATATACGAATTATTCTATTATGGAGATATTTCAATGTGGTGGTTTATGTTTCCAAATTTAATCCAATCAATAAAATCATCAATTAACTTTATTTTTCAATTTGAAAAAATCATTACTGAACACAATCCTGAAATTATTGACTTAGTAGATGAATATGATAAATTTGATGTGATTAAACAGATTTGCAGTAAATATAATATCAAATTTGAATATTCAAAATCAAAATATTTATTATTTGTAATTAAAGATGAAATAATTAATTATATACAATCAATTAGATTTAAAAAAATAACAAACAACAAAATTAAACAAAGATTACGGTTAACTTCTTCTAAAATATCAAAATTCTCAATTTCTAATAAAATTTTATTTTTAGTACCTAACACCTATAGAAGAAAAATCTTCAATTTATCAAAAAATTCCTCATCTAGTGGTGAATTTCTTGTTCAGCCATTAATTGACTTACTCATAAAACAAAATGAAATGATTCTTGGAATTGATGTTGATTATTCTTTTAAAGGAGATTTTGATACACTTAAACATAGACTTGATGACATAATTGATTGGATCCCAATAGAATTACTTATCAATTTAAACTTAAATCAGCATACTAAGTTTTTTAAAAATTATTCAAATATAATAACTAAACAAGAATTTCAAAAAGAATTTTGTTTTAATGAAATAAATTTTTGGAATAAAATCAGAGGCGATTTTATAAAATTAACATTTTATCCTCATCTTCCTATCTATTTGTTGATAATTGATTCATTAATTAAAATATTCCAACAACAGAAACCAAAAGCTATTTTTTTACCATACGAAACCGGTCCCTATGCATTAGCTACAATTGTTGCCTGTAGGCAAAATAACATTAAAACCATTGGACTTCAGCATGGAATAATTTTTGGTTCTAATCCAGATTATTCACATACAGATTTTCAATCAGCAGACAATACACTAGGAATGATTTTACCAGATTATTTTTTAACATTTGGTAATTCTGCTAAAGACATTCTACTCAATAATATGAATTATCCTGAAGAAAAAATCATAGTTTTTGGACACCCAATGTATCTGAACCTAAACCAAATTCTTACTAACCTAGATAAGAAAAGACTGCGCTCTAAATTTGGGATTCCTAATAATAAAGTCATTTTATTTATGACTGGTAGATATCAAAGCTACTATCCAGGATATGATAAACAAAACTATGATGAAAAAATTCTTCTAAAATTAATTGAAAATTTTAAAAATAAAGAAGAATTTTCCATTATCTTAAAACCACACCCAATTGGTGAATATTTGGGATTTTATAAACAAAAAATAGATGATAATAAATGTACCAATTTTTTTATCTTAAATGAAGATCTTTTTGAGCTTCTTACAATCTCAGATCTAATAATTTCTACATTTTCAACTTCGCTGATAGATTCTATAGCATTTAAAAAATTAGTTATTCTAGTAAGATTCGATAATATTGTTCCATATCCATTTAACCAATATGAAGTAGTTTTAGATACCGAATTAATTTCACTTGAACATAGTGTAAAACAGATTCTTTCTGATCCTATCTTACAAGAAAAACTATTTCAAAATGGTGAAAAATTCATAGAGTATCAATACAATATATCTAATCCAAATTATGTCTTACAATTAAAGAAAATTTTAGAATAATCTCAAATTATGAAAGATCCAAGTTAATCAACAATTTGAATTTTTTAATTAATTTTAAATATCACAATAAAAAACAGTTATCATGCAAAGATCAGAACTCGATGAAATGTATTCAATGTGCAATACTTTAACAAGAAAAGAATTTATTGAAAAAATTACAAACTATGATCAAATAGATTATTCAAATAAAGCTGAACCAATGAAATACATTGATCCTTACACAGGAAAGGTAAGAGATGAAATTTCTATTATTAGAAAACAATGTCCTTTATGTGATTCAGATAATTTTAGATATCTATTTGTTAAACATGGATTTGATCATATGATTTGTAATTCATGTGATCTTATTTTTACTTTACAAGTCCTTGATACAAAGAAAATTAAATTTTTAGAAGAAGGTAAGGAAGGTAATACTTATGGAAATTACAAAATGAACGCAGTTGCAAACGAAAGAGATAGAACAAAATTTCAATATGTTTTTGAACAATTAGAAAAATATACTGATATTAAAGAAATTTTTGATTTTGGTAGTCAAGCAGGCACATTTCTAGATTGGGCAAGTAAGACGTATAATATTATTGGACATGAATTTCATCGCCCTATTAGGGAAATAGCTCAACGAAAAGGTCATACTGTGTTATATGATAATCTTGAAACAATTCAATTCGATAAAGAATTTGATCTCATAACTTGTTGGGATTATTTAGATCATGTTCTCAATCCGAGAACCGTTATTAAAAATCTAAGTAAATACTTGAAAAAAGGAGGATTATTTTTCTTTGCGATTAATAACCGCGATAGTCTTTCGGCAAGAATGATGCATGAATTTTCTCCCATGTTTGTAGGGCCTCACCATACAATGCATTTTGGTATTAGTCAATTAAAAATTCTAATGAATGACTATGAATTATTATATACTGAATCTTATGTTTCTGAACTTAACTGGTTATCAAATTGGTTAAGTTTTCAAAATCCGGAACTAGGAGACGCTCATCTAATGTTTGAACTTTTTGATCCCAAAAAAATCTCTGAGTTAGGGATGGGAATAAAATTAAACGCTATATTTAGGAAAAAATAAAATATTTTTTAACAGTAAACAATTTTCTGATTGTTTCATATAAAGTCACTTTATTTACTGAATTCTTTAGAGTAATCAATTTTTTAGAATTTAAGCATATATACATGATTTTTTTTCTAATTACTATGAAAACTAACTTCAAATCTAAATCCCAAATTAACCATAAAATAAAAAAAACTCCTCAAAGTAAAGATAATTTTAAAAATTTGTCAAAACAAGAATTTGAAGAATTTGTTAGCAATACTGGTGCAGCAGGTTCTTTTATGATTTTTAGATCAAAAAAGAAGATTGATGAATTAGGGCTTGATAACCTATAAAATCTTAGCATGAACTTATTTTTTAATTAAAATTGCAATCTCGCGGATACATTAATACACTTGAAAATATATTAAATAAAATTCATCTCGATAATTCTTATGAAAACTGGATACACAATTTTAGTTTAAATCTTAATGATATTTGGAAAGAAAAATCAGCTAGTGACTTGATTCAATTTATAAAAAACAAACAATCCGATTCAGCGATTGTTATTGGTGCTGGTCCTTCTTTAATAAAACATAATCATCTAGAATTACTTTCAAAGAGCAACTATCAAGGAACAATAATTTGTACTGATAGAATATTAGCTCCTGCTTTAAAGGCAGGGGTAACGCCTGATAAATTCAATAAGTTTTATGTGATAACCATAGATACTGCACAAATAATTAAAAATTTTTATAAAGATAAAATTATAAAAAAATATGCTAACAGGATAAATGGAATTTTCACTACTGTTAATCATCCAGATACAATTTCTGTTGCAAGAAATTTAGGTATTAAAATACATTGGGTACACGCTCTAATAGATTATGATGAAGGGAAAAAATCATTTAATCAAATGTCTGCTTTAATGGTAAGAGCAAAAAAACCTAAAGGCCTTCCAGCAATCCAAACAGGAGGAAATGTAGGTACTTCAGCATGGTTTATTGCATGGAGAATTCTGAAATGTAAAATAGTTTGTTTAATTGGAATAGATCATAGTTGGAGTGAAAATGACTCCTGGCATTCAATGGCAAGACATTGCAACGTGCCAATAAATATGAACAAAAAATCTCAAATTTTTACCCAATTATTCCCAAGGGTTTACAATCCAGAATTTGATACAATTTGTATCTTGGACCCTATTTTTCAATATTATAGTAACGCCTTCAAAGATTTCATTCATCGTTCCTCTTCAAAAGTAAAAACAATTAATGCAACACAGGGAGGTTGTATATTTGGTAAGGCTATCAAATGCGTTTCTTTTAAAGATTTTTTAATAACATATCCTAAATGAGACTATCAATATAAAAAAATCAAATAGGTGTTTAAATATCAAATTTGTGAATTCAGATTGTCATTGAAAGTATTGTTTATTATTCCAGAAATAAGATTAGATGGAAAACCTTGGCATTTTCCATTTTGGGCTGGAATATTGGGTGCAATTGTAGAAAAAAAGGGTGGTCAGGTTGGCATTCTGGATCTTAATGCCCTACGAATGGATTATGGCGGGAAAATTCTCCCAGAACAATTTATTATTGAAGAAATCTCGTCTGAGGATTGGGATATAATTGGTATTGGAGGACTTACAACAACTTACAGTAGGATAAAGGAATTAGTTCCTCTAATCAGAAAAACATGTCCAAACTCATTAATTATTTCTGGAGGTGGATGGAGTACCTATAATCCACAAGAGATTATACAATTAATTCCAGAGATTGATATAGTGTGTATAGGCGAAGGAGAAGAAACCTTTTCAGAATTATATGATGTGATTAAAAATGGTTCTAAAGATTTCGAAAAAGTTAATGGCCTATGCATTAATAATAATGGCAAAATCACTTTTACGAACCCCCGCGCACTTATCTCTGATTTAAATTCAATCCCATATCCTGCATATGATTTACTTGAACACGAAATCTATTTTCGGTATTCCTCAATTCCACTTTCTCCTGAATCTTTTAATTCTAAAAGAAGAGCATCTGTAGTATGGGAGAGAGGTTGCCCACGTGGATGTACATTTTGTTCTCATAATGGTATGTCTAGAATAGATTTACAAAATATCTATGGTCAAGGAAATAGAATTCAAGGTGAAAAACTAGTCAGATTTTCTGACAAAGAAAATAACACATTTCAACTTCCTGCTAGATGGCCTTCCCCTGAATATGCTGTTGATAATGTAAAATTATTACATGAAAAATTTGATGTAGACTTTATTTCTATTCTAGATGAAAACATGACGAGTAATATTCAATGGACAAAAGACTTTTGTGAATTGTATATTAATGAAGGTTTATCCAAATCGATAAAATGGGGAACTTTAGGTGATGCTCCAAGTGTTGCAGTTAAACCTGATATCATTAAAATTATGAAGGATGCAGGATGTACTTACATATCGTTTGGTTTTGAATCTGCTTCGGATAAAGTATTAAATGAAGATATCAAGAAAGGTCAAATCAGAACTCATCTTCAAAAAACTGTCGATACTTTATTGAAGGAAGAAATGACTCCACTAACTACTTTTATGATTGGTAATCCGCATGAAAACATAGATGATTTAATGGAATCACTTGATTTTTGGATTCAAAACGGAATCGAGGTAGATCCATTCATTTGTACTCCATATGTTGGCAGCCCGATATTTTATGATAATAAAGATTATCTTCTGGAACAATATGATGATCGCTTACGATTAGTTAAAGATGGAAAATGCAAAGTAGATAATAATATTCTACAAAAATGGAAATTAGCTGCCTTAGATAAATTTATGACCGATTGCGGTGATGCTACTCAATACACCGCTACTGTCAGTCAGTATTTTACCATTCCTGAATTATACGCGATTAAACACTTAATGTATAAACATGATACTAGGCGATTACTACAAATGGCTCATCAAAGGTTTGAACAAACTGGCTTAAATCAATGGAAACACAGTCCAAAATGGAAAAAATATTGTAGTGTGTGTAACGCAATAGATGAAATTAGTACTATAATAGAAGTAAAATCTTGAAATCGATTATAGTTTCTTTACAAACAATTAGAACAAAGGAATAAAAAATGACTGAAGAATGGATTTTACCATTATACAAAATTTATTCTGATGATGAAGATATACAATTAATTACCAAAATAATAAAACGTGGTAATAATTGGGCTATTGGCCCAGAGATAATGGAACTAGAAAAACAATTATCTGATTTTTTGGGAGTTAGATATTGCTGTGTTCTAAATTCAGGAACTTCTGCTCTACATGCAACATTGTTAGCGTACAAAATTGGATTCAAAGATGAAGTTATTGTGCCCTCTTTTTCATTTATTGCTACGGCAAATTCAGTTTTATTTGTAGGGGCAAATCCAATTTTTTCAGACATAGAGGAACAAACTTTTGGTCTTGATCCCAAATCTGTAAAGGAGAAAATCTCTGCAAATACCAAAGCCATAATGCCAATGGATTATGGTGGTCTATCATGTGATATTTTTTCGCTTAAAGAAATTTCAAAAGAAAATAACATATTTCTAATAGAAGATGCTGCTGAATCACTAGGTTCTACAATTAAAGGTAAAAAGGTGGGAACTGTTTCAGATGCAGCTATTTTCAGTTTTTGTGGTAACAAAGTAATCACAACTGGAGAAGGTGGTGCCGTAGTCACAAATTCAGAAGAAATTTTTAAAAAAATTTCTCTTATAAGATCTCATGGACGAATAGATTCTAAATCATATTTTAATAATCCAAATACATCAATTTACGAGTCATTAGGATATAATTGGAGAATGTCTTCAATTACAGCTGCATTAGGAATTTCCCAATTACATAAACTAAATAAAATAATTAAAATGCGTCAAAATAATGCAAATTTCCTTTCTTCTCGATTATCCACTATAGGAAAAATCAAAATCACAACAGTACCAGAGAATTATTCACACATTTATCAAATGTATACAATCCAGTTGGATTCAAAAGAAACTCGAGATAAGCTACAAGAATTTCTTTTAAATAAAAAAATTTTTTCTAAAGTGTATTTTTCTCCAATTCATTTAACAAAATTCTATCAAAATAAACTAAAACCAAAAAAATATTATCTTCCTAAAACTGAATCAATTGCCGAAAAAGTATTAACATTACCATTATATCCAAACATGACTTTAGAAGAAATGAATTATCTAATTGATTCGGTGACTGAATTCTTTGAAAATAATTACAAATAAGGACTATATGGTTTTATTATCCAAAGATCTTTTTCTTCTTTTGCCATTTTTTTTTCTGCCGATGTTAATAAAACCTCATTAATTTTTTCTCCTTGTCTAATACCTATTATTTTGTAATTCTTTGAAATTTTCTTGGCCATATCTAAAATATTATACGATTTCATTTTTGGAACAAATATTTCTCCACTAGAAGTTAATGTAGTGCATCTTAATACAAAATTCACTGCATCATTGATATGAAAAAAATATCTTTCCATAGCAGGATCTGTGATTGATAATGGTTTTTTTTGACTTGTTTCATCATTCCATATCTCAAAGACATTTCCTCGTGACTCTATAATATTACCAAATCTTGCAGTTGCAAATTTTGTGTATTTAATATGATGTCCTGCCCAACTGATGAGTTTTTCAGATAACTGTTTTGTGGTACCATACAAAGTAGTAGATTCCGCTGCTTTGTCTGTACTTATATTCAAAAAAATTTCTGGCTTATTCCTTATTGCCATTTTTATCATGTTAATAATTCCGGTTACATTAATATCGACTGTTTCTATTGGATTAAATTCCGAAATCTCAATATTTTTTACCGCAGCAGTATGGATTATAATATCTGCGTTATTGCCAGCCATTTCTACTCTATCTTTGTCTAAAACACTACCCAAAAGTAGCCTAAGTCTGGGATCTTTAAGAGTTCGATTCAGTTGAAATAATGCATGTTCATTTATATCTAAAATTCTTATGGATTTTACTGGATACTGAATTAATTCCTTTGTTAAAGCTGAACCTAAACTTCCTGCCCCCCCAGTTATTAAAATTGTTTTATTTTTGAAAAACTTTGTATATTTTTTGTCTGGTCTTATTTGAATTCTTTTCATAAGATTTCTATAATTTTTTTCTATCTGCTTATTTATTCTTTGATTATTTATTATAAAGACAAAAATTTCATTCAAAAATGAAACTCTTTATTCAACTGATTATTCTAATTATCGATGAAAATCTTAGCAATAATTCCAGCAAGATCTGGTTCCAAAGGAATTCATTTAAAAAATATAAAAAAATTGGTTGAAGTACCATTAATAGAGTATACATTAAATGCTGCTAAAAAATCTAATAAAATTAACAAAATTTTAGTTTCCACTAATGATAAACAAATTATCCGAATTTGTAATAAACTCTCTATTGAAGCTCCCTTCATAAGACCTAAGACATTAGCAAGAGATGAGACACCAATCATTGAAGTTGTTCATCATTCTTTACAATATTTACAAGACGTAGAAAATTATGTACCAGATATAATTATATTACTACAACCTACATCACCACTTCGGACATCCCATGATATTGATAAAGGATTACAACTTTTGATAAAATCAAATGCAACATCTGTAATTTCCGTTTCTACATTAAAGAAGCATCCATATGTCTCATTTTGGAAAAAACTAAACTATCTAAAACCTTTTCAAAAAAAATTTTTAAAATTTAATAGAAGACAAAAACTCCCAACTTTATTTTATCCCAATGGAGCGATCTACATTTTTTGGTATAATACATGGATAAAATATGGAACAATATACGGTCCCAGAATTAAACCAATGATTATGTCCCCTGAAAAATCTATAGATATTGATGATCCATTAGATTTTTTCTTTTGTGAGATGATTATAAAGAATTGGAAATCTTTCAAAAAACGATTTTGACAAAAACTAGTTATTAATACTGTTTTTAATCTCAAAAACCATACTTCGTAATTCTTTATAATCAAAACTAACATTATTGTCAATAAAATCTCCTTTTTTGTCTGATGTGATGTGCACTTCAATTATCTTTGCTCCAAGTTTTGCAGCTTTTATAGGAGCTTGAATATCTTGGCAATGATTAGAATACCCATCAAATTTTTTTAGTCTTGTAAAATCTACTTCATCTAAAGTACATGGATATTTTGGAACACAATATAACCAACTTATGTTTGGATAATTATAGTAATTACAATTTTCCGGCGATTGCTCCGAACTTATTATAATTTCTTTTCCAGTAGCAAGTACTTTCTCAAGTATAGCAGAGTGTTGATTCAAAATAATTTGTCTTCCATCAAATTCACGAATCTTAAATTTTGATACATATTCATTCAAAAATTCAACAGATTCGGGATACATAGGGGTACAAATAAAATCAATCTTAGCTTCTTTGGTTATTTCAAAAATACTCTTAATTATTTTTGGATTAATTGACGATTTAAGTAATCTTTCTTTTAATGGATGATCTTTCACTTGTTCAGCTGAAAATGACTGAAATTTTACTGCATTACATCCTGCATTTTTTGCTTCAAAAATCATTTTTTTAACCATATCCATACTTCCATTCCAGTTTACTCCAATTTCAGCTATTAAATAGACCACACATTGTTTCAAACAGTTTTAATATAAAATTGCTAGCAAACTTTTTGAACGTAAGATATAGCATATTACTAAAAATGAAACGAAAAATATCTGTTACAACTGGAACAAGAGCTGATTACGGTTTTCTCAAACCTGTTTTAAAGGAAATTTCTAAAAGCAAAAAACTTGAATTAAAATTAATTGTAACTGGAATGCACTTGTCAAAAAAATTTGGGTATACAATTCAGGAAATACAAAATGATGGATTCAAAATATCCACAAAAATTCCATTTCTGATAAATGATGATACTAATTTTGAAATGGCAAAAACTTTGGGAAAGGGAATAATAGAATTTTCAAAAATTTTTCATAAAATTAAACCTGAAATTAATCTTATTTTCGGTGATAGGGATGAAATGATGGCTTCTGCAATTGCTGCCTATCACCTAAATATCCCAAATGCTCATATTCATGGTGGAGACAGAACACAAGGCGGAATCGATGAATATAATCGACACGCAATTACGAAGATATCAAATATTCATTTTGCAGCATCAAAAAAAAGTGCATTAAGAATTATCAAAATGGGTGAAAATCCGAAATATGTATTTTTCACAGGTTCCCCTGGCATAGACCAAATAAAACAAAACGATATAACTAGTAAAACTGATTTAGAAAAAAAATTCGGAATACAATTTTCAGGAAAAGAAATTTTACTACTTCAACATTCAATAACTACTCAAACCGATTTAAGTAATTCTCAAATTTTACAAACCCTCAATGCAATAGTAAAACTCAAAAAACCCATTATTGCAATTGCTCCAAATTCTGATCCTGGACATAAAAAAATTTTTCAACAATTAAAGAGATTTTCTAGGAATTATTCGTTCGTCAAGGTGTACCCCTCTTTACCTAGAAGAGATTATCTAGGATTATTGAAGAATTGTGGAGTACTGGTTGGAAATTCTAGTAGTGGAATAATTGAGGCAAATTACTTTAATACTCCAATACTAAATATTGGAATTAGACAAAAAGGACGAGAAAAAGATGCTAATATTATAGAGGTACCACAAAATGAAAATCATATCTTCAAAGCAATTTCCAAAATATTTTATTCTAAAATAAAGAAAAAACACACAATCAAAAAATTATATGGGGTTGGAAATTCCTCAAAAAAGATTACTTCTCACTTGGAAACAATCAAACTTTCAGGAAAGCTAATACAAAAGCAAATATTTTATTAAAATTGAAAATTAATATGAAAAAAAAGTGGGAGAAACCAATTATCAAACATGGAAAGTTTACTAAATATAATTACATAGTACAATATCCAGAAAAATTGAAACTAGGAAAGAATTTTGATATTGGTACATTCACTTACATTAATTCCTTATATGGAGTTACTATTGAAGATAACGTACAAATTGGCTCTCACTGTTCGATTTATTCTAACTCTACTATAGATCTAAAACAAGGTCCGGTTATTCTTGAAAAGAACTGTAAAATTGGAACTCATAGCACTATAATGCCAAACATAACAATCGGAGAAAATTCTATCGTAGCTGCATACTCTTTTGTTACTAAAAATATTCCAAAAAATGAATTTTGGGCTGGAATTCCTGCAACCTTTAAATCAAAAATTAAGACTAAATGAAGTTTTTATTCTTTAATGTAAATTACAATTTGCGTTATCTCCAAATTTTATTTTAAACTATCTTAATGCATTCATAATGTTCTCAATCTTATTTTTGGAAATTTTTCCTTCAAAGGAATTACTGATTCATTTTATTGCTTCTACGAATAACGAGATTTCTGGGTGAGTTGAATCAAATCCTGAATTTCTACCAAAACCTCGCATTTCAAGACATTTACTTTGTTGAGGTTGAGATTTGTAAACCTGACTAAAACCACACTCTTTTAACATTCGAATATATTTATCACATGTCCACCAATTAATATGGTTGCCAGATCTTTTCTTTTGTGATTCTTTAGGTATTTTCAAAGTAAAATAATCTGCTAATTCCTCCATCGACAACACCTTATGTAATCGTCTTAATTCATTCACATTTTCCTCTAGTTTCTGAGGAGAGAGCTCATGCATATACCAAGTAGCAAATAGGCATAGAAACTTTTCATCTATGTTATTTCCCTCATATTTTTCAAAAAATTTTATATTATTTTCACTGTATGCTCTATATGCTTTTTCAAAATCATCATTTGTAAAACGAATAGTTCCATTGGGCATAAGTGTCCTGTAAATTTCTTTGAGGATAAATGAACAGTATTCTTGGGGAATATGTTCCATAGTATGAGAGCAAAAAAATGCATAAACCGAATTATCTGATAATGGAAATGGTTTCCTACTTGTTAAATCATATTCATAATCTAAAACCCAATTTTTTAAAGAATAATGAGGTGATGGATAATCCATTACCTTCCAATGTCTCCTAAAATAATTTCCTCCACCTAGGTTAATCATTAATTTATTATATCGAAAATCAATAACGTTAAGAAATTGTTTTTTAAAAACATTCATTCTTAAAATAAGATCATATCTATATTTTCGATATTTTAGATACGCGTTTCTATGAGATTTTAGATATTCTTTGACTTTCATTACCTAATGATTTCACATCGAATTATCTAAGTTAACATGGCAGATTATAATTAATTCTTTTCAACTTGATGACGTAAGCTCCAAACATCATCAGTTTTTTTCCAAATCAAAGATCTTCTAAATTTATCGACTATTTTGTTTAGTTTTATCATATCAAGATCCATATATTCTAAAAATTCTTTTAAATATTTTGCAGGAAACTCTGAATCATATTTTTGTACTAAATCAATTCCTTCATCTCTCGACATTAATCCATTCCAAATCTCTTTGGCAGCGTCAGCTGTGGCACGTCCAATGCCGAACTTAATAAATGCCATATAGTAATGGAAACCATCTGTTTTATCGTCTAAACTTGCAAAATCAGTAAAAGTACCCTCACTTCTTCCATCTGGATTAGGTCTAAAACCACAATATTTTTTTGCAATCTCATAACTTTTCTGTGGACTATAATTTTCAAAATAACTAAAAAAATATTCTTCTACTCCAACTCTGTTTAATTCAGTATCTGATGGAGGCATGTAACGATTTTTTAATTCGTTGATATCGATACCAAAATTCTTTGCCCAATACTCTGGTGGATGATTAGTAGTGAATTGTTGGAAATAGTCTTCACCACCAATATTCATTTTTGCCTTATCAAAATTTTTTAAACTTCCACCATTTTCTACCTCACCATTCTCCCCATACATGATAAAAGGAATGTTATACTTGATTGCTATTTGAAGTGGAGAATTTAATTGACCATAAATAAACGGTAAAAAGTTGTCTCCAAACTCAGAGAAGGTTAATTTCGATAATTTTCTATGAAACTCACCATTTGGTGAAAGTAAAATATTATCAAATTGCGAAGTATAATTGATAAAATTCCTTAATCCAATGTCTGTTGGAATTGATGAACCCCATGTCACAGTTAATGGATGCATTCCATATTTTTTCTTAAGCGAATATGCAACGTAACAACTATCTTTTCCTCCACTTCCTGGAACAATTACATCCCATGTGCCATCTTTGCTCCTATGTTTGTCACATAATGTCTCAAGTTCTTTTTCTCTTTTATCCCAATTGATGGTGGTTCGTTTATACTCATGATAAAGACACTGACCGCAAATCCCATCTTTGTTGAAATGAACTCGTGGTCTTTGGTTAGAAATTACGCATTTTTTACAGAATACAACTTTTTCATTAGGGTCGATAATTCTTAAATCATTAAAAACTTTAGGAGCCTCCAATTGTGCCATCTAATTGAAAGTTTCAAAGATGGTATTTAATCATATTTTTTAACGAAACGATCAAGCTAACTAAATAAAGCTGATTTATGCTGTAAATATCCAAGGTTTTTTACGCATATGAATAAAAAGAATGTAGTTGCAGGATTGGGGGAGATTGGAAACCCAATTTTCAAAATCCTTTCGAAAAATTCAAAAACTATAGGTTATGATATAAATCCAAATCTTATTGATAAATCAAATTATAAGAAATTTGAATCTTTAGATACATCAACTTTACACATTTGCATTCCATTTAATACAAAATTCATCAATAACATTATTTCATTAAACAAAAAATTCAAACCCGAATTGATTGTTATTCATAGCACAATAAGCCCAACCACTACAAAAAAAATTCAATCAAAATTACCAATCCCGGTAATCTATAGCGCGACAAGAGGGGTTCATAAGAGGATGTTGTCAGATCTTAAAAAATATACCAAATTTTTTGCTATTGAGAAAAATACACCACGCGCAGATTGGGCGTCTTCTACATATTCTAGATTAATGAAAAAGTGTGGGATTAAAACAAAAAGAATGTCAGATCCTATTACTCTGGAATTAGCTAAAATTGTATGTGATACATCCTACTATGGATGGTTGATCAACTATGCACAAATAAGTAATATTATTGCACAAAAATATCTAATAAATTATGATGAAATGTGGTCATTTGCAGATGAAATTCATAAGTTTCTTGGAAATAGGCCAAAAATGTTTCCTGGATTTATTGGAGGTCATTGTGTAATTCCAAATTTATCATTAATTAATGAAGAATCCTTATGGCAAATTGATAAAATCAATAATCTTTACACGCAAAAAGTAAAAGATGCTAAATTAATTGCAAAAAAATATGTCAAAGGAAGACAATCCTATGATATTAAATAAAAAACTCAAAGCCTTTTTTTGATAAAATCAATTGAAGGAACTGGTGTTGGATCAACTCCTCTCAAAATAGCCTTGTAAATTGAAGTGTAATCTAGAAAATAAATCAAATTTATTAGCTTCGAAATAATACTTCCTCTAATCGAGCTTACTTCTCTAAAACTAATACTGTTTTTATTAAAATATTCTTTGAGGAACTCCCATCTCTCTTTTGTCTTGTAATAATCATCATATCCTTCAATTAGTATAGGTTGCACATTTGATACGCTTTCCCAAGAAACGATGTTATTATGACATGCTTCTATCACATCTTCAGTCATTGCATGCATTTTTGCATTTTCTTGTAACGAATTTTTGAATCTTATTGCAGCTGCCTGTAATCCCCATGGATAATAAATCAATGATATTCCACTTATCCATTCTGCAAGAGAAATTGCAGAGTTACTAGATGATAGGTTATGCGATCCAATATTTCTTTTTTGAATTTCAAGCTGCTCTAATGATTCAATTATGTCCATTTTTTTGATTGGTAAAATTGGTTCAAGCGTTTTTAGCATGGAATATAAAAAAATTGTAAATGAGGCTCTTGGCGAGTGTATCTGTTCTATCTTGCGATGTTGTATTTTGTTTTTTCCACAAAATTCTTTCATCTTACCACCTGACGAAAATGCTATTGTTTTACAATTTTGTTTCTTGGCAGCCTCTAAAACACTCAAGGTTTCTACGGTATTTCCAGATATACTTGTTGCAACAACCAAAGTATCTGAATCAACAGTTTCTGGAAGATGATATCCTTTTACCACACATACATGAACTTTGGTCTTTGAGAGTATTGCAGAAAATATATCTCCAAGTGCACCTGAGCCTCCCATACCAGAAAAAATAATATGATTTATTGAATCCCTTAACTCAACTTGAATTCCTTCCGATTCATACGATTTTTTTGCAATCTCTGGCCATTTATCATAAACTTTGAACATTCCGTGGGAATCAAATTTCTCTAAAGCATTACTATCTAACAAGCACTTGTTATCATATTAATGAAAATATATGTCTGATGAAAATAAGATTCATTTAAAATACAGATATAATTTTCAATGTTTTAGTTGATTGAACAAACTAAAATTCATTCATCACTTAGAACAGTAGAATGGAAAGATAACAAAATAATTATGATTGATCAAACTAAATTACCAAATAAACTAGTATTTGTAGAATATTCGGATTATAACCAAATTGCAAATGCCATTAAAACCTTAGTTGTTAGAGGTGCACCAGCAATTGGCGTTTCTGGAGCTTTTGGATTGGCGCTGGCATCTTTACAAAGTAAAGCATCTACTAAAGATGAATTACTACAAGATCTTGAGACTGCTAGAAAAATCTTATTTGAAACTAGACCAACTGCTGTGAATCTAAAATGGGGACTCGATAAAATTATGCAAGTTGCTCAACAACACTCTGATGTAAATGATATTAGAAATTCAATTGTTGATACTGCAAAAAAAATGGCAGAAGAAGATGTACACATTAACATGACTATTGGAAGATACGGTTCAGACTTGTTTGATAACAATGATACTATAATGACTCATTGTAATGCAGGAGCTTTGGCTACAGTTGCATACGGTACAGCATTAGGAGTTATTAGAGCAGCAAAAGATAGTGGTAAAAAAATTAAAGTTATTGCAACAGAAACACGACCTGTTCAACAAGGTTCACGTCTTACTGCCTTCGAATTAAAACATGATGGAATAGATGTTAGTCTAATTCCAGACACTGCTGTTGGTTATACCATGGCAAAAGGATTAGTAAATAAGATAGTTGTTGGAGCTGACAGAGTATTACGTACAGGTCATGTTTTTAATAAAATCGGTACCTATCAGGTCGCATTAATTGCTAAACAACATAAAATTCCATTTTATGTAGCTGCTCCTCTTTCAACATTTGACTTGCAGAGTAATCCTGAAGATGTAGTTATCGAGCAGAGAAACGGCACTGAAGTCACAGGAATTGGTGATAAAAAAACTGCTCCTGAGGGAATTAATGTGATAAATCCAGCATTTGATATGACTCCCCCAGAACTAATCTCAAGCATAATTACCGAAAAAGGGATAGCCAAAGCACCGTATGAAGTATCGATTAAAAAATTATTTGAAGCTAATTAATAGAAAGTTTTTATTGTTTTTTGTAGAGTTTGTAAGAACATGAGTACAGTAACATCTGAAGCAATAAGAAATTCATTAAAACAATGCATGGATCCCGAAGTTCCAATCAATATTGTTGATATGGGTCTAATCTACGGGATAGATGTTTCAGAAAATGATGATGTAAATATCAAAATGACTATGACAACCCAAGGTTGTCCCTTACATGAGACATTGGTTCAAGATGTTACAAGATATGCAAAAAAAGTTCCAGGTGTAAAAAACGTCAAAGTCGATATTGTTTGGGAGCCTCCATGGTCAATGGATAAAATGTCTGATGCAGCAAAATCCACTCTAAAAAATATGGGCGTAGGCATGTCTACTCCAGCGCCAATTGATTATGAAACTGCTATGCCTCAAGGAGTTGGAAAGTTGGTTCAACAAGAGGATGGCTCATTAGTTTTAGCAAACGAGCATGATCAAGGATTTATGGTAAATCAAGCCATTGTGGAATTCTGGAAATCATGTAATGGAAAACGAAAGATAACCGAATTAGTTGAAATTTTTGCTCAACAAACTGGATTACAAAGAAATCAAGTTGAAAAAGAGGTAATGCAGCTAGTCAAACAATTAAGTGATGGCGGATTGATTATAATTCCTAATAAACCAGAATCTCCCAATGTAGAATTTAAGAAACACTAAATCCAATTTTAATTTAATATACAAAACTTGAAGCAGCCCCATCAAAATTAATCACCACGCCTGATAGATACTTTATTTTATTTTCCACTATACTCTTTACAAAATCCCCAATCTCTTTTGGTTCTCCAAATCTTTTCATTGGAAGAGATTTTTTGTACTCTTCTACATTATCAATTAATTCCCTTGTTCTATCGGTGTTAATTAGACCTGGGGCTATATTGATAAAGCTGATATTTTTTTCAGCATAAGATTTACTTAGAATTTTAAAAACACTAGCAAAGGCAGAACGATACGCACTAGATATAACCAATTTTGGATTGGGTTCTTTGATAACGCTTGAGGTGATCAAAAAAACATATCCTTCATCATTAATTTTGATTTTTTGTAATAGTATGCAAAATCCTAAAAATAACTGATTATGATATTTTATCCAATCCTCTTCATTAACTGAAAAAAATTCTTTTGCTGGAGGTCCGCCTGTATTCAAAACTAAAACATCAGTTTCGTTATGAGTTTGAACAAAATTCTTCACGCTATTTAGATCAGAAGTATCTAACTCTTTTTTGGAGGTAGCAATAACATCGTGACCTATTGAACTTAAAGATTCAGCAATGGCCTTCCCGATACCACGAGAACCACCAACTACAATTGCTTTATTCATAGGCATAAATAGAAAAAACTCATTAAATTTCTTTAATTTCAGTAATAATTCCATGAACTGAATCCATCTTGACAATTGCTTTTTTCTCATCCCATCCCAAAGCAACATACCAATCACCTGAATCATCATCAAACTTTGTCTCAAGTGTGTTAATCTTATCCTCAGATACTTTGTAATTTTTTATAATGCCTGAAGTTGCCAAAGCTATAGCATCTTTTTCGTTTCCCAACCTTCGTTTCATCAGACCTATGCCAGGACTCATGAGAATCCAAAAACCGACTTGTCTAATATAGTTAATTGTAATAAAAGCTAAAGGTAAAACATTCCAGTCCCCAATCTTGAAAATTATCCAATAGAGTATATACCACTACAGAGCAAAAACAAAAATGAGTTTAATTCAAAAGCTATCAGATTCTATTCTTGAAAGAACACATACATTCGTAGCTGTAATTTCAATACTTGCCGTCTTTGGGTCACTTTTGGAAATAAGTGGCGGTATATGGGATGCCATATCTCATATTTTGCGAGAACCAGAATTTTTTTGGACAATTCAGCATATTGCAGTGTATAGTGGGGTTGCTATGATTGCATCATCTGGCATACTAGGTTCAATATTTTTAATTAAGAAAAAAGTTGAAAGACATCTAAAGAGAGGCCTTCAAATTATTATTCTTGGTTCTATTCTTCAAATCTCAGCAGGATATGCAGATTCAGTTTCGCACGATCTATATGGTATAGATGGTTTAGTTTCGTGGTCACATCAACCTCTCGAGATAGGTTTGATTCTAAGTTCTCTAGGAGGATTCATGATATTATCAAGTATAAAAAATCAAAAATTCAGACAACTATTACCAGTATCAATACTAACACTAATTTTTTCTATTAGCTGGTTTGGATTTAATTTGAGTTTATTGTTTACT
>Ga0187892_10003430_pt1 | contig 29029 bp, 33 predicted proteins | sample MA1701073metaG_FD_139345 | JGI IMG/M metagenome (GOLD analysis project Ga0187892, IMG submission 139345) | Bio-ooze microbial communities from a basaltic lava cave in the Kipuka Kanohina Cave System on the Island of Hawaii, USA - MA170107-3 metaG ... | reverse complement strand
AGCCTCTGCGAGCGCGGCGTAGGCGAGCGGGAAATCGGGCTCGAGATAGAGAGCGAATTGCAGGAAGACGATCCCCATTTCGAGGCCGCCTTCACCGGCGAGCGCATCGCCGATGCCGTAGAAGACTTCGGCCAAGCCTTGCGTCGGCTCGACCACGAGAAGCGGCGGGGTGTTGCCCGCGTCAATCTCCGCAAGCAATGTCTCGGAAAGCGGGTGGCTCGCCGACTTGGCGATATGCGACTTCAAGGTCTGGCGGGCGAGCTTGCGGTTGTTGCCGTTCAAGGCATGGCGGGCGTAAGCCTCGGCGACCCTGAGGGTTGAGGGATTCTTCTTGAAGGCTTGGGCATAGGCCTGACGGGCGACGTCGCGCTTGCCGGCGAGGTCGGCAATGAGCGCGCGGTGATAGCGTTGATAGAACTGGGCCCAATCGGCGTCGCTCAGGCTATCGAGCGTGGCGAGCGCCTCCTTGGATTTGCCGGCCGCTTGATGCACCCAGGCGCGGGCGAGCGTCGAGGTGAGATCGGCGATCGGCCCCTGGCGCGCTTCGGCAAAATGCTTGTCGGCCTCTTCGTAGCGGCCTTGCTTGAAGGCCTCGCAGCCGAGCAGGAAGCGGGCAAGCCGGTTGGAGGAATCGTTCTTGACGAGGTCCTTGGCAAGCTTGACCGCGTTGTCCCAATCGGCCGAGGCCGCCTCAAGCAGGAAGGCCTGCTCGAGGATCATCTCGTTCTTGGGGTCCTCGGCCAGCGCCCGGGAATAGTATTCGGCAGCGGTGGCAAGGTCGTGGTCGCCGCGGGCCATGCGGCCGGAAAGATAGTTGCCAAGAAGCGTGCTGCCGTCGCCAGGGCCGTCGGAACCGATCTCGGAGTAGGCGGTGGGCGCGGCAACCAGTAGCGCCGCAACAACAAGCGACCGCCCTGCCCAACGGCGCAGAGCCGTACCCTGCATCACCATCGTCATTTTGCCTCGGCTTTCACGCCGCCCCGTGGTTCTTGCAATCGCCCAATTAAGGTTAGGCGTTTTTCGGCCCTCTCACAAACCAAAAGCTTACTTGCAGCCTAAACGCGGCTGGTTTGTGGCCCCACGCGGGAGCGTTCTCGCCTACATATTGGCGTAATTCGGTCCGCCGCCACCTTCGGGAGGAACCCAGGTGATATTCTGGGCCGGGTCCTTCACATCGCAGGTTTTGCAATGGACGCAGTTCTGGGCATTGATCTGGAAGCGCTGCCGCTCGCCTTCCGCCACCACCTCATAGACTTGCGCCGGGCAATAGCGCTGGGCGGGCTCGGCGTATTCGGGAAGATTGCGGTCGATCGGAATCGAAGGATCGGCGAGCTTGAGATGCACCGGTTGGTTTTCTTCGTGGTTGGTGCCCGACACGAAGACCGAAGAAAGGATGTCGAAGGTCATCACGCCGTCGGGCTTCTCGTACGCGATCGGTATGGCGGAAGAGGCCTTGTTCAGCGTCGCGCAATCCGCTTTCAGGTGCTTGAGCGTGTGGCGCAAGAACGGGAATAGCGTGTTGAGCCACATATCGATGCCGCCGAGCATGACTCCAATCCGCGTGCCGAAGCGCGACCACAGCGGCTTGACGTTGCGCACGCGCCAGAGCTCCTTGGCCATGGAGCTTGCCTGCACGGCCTCAGGATAGGCCTCGAGCACGTCGTTGGCGCGGCCTGCTTCGAGCGCGGCGAAGGCGGCTTCTGCCGCCATCATCCCCGAGAACATGGCGTTATGCGAGCCCTTGATGCGCGGCACGTTCATGAAGCCCGCGGCGCATCCGATGAGCGCTCCGCCGGGAAAGGCAAGGCGCGGGATGGCCTGGAAGCCGCCTTCGGTGAGAGCGCGCGCGCCATAGGCGATGCGCTTGCCGCCCTCCAGATGGGCGCGGATCGCGGGATGGGTCTTGGCGCGCTGAAACTCCTTGAACGGATTGGTGTAGGGGTTGGCGTAGTCGAGATGGACAACGAAACCCACTGACACGAGCCTCTCGCCGAAGTGATAGAGGAACGAGCCGCCGCCGGTCTTGTCGTCGAGCGGCCAGCCCATCGTGTGCTGAACAAAACCCGGCTTGTGCTTCCCTTGCGGAACTTCCCAAAGCTCTTTGAGCCCGATGCCGAATTTCTGCGGGCCCGACTCGGCATCGAGGCCGAGCGTCTTGATCAGCATCTTCGACAGCGAACCGCGCGCGCCTTCGGCGAAGAGCGTGTATTTGCCGCGGAGCGCGATGCCGGGCGCATAGCTGTCCTTGTGGCTCCCGTCGCGGGCCACGCCCATGTCCCCGGTGATCACGCCTTCGATTGCGCCACCTTCGCCGAAGATCACATCTGTGACAGCAAAGCCGGGATAGATCTCGACGCCGAGACCTTCGGCCTGCTCGGCGAGCCAGCGCGTGAGACTTCCGAGGCTGCCCGTATAGCAGCCGTGATTGCTCATGAGCGGCGGCATGAACAGGTTCGGCAGGCGGATGCCGCCGGTTTTCGACAGATAGTAGAAACGGTCTTCGGTGACATGCGTATTTAGCGGCGAGCCCATGTTGCGCCAGTCGGGAAGGAGGCGATCGAGCGCCACGGGATCGATCACGGCGCCCGACAAAATATGGGCGCCGACCTCTGAGCCCTTCTCGAGCACGACGACGGAGACGTCTTTGCCCTTTTCCGCGGCGAGCTGCTTTAGCCTGATGGCGGCGGCGAGCCCAGCGGGTCCTGCGCCGACGATGACGACGTCGAACTCCATGGTCTCGCGTTCGGTGGCGTCGTTCAAACCGCTTTGCTCCTTTTGCCTTTAGGCCAATATCGATAGACAACATTCAGTGTCATTCCCCGCGAAGGCGGGGAATCCAGTACCCTCAAAGACTATTATCATGCGATGGGTTGTTGGATACTGGATTGCCCGGTCAAGCCGGGCAATGACAAATATGGGGGCGAAGGCGAGGATCGCCACGGTCGGAATGACTGCAACGGAACGGCAGGCGGTTCAGGCCTTATTGGACTGGCACGCGGCGATGGGCGCCGACGAGGCGATCGGCGAGGCGCCGGTCGATTGCTTCGCTTCGGGCGCCGAGCAAGCGCAGGTTTCGCCATCCCCGGCGGACCGCGCCCTGCCGCGCCGCGTCACCGCCCCGCCGCCGAAAGCAGGGCCGGGCCTTGAAGCGGCCCATAGCGCGAGCAGTCTTGCAGAGCTCGAAGCTTTGGTCGCGCGTTTCGAGGGCTGCGCGCTCAAGCGCACGGCTAAGAGCCTCTGCTTCGCGCGCGGGCGCGCGGGCGCCCGCCTCATGCTGATCGGCGAAGCGCCCGGCCGTGACGAGGACTTGCAAGGCAAGCCGTTCGTGGGACGCGCCGGAAAGCTTCTCGACCGCATGCTCGAGGCGATCGGGCTTTCAGAGGACGATGTCTACATCACCAACACCGTCTACTGGCGTCCGCCCGGCAACCGCACGCCGACGCCGGAAGAGGTCGAGGCCTGTGCGCCCTTCCTCGCCAGGCAGATCGCGCTCGCTTCCCCCGAGGTGCTGGTTCTGCTCGGGAACGCCGCGGCAAAGAACATCCTCGGCGTGACCGAGGGCATCATGCGGCTCAGGGGCAAATGGCTCACTTATTCGACCGGAGACCGGGACATCGCCACCTTTGCCACGCTCCACCCCGCTTATCTCTTGCGCAATACCGAAGCCAAGCGCCTGGCTTGGCGCGACATGCTGGCGCTTAAGGAAAGGCTCGAACTCAACTAGCTTTTCATCGCCCGGCTTGACCGGGCGACCCAGTAACCACCAGAGCTTAGGGAACGGACTTTTGGGGTACTGGATACCCGCTTTCGCGGGTATGACACACGGAAGGGCTTGCCTCAAACTCAGCTTGTCATGGCCCGGCTTGACCGGGCGACCCAGTAACCACCAGAGCGTGACTTTGAACGAACGCGTCTAGAACGCGACTTTAGGGGCTACTGGATACCCGCTTTCGCGGGTATGACACACCGAGGCAAGTGGGTATGACATGCCGAGGCAAGTGGTGAAGCAGAGATCGACCGAATTGAAACTGCAATGAGCCGCATCGACGAATCGCGACCCTTCATCCCGGTGCGCATCGCCGTCCTCACGGTGTCTGATACGCGCACTCAGAAGACCGACAAATCGGGCCCCCTCCTCGTCAGTCTCATCGACGAGGCCGGCCACGAGTTGGCCGAGCACGCGATCGTCGAGGACGACCCGAAAGCCATCAGGAAACAGGTGAAGCGCTGGATCAAGGATCCCGACGTCGATGTGGTGATTACAACCGGCGGCACGGGCTTCACCGGGCGCGACGTGACGCCGGAGGCGGTGAAGCCGCTGTTCGAGAAAGAGATCGACGGCTTCTCGGCGCTGTTCCACATGCTGAGCTATCAGATGGTGGGCACCTCGACGGTGCAGTCGCGCGCCTGCGGGGGCGTCGCCAAAGGGACCTATATCTTCTGCGTCCCCGGCTCGCCGGGGGCTTGCAGGGATGCATGGGACGGCATCCTCAAATCGCAGCTCGACAATCGCCATAGGCCCTGCTCGTTCATCGAGATCATGCCGCGGCTCATGGAGAAGAAGAAGGCCAAGGCGAACAAGGACCCCTAGGATAGCGGTTCCAGCGAGATACCAAATGAAACCATCAAGGCTGCCTTTGGCCGGCGCTTGCCGGTGCGGTCAGGTGAAAATCGAGATCGGCGCGCCGCCTTTCATGACCGCGGCCTGTCATTGCACCGGCTGTCAGACCATGAGCGGCAGCGCTTATTCACTGACAGCGATGATCCCCGCCGATGCCTTTCGGGTGACTGAGGGTGCGCCGGTCATCGGGGGAATGCACGGCCCTGACCAGCATCACTATTTCTGTCCGAACTGCATGACCTGGATGTTCACGCGCAATGAAGGCTTCGATACTTTCGTCAATGTACGTCCTACCCTGCTGGAAGATCGGTCCTGGTTCTCACCCTTCATCGAAACGATGACAAAGGAGAAGCTCGCTTGGGCGCAGACGCCTGCGCGGCATCAGTTCGAGGGATTTCCGCCGGTGGAGGACTATGAAAAGCTCATGGTTGAATTTTTAGAATCTGGTTGAGTTGATCAGTCGAGGCGCCTAGCCGTCCTCAGATCAGCCGCTCAGCCCGGGCGCGCTCACGCCGCAAATCTTCCGCCGTATCGACGTCGCTCAAGGGTGCAGCGAGCGCCACGCGCTTCCCCTTGAGATTGGCAAGCGTATCGGCAAGAGCGTGCGGTCCCGACCAGCGGACACGGGCAAAGGGTGCCGGCACGCGCGGCGTCCGCTTCAGGCCCACGAGCCAGTAGCCGCCGTCGGGCGCCGGTCCCAAGACCGCATCGGCGCCGCCAAGCAGCCTGAACGCCGCGGCAATATGGGCGGGACGGATCGAAGGGATGTCGCTGCCGACGATGAGGACTGGACCGGGCGGCAGGCGATTGAACAGCCGTTGCATGCGCCGGCCGAGATCGCCATCGCCTTGCGGCACAAGAGCGAATCCCTTCCGCAATGGCGAAAAGCGGATGGCGGGATCGCGGCCTTGATCGACCGCAAGTACGGCACGCCAGCGCCGGTCCGCGGCCAGCCGCAACACGGTATGGGAGAGGCAGAAGCGATAGAAGCGGATCGCGGCGCATCCGCCGATCTCGCGCGCCAAGCGGCGTTTGACGCGGCCCATGTCAGGGCTCTTGGCCATGATGACAAGATGCTTGGCGAAGACGGCGCGGCGCGCGCGGGGAGCGCTTCGCCTAGCCATAGAGCCGCGCAAGCACGCGCGGCGGCACGCGCAGGTAATAGAGCAGGATGCAGCCGAGATTGCGCAGGCTGCGCACGAGATAGCCCTCGCGCCGATATCGCTCGCCGCTCGTCACCGCGCGCGATTTCAGCACGACAAGCTCGCGCCGCTTCAGCCTGCGCACGAGGTCGACATCCTCCATGAGCGGCAGAGGGCGGAAGCCGCCGAGGCGCCTATAGAGACGGCGCGAGATGAGAAGGCCTTGGTCGCCGTAGGGAAGGCCAAACAGACGGCAGCGCAGCGCCACCAGCCGTTCGACGAGGCGCGGCATGGCGCCGTCGTCGTCAAGCGCGAAACGGAACGTCGCCGCGGCCTCGCCGCGCCTTCCGCTTTCTACCCGCTCGATAAAGCCTTGCGCCTCCTCGGCCCAGCCTGGATCGAGCACGGTATCGGCATGGAGGAAGAGCAGCCAGTCGCCGCGCGCCGCGCTTGCGCCTGCTTCGAGCTGGGCCCCTCGCCCCCGCTCCGCCTCGATCAGGCGCGTGCCGGCAGCCTCCGCGATGGCGCAGGTCTCGTCGCTCGAGCCGCCATCGACCACGACCGCCTCCCGCACCACGCCCTCGACCACGGCAGGGACTAAAGCGGCAAGAGTGTGCGCCAGGGTCCGCTCGGCATTCAGGGTCGGGATGATCACCGAAATCATGCCCCGAAACCTATAGCGGCAGTCCCTTTCCCGGCAATCGCCAGGCCTTTTCGTGGGAGCAATGTTCTTGATTTGTTCACATTGGATGGCTATATAGGCAGCATGTCAATTGCCCTGAGAAAAGCCAGCGATTCGGCGAGCCTTGCCCCCGAGCTGGGCGGGGTCGCAGCAGGCCGCCGGCATGGACGGGGGGCACAAACCAACCGCTCCGGCCGCTATGAGCCCACCTCCTACGAGCCTGCCGACGACGGCTGGGAATCGCTCGCCGATCTCGAAGCGCTCTCGACCGATGTGCAGGAGGTGCCGGCGCGACGCATCATCACGCGAAACGAGTCTCCCGATATCGGCTTCGACCGCTCGATCAACCCTTACCGGGGTTGCGAGCATGGCTGCATCTACTGCTTCGCGCGGCCCACCCACGCCTTTCTAGGCCTTTCGCCTGGGCTCGATTTCGAGACCACGCTCTTCGCCAAGACCAATGCCGCGCAGGCGCTCGAGCGCGAGCTCGCAGAGCCCGGCTATCAGGTCCGCACCATCGCCATCGGCACCAACACCGATCCTTACCAGCCGATCGAGCGGCGCTATCGCATCATGCGCCGCATCCTCGAAGTGCTGAGCGCTGCCAACCATCCCGTGGGCATCGTCACCAAATCGGCGCTCATCCTGCGCGATCTCGACCTGCTCACCTCGATGGCAGAGCGCGGCCTGGTCAAAGTCGCGCTGTCGGTGACCACGCTCGACCGCAAGCTCGCGCGCGCCATGGAGCCGAGGGCAAGCACGCCCGACAAGCGGCTCGAGACGCTTGGCCGGCTAGTCGAGGCGCGCGTTCCGGCTTCGGTCATGGTGGCGCCCGTCATTCCCGGTCTCACCGATATGGAGATGGAGCGCATTCTCGAGCGCGCGGCGGCGGATGGTGTCAAGCAGGCGGGCTACGTGCTGCTCAGGCTTCCGCTCGAGATCGGCGACCTCTTCACCGAGTGGCTTTGGGCCAATTGCCCCGACCGCGCCAACCGCGTCCTGTCGCTGATGCGATCCGTCCGCGGCGGCAAGCTCTACGACGCGAAGTGGGGCGAGCGCATGGTGGGGGACGGGCCCTACGCCTGGATGATCGGCAGGAGATTCGAGCTCGCATCTGAGCGGCTCGGGTTCAATGCCGACTCGGTCGCGCTCCGCACCGACCTGTTCACGCCGCCCGCTCATAAGGGCCAGCAGCTCGCCCTGCTCTAACTTTTTCCACAGCATTCAACGCGTCATCCTGAGGTGCGAGCGAAGCGAGCCTCGAAGGATAAGGATTTCGTGCGGTCCTTCGAGGGCCGCGTCCCCACGCGTGGGTTCGCGGGCCACCTCAGGATGACGTATTCCTGCAATCCGGCGCCCCTGATTTGCGCTTGCGGACGAGACATTCATTTCCCTCTCCCTTGCAAGCTGTGCGCCGTTTGCGCGAGAGTCCCCGCCCATGGGACTTCCCGCCGAAACGCTCCCGCTTCGTCCCCTGCCCTCGTTCGACTTCGAGGAGGAGATGATGGGGCAGAATCGCGGTCCCGTGGCCGGCATCGACGAGGCGGGACGCGGGCCGTGGGCGGGACCGGTGGTGGTCGCCGCCGTGATCCTCGATCCCGACCGCATCCCAGAGGGCCTCAACGATTCGAAAGTCCTGACGCCCGAGGCGCGCGCGGACCGTTACGCCGAGATCATCGCCACGTCGATCGTGTCGGTCATCATCGGTCACGTCAGGCGCATCGACCGCGACAATATTCTTCAGGCGAGCCTTTGGGGCATGCGGGCCGCCTATCGCGGGCTGGGGGTGCCGGCCGGCTCCGCCCTGATCGACGGCAATATCATCCCGCGCCGCTTCCCCTGCCCGGCGCGCGCCATTGTCGGCGGCGACGGACTGTCGCTGTCTGTGGCGGCCGCCTCCATCGTGGCCAAGGTCACGCGCGACCGGCTGATGGTGAAGCTTGCGCGCCGCTACCGCCGCTACGGCTGGGAGAGCAACAAAGGCTACGGCACTCCGGAACACGCTCTCGCCATCAAGAAGCACGGCGTCTGCACCCATCACCGCCGCTCGTTCAGCCCGATCGAGCGTGCGCTGCGGCTGCTCAAGACCGGTAGAGAGATTACCGACGAGGACTAAGCCGAAGTTGCCCCTTTCCAACGGTAGGATGCTATAGTTACGGCATGACAAAAATCCTTGAAGAGGCAATCGCCAAAGTGCGCGCGCTCCCTGCCGAGGATCAGGATGTCCTCGGGGCCGTACTTCTCGCCTTGGCCGACGAGGAATTGACCCGGATCGGCGACCTCGACAACGAGACGAGAGCCGCCGTGCGCGAAGGCCTCGAGCAAGCACGTCGCGGCGCCTCCGTGCCTAGGGAAGAAATCGAGGCGCTCTGGCAGCGCCTCGGTCTATGAAGGTTTGGTTTACGCCGCGTGCGCGCAGGGATCTTGAGGCGATCGAGACGTGAGCCACCCTGATCAGGAACCTTCCCTTTTCGTCATTGCCGGGCTTGACCCGGCAATCCATTCCACTGGCGCTTCAACGGGCTGAGACGTAACGGCATGGATGCCCGGGTCAAGCCCGGGCATGACGAGGAATAGGAAGCGGCTAGCGGTTTCAGCTTAATCTGGATCATAGCCTGCGGCGGCGAAGTAGTTGGCGCATTCCTGCGGGCTGAATGCATCGATGAGCTTGCCGATCAGGGGGTTCCTTCCACGAATCGGAAAGACCTAAATGTGCTCTAGCCGGGAATCCAATCGGCGATGCGCCGCGCGATCGTCTCGGCGCCGGGTTCGAGCACGAGCATATGGCCGTGCCCTTCAAGCTCTAGGAAAGTCGCGCCGGGATAACCCGCGGCCGTCACCCGCGCCGTCGCGACCGAGACGAGATTGTCGTCGGCGCCAGCGAGGCACAGCACCGGACAGGTGACGGCTTCGGTGTCGACAGCCGTCGCCCCCGTCCGATCGAACATCCAGAAGAACAGCTCGAAGAAGGCGCGGCCCGATTCGGGGCCGAATCTGTCGAACACCGCGCGCTGCTCGGCCTCAGGCACGCGGTTCAACGTCAAGATGCGCGCGAGATCGAAGTCGGGGTTGATGACCGTCTTCCAGAATGCTCCTAAGCCTATCAGGTCTTGGCCGAACTTTTTCTCGCCCTCCGTCTGCGGCAGGATGCCGGCGCGCGGCGCCGGCGCCACCAGGACGAGAGCGCGGGGGAGCCCTTGGGCGGCAAGGAGCTGGGCGAGCACCGCGCCCATGGAATGACCGAGAAGAACCGGCTGCGGCGGGACCGTCTCGAGGAAGCCCTCAAGCTCGGCCCGATAGTCTGCCATGCCGACGCCAACCAGGGTCTTCGCGGCATCTTCGGCCCTTGTCCCATGACCGATGAGGTCGGGCGCATGGCAGGTCCAGCCCAAGCCCTCGAATACCGTCTTGAACTTGTCGAAGCACCAGGCCCCTTCATTGGCCCCGTGCAGCATCACGATGTCCTTGGTCATGCGTTTCGCCCCTCCATCGCCAAGCGTGCCGGCGGAGATAGCCGCGCCGGTCAGCGGCAGGAGGGCTAGACCGAGCGCTCCTTCAAGAAGTCTCCGGCGCAAGAGTCGCGGCATCTTGGGTTTCCTATACCCCGAACGGTTGTGGCACGGGGCCCGCACCGGAGCCAGGCCCGCGGTTAATTGCGCCTTTACCGTAAATCCGTCACTCTGGCCCCTGCCTCGCCGTGCGGGGCGCGTTCAGGTCTTGCGTAACCCGAGTAGAGTCATGCGCGTGGGGGACAAGCCGGGAGCCAAGCTCCCGCTCGACACTGTCATCGTCGGCGACTGCATCGAGGAGCTTAAGCTCCTCCCCGAAGCGTCCATCGATCTCGTCTTCGCCGATCCGCCCTATAATCTTCAGCTCAACAATGAGCTTTATCGGCCCGACAACAGCCGCGTCGACGCCGTCGACGACGATTGGGACAAGTTCGGAAGCTTCGCCGCCTACGATGCCTTCACCCGGGAATGGCTCTCGGCCTGCCGCCGCGTGCTCAAGCCATCGGGCTCGCTCTGGGTGATCGGCAGCTATCACAACATCTTCCGCGTCGGCGCCATCCTTCAGGATCTGGGCTTCTGGGTGCTCAACGACGTGGTGTGGCGCAAGTCAAACCCCATGCCGAATTTTCGCGGGCGGCGTTTCACCAATGCGCATGAGACGCTGATCTGGGCGTCGATGGGGCCTAGAGCGCGCTACACCTTCAATTACGAAGCGATGAAGGCGCTGAACGACGACTTGCAGATGCGCTCGGACTGGCTCTTTCCGATCTGCTCGGGCGGCGAGCGCTTGCGCGAGGACTGCGGACGCAAGACCCATCCGACGCAGAAGCCCGAGGCCCTGCTCCACCGCATCGTCCTTGCCGCAAGTCATGCCGGCGACGTCGTGCTCGATCCGTTTCTCGGTTCCGGCACGACCGCCGTCATTGCTAAGCGGCTCGGGCGTGCCTTCATCGGCATCGAACGCGACAAGGCGTATGCCGAGGCGGCACGCGCGCGGCTCAAAGCGCACGCCGCTCTCGAGCCCGCCTCGCTTAAAGTCGCCAGAGGCAAGCGAGCCGAGCAACGCGTGCCGTTCGGCGCCCTGGTCGAGCTTGGGCTGATCGCGCCTGGTACCGTGCTCTACGATCCCGCGGCGAAGCACGAGGCCAAAGTGCGAGCCGACGGCTCGATTGCCTGGGCAGGCGCGCAAGGTTCGATCCACAAGATCGGCGCACAGGTGCAAGGGGCGCACGCCTGCAACGGTTGGACGTTCTGGCATTACGAGGCCGATGGAACGCTCAAGCCGATCGACGCCTTGCGCGAGGCGGCGCGGGCGAAACTTGCGCCGGAATGACCACCGTGGGGTGGATACTCGTCATACCGGCGAAAGCCGGTATCCAGCATCCAAGCGCCGTCATGACCCTCTGGATTCCGGCTTGCGCCGGAATGACGAGATGCCGCTTGCGCCGGAATGACGCACGCCGTGCCTGCTCTGCTGGATTCCAGCTTGCCGTCCAGCCCCAGCCTTTGGCGCCTCGGCATCGAAAGCGTGGTTCAACACCTTCCGCATCAGCGACGGGAGCGCGGCTCTTTCGAGGTCGCGCCGCGCGACAAAGCCGCAAAGTTCGGGCTTTGCCGCTCGCTTCGGTTTCGCGCCTAGAGCCACCTCGGCGCAGTAGACGGAAAGCTCGAGATGGAAGTGGGTGAAGGTATGCTCGACAAGGCCTGACAGCTTGCGCCATTTCGCCGTGAGCGGCGCATAGTCGTGCACCAGCTTGCCGTTCAGCCGAGCCTCCTCCCACGGCGAGGACGGCGTCTCGAGCATGCCTCCGAGCAAGCCCTTTAGCGGCCGCTTGCGGAGCAGAACCGCGCCATCCGATCGGATCGCCACGAAGGCCGCGCCGTGACGGGTGGGGCGTTCACGCTTCTCTTCGCGGTAAGGCAGCGCCTCGGCAAGACCCTCGGCAAATCCGCGGCAGTCGGGGCGCAGCGGACAAAGGCCGCAGGCCGGGCGCCGCGGCGTGCAGAGTGTCGCGCCGAGATCCATCATGGCTTGGGCAAAGTCGCCCGGGCGTTTGGCGGGTGTCAGTGTCTCTGCGAGCGCCCTGATCTCCGCTTTCGCCTCCGGAAGCGGTGTCGTGACGGCGAACAGGCGGGCGATGACGCGCTCGATATTACCGTCGACGGGCGTCGCGCGTTGGCCGAAGGCGATTGCCGCGATGGCGGCGGCAGTATAGTCGCCGATCCCCGGGAGCTTGCGGAGTTCGGCCGCGCTCTTAGGGAATCTGCCGCCATGCTCAGCCATCACGGCGCGGGCGCAAAGATGCAGGTTCCGCGCCCGTGCGTAGTAGCCGAGCCCGGCCCAGGCCGCGAGCACCTGACCGAGCTCGGCCGAGGCAAGCGCCTTCACATCGGGCCATTGGCGCAAGAAAGCCACGTAGCGCGGAAGCACGGCCTTCACGGTCGTCTGCTGCAGCATGATCTCGCTGAGCCAGACGCGGTAGGGATCGGGCGTTTCGCCCGGCGCGGCCCGCCACGGCAGATCACGCCTCTCGCGGTCGTACCAGGCAAGGAGCGACGCGGCGATACGCTCGGTCTCACGCCCCCTCCCCCCGGCCTTTCGCTTCTGCATGAACGGAACTCCGGCCGCGCGTCTTGCCGAACCATGGTGTAAGCTCGACGGAGTCGAAGCAAGCGGCGGCCGCAGTCCCTCCACCGTTGACTTTGAGGATCATGGACGACACCGAGCGAAGAGCCTTGGCGAGAGCGGCGGCGACGGCGCGTCCTCTTGGCGCGTTTGCCGCCCGCGCCCTCGATCCCGCGGCTCGCGCTCGTGGCTTCGCCACGGCGGCGTTGCTCGGCGAATGGCCTGCCATCGTCGGCGCCGAACTTGCCCAATTCACCATGCCGGACAGAGTGGTGTGGCCGAGGCACCGCGACGACGCCGGCGAAACGCGTGAGCATCGGGGCCGGAAGGACGACGGCGCGGTGCTCATTCTTCGCGTTGACGGACCGCGCGCCATCGAGGTGCAACACCGCTCCGGCCAGATCCTGGAGCGCGTCAACAGTCATTTCGGCTATCGGGCCGTGGCGGAACTCCGCATCTTGCAGGCGCCGGTGAGCCGAAAGCCCGCGCCAATTCCCGCCGAGCCGCGACCGATCGACCCCGACGCGCTACCCGCTGCGGCAGAGATCGAGGATGACGGCCTGCGCGCGGCCCTGCTCCGCCTCGGCTCAGGCGCGCGGGAGAAGCCTTCGGGGAGTTGAGAGCGTTTTCTCGCTCTTGCCATGGGGGACCTCTATCAACGAATGTAGGCGCGGGCCCCGGCTCAGGGCGCCGAAACGCATCAGCTGGAGTGCAGAGAGTGGCGAAAAACGAGAAAACAACGGCTGCCAGGTCTTCAGACGCCAAAGGGTCGGCGCCCCGAGAGGCGGCTTCGACAGACAGGACCTGGTTGTACATAGTGGGCGCCGTGGCGGCGCTCGTGCTGGTCGGCGCCGCCGTTTATTGGCGCGCGAGTTCCACGGGCGGAACAGGCGAGAAAACGGATCCGGGTCAAGCCGAGCTGATGGCGCCTGGACCGCTGCCGGATCTCTCGCTGGGCAAGGAAGATGCGCCGAACACGATCATCGAATATGCCTCGATGACCTGCCCCCATTGCGCCCAGTTCCACGAGCTGGTGCTGCCCGAGCTGAAAACCAAATATATCGATACCGGCAAAGCCCGGCTGATCTTGCGCGAGTTCCCGCTGGACCAACTCGGCGCTTATGCCTCGATGCTGGCGCGCTGCGCCGGGCCAGACCGCTATTACCCAATGGTCGGCGCTTTGTTCGAGACGCAGGAGACCTGGGCAGGGCCAGGCACCGAAGGCACGGACAAGCTGTTGCAAATCGCCAAGCAGGCCGGTTTCAGCAAGGAAAAATTCGATCAGTGCATCGGCGACAAGGAGCTGTTCAACAAGATCGTCGAGACGCGCACGCGCGGCCACGAGACGTTCGGAGTAGATTCCACGCCGAGCTTCTTCATCAACGGCAAGCGGCTGACCGGCGAGCAGACGCCGGCGGCGTTCGAGGCCATGTTTGCGGGAGGAGCGAGCGCGCCGCCTGGCCCCGCAAGCTCGGAAGGACAAGCGCCGAGCCCGCCTGAGGAGCCGGCGGGCCAATAGGTGTTGAGGTATGCTGCGCTCCGCGGCCAAAGCGTCGATCCCGCTTGCTGTCGCTCTCGCGCTTGCCGGCTGCGGCGGCGGACCCACCGGTCCAACGCCGCCGATCGACAAGGCGACCTATGTGCCGCCGCAGGGGGAATTGATGGCGCCGGGACCGCTCGGCGAACGCGTGCTCGGCAAAGCCGACGCCCCCATCACCGTCATCGAATATGTCTCGCTCACCTGTCCGCATTGCGCCAACTTTCACAAGTCGGTGTTTCCACAGGTGAAGAAGGCGTACATCGACACCGGGAGGGTTCGCTTCATCGTGCGCGAGTTCCCGATCGGGCGCACGTCGGGGAACGCGGCCATCGCCAATCGCTGCGCGCCTGAGGACAAGTATTTCTTCCTGCTCGGCCAGTTTCTTTCCCGGCAACCGGAATGGGTTAGTGAGGACGTCCGCCCCGACGCCATCTATTCAGTCGCCAAAGCGAGCGGCATGACGCGCGAGACGTTTGACAAATGTCTATCGAATCAAGCCATTATCGACGGCTTGACGGAGGTGAAGCAGCGGGGGCGGCAATTTGGCGTGATCGGCACGCCGACCTTCTTCATCAATGGTCGCAAGGCGCAAGGAGAGGTCACCTTCGAAGAGATCAAGGCCATGATCGAGCAGGCGCCGTCGTCGTCATGACCGCAAGAGTTGGTCTTTGCCCGGCGTGACGCGGCAATTCGGTTTGCTTGCGCGCGCGCGTTCCCGGTCCAATGATGTTGCACATCGAGTCGCCGGATTTGCGCGGGCGTGACCGCCACAAGGTTTTGCATTGAGGACACTGGCTCCGTGAAGATTACCCGTCTTCGCCTTCTCGGCTTCAAATCCTTCATCGAACCGACCGAGCTCCTGATCGAGCCGGGCCTGACCGGCGTGGTCGGCCCCAATGGCTGCGGCAAGTCGAACCTGCTCGAGGCGCTGCGCTGGGCGATGGGCGAGACCTCGTACAAGAGCATGCGCGGCGCGGCCATGGAGGACGTGATCTTCTCGGGCTCGGAGGACCGCCCGCCCCGCAACAGCGCCGAAGTCACCCTGTTCATCGACAATAGCGCGCGCAAAGCGCCGGCGGAGTTCAACGACAGCGACGCGCTGGAAGTGACGCGGCGGATCGAGCGCGAGGCTGGCTCCGCTTACAGGATCAACGGCAGGGACGTGCGTGCGCGCGACATCAGGCTCCTGTTCGAAGACGCGGCGACCGGCGCGCGGTCTCCGGCGCTGGTGCGCCAGGGCCGGATCGGCGAGATTGTCAATGCAGCGCCGCAGGAGCGCCGCCGCGTGCTCGAAGACGCGGCCGGCATCGCCGGCCTGCACAGCAGGAGGCACGAGGCGGAGCTTAGGCTTGCCGCGACCGAAGCCAATCTTCAACGCCTGTCTGACCTGATCGGTCAGCTCACCTTGCAGCTGCAAGCCTTGAGGCGCCAGGCGCGGCAGGCGCAGCGCTACCGCGAGATCTCGGGCAAGCTCCGCCAGACCGAGGCCCTTCGGCATCATCTGCATTGGACCGGCGCTTGCGCCCATGTCGAGCAGGAGGAAGCTTCGTTTCAGCAGGCGCTCGGCGCCGTGGCGCAGGAGACCAAAGCCGAGGGCGAGGCGCTGCGCCAGCAGGCGAAGGCCGCCGAGAAGCTCCAGCCTCTGCGCGACGAGGAGGCCGCGCGCGCGGCGGTGCTGCATCGGCTCAGCGTCGAGCGCGATGCGCTCGAACGCGAAGAGGCGCGCGCCAAGGCCCGCCAGGCCGAGCTCGAGACCAGGCTCGCGCAAGCCTCGCGCGATCTCGCCCGCGAGGAGGAGCATATCGCCGAGGCCGACGGCATCCTGCGCCGTCTCGGCGAGGAGAAGCGCCGCCTCGAAGCGGCAGGCTCGCGCGACCATGAGGAGCCGCAATTGCGCGCTGCCGCCACGAGGGCGCAGGTGGCGCTCGATGCCGCCGAGCTGACGTTGCGCGAGGCGACCACGGCGCTCGCAGAGGCCCGCGCCGAGCGTGGCAAGCGCGAGAGCGAGAAGACCGAGCTTCAAGCCCGCATGGCCAGGCTCGAAGCGCAGGCCGGCGAGATCGAAGAGGAACTGGCACGGCGCGAGGCCGAGAGCGGCGGCGACGGGAAACTGCAAGCCCTCAATGCGGGACTCGCCGAGCGTTCAGCCGAGGTGCAAAGGCTCGAAGTCGAGCTTCAGGCGGCCGAGGCCGAGGAAGAGGCGGCGCGGGCGCGCGAAGCCCAAGCGCGCGAGAATGCTTCAGCGGCCAAGCTCGCAAGCCAGGAGCTCGAGACCGAGCTCGCCACGCTCATCAAGCTGCTCGCGCCAGCCCATGACTGGTCGCCGATCGTCGAGGAGATCAAGGTCACATCGGGCTACGAGCAGGCGCTCGGCGCGGCACTCGGCGACGATCTCGATGCGGCAAGCAACGAGAAGGCGCCCTCACATTGGCGGTTGACCGCTCCTTCTGCCGACGATCCTGGGCTGCCCGAGGGAGCGATCCCGCTCAGCAAGTTCGTCAAGGGTCCCGAGGTCCTCGGCCGCAGGCTCCGGCAGATCGGCGTGATCGATGCCGCAAGCGGCCGCAAGCTTCAAGCTAAGCTCGCGCAGGGCCAAAGGCTCGTGTCGAAGGACGGCGATTTGTGGCGCTGGGACGGCTACAGCATCAAGGCCGGAGCAGACAGCGCCGCCGGCGCCCGGCTCATGGAGCGCCGCCGCCTGAAGGCGCTCAAGGCCGAAGTCGCCAAGGCGAAGGCACGCGCGGCCAGGGCCGAATCCGAACTCGAAGCAGCCACCCATCGCGCCGAACGCGCCCAGTCGGCCACCAAGGCTCTGCGCCAAGAGGCTAGGGACGCCCATGGCGAGCTCGACCGCACGCGCGATGCCATCGCCGCGACCGAGCACGAGGGGCAGGCGACGAGCAAAGCGCTCGGCGGTCTCGCAGAGGCGCTTGTCCGCACTCGCGCCGCTTTCGGCGAGGCACAAGGGCTGAGCGCGCAGGTCGCGGCTGCTCTGCTTGAACTTGCCTCGCTCTCAGGACTAGAGACGGCGCTGGAAGCGGCGCAAGCAAGCGCCGACCGGAGCCGCCAGGCTGCGGCCAGGGCCGATGCCGCGCTCGAAGGCTTCGAGCGCGAGCTCAGGCTCAGGCAAGAGCGGATGGAGGCGATCGGCGAGGAAGAAGAGCTGTGGCGGAAGCGCATCGCCAATGCCCGTGAGCAGATCCTCACATTGCGCGCGCGCGAAGAAGAGACGAGCGCCGATCTCGCCGCGCTTGCCAATCTTCCCGCCGAGATCGATCAGCGCCGGATGAAGCTGTTCGACGCCATCGCCGCCGCCGAGCGCGACAGGGCCAAGGCCGCCGACGAGCTCGCCCTTGCCGAGACCGCGCTCAAGGACCGCGAAAAGGCCTTGCGCGAGGTGCAGGAGCTTCTGGCCGAAGCGCGCGAGGGGCGCGCGCGGAATGAGGCGCGGCTCGAAGCGGCGCGCGAGCGCCGCAGCGAGGCGGCCCGCGCCATCCGCGATCAGCTCGACTGCGCGCCGGAGGCTTGCCTCGCGCTCGCGGGGCTGAAGGAAGGCGCCGCCATTCCGCCGCTCGCCGAAGTCGAGGCGCGGCTCATCAAGTTCAAGGCCGATCGCGAGCGGTTGGGCGGCGTCAATCTTATGGCCGAAGAAGAAGAAGCACAGCTTGCCGCGCAGCTCGAAGAGATGGGGCGCGAGAAGGCCGATGTCGAGCAAGCCATCATGCGGCTCCGGCAAGGCATCGCCAATTTGAACCGCGAGGGCCGCAAGCGGCTGCTCGAAGCCTTCGAGGCGGTCAACGCGCATTTCGGGCGGCTGTTCAAGACGCTGTTCGGCGGGGGCTCAGCCGAGCTCAAGCTGGTCGATTCCGACGATCCGCTGGAATCGGGGCTCGAAATCTTCGCCTGCCCGCCGGGAAAGCGGCTGCAGGCGCTGACGCTGCTGTCCGGCGGCGAGAAGGCGCTCACGGCGCTCGCGCTCATCTTCGCCGTGTTCCTCACCAATCCTTCGCCGATCTGCGTGCTCGACGAGGTTGACGCGCCGCTCGACGACGCCAATGTCGAGCGCTTCTGCCTCTTGATGGAGGAGATGGCGAAAGAGACCGATACGCGCTTCCTCATCATCACCCACCATCCCCTCACCATGTCGCGGGTGAGCCGGCTGTTCGGCGTCACCATGGCCGAACGGGGCGTGAGCCAGCTCGTCTCGGTCGATCTGGAGATGGCCGAGCGCCTGCGCGACGCGGTCTAGTCATTCCGTCTCCCGAAGCCGGCGCTGCCAATTCTCGGGGCGCCGATGAAAGTGAGCGACAGCAACAATTAGGATGCCATCACCCTCCTCGGAATAAACTAAGGCGTAGGGGAATCTGCCGAGTTGGCACCGGCGCAGCTCCACATCGACCGTCTGCCACGCTACCGGAAACTCGGTTATCCGTTCGACCGCCGCAGTCACTTCCAGCAAGAAGTCGGCTCCTAGACCAGGGGCCTGTGATTCGTAGAAACGAACGGCCTCACGTAGCTCAACTTGGGCGACTTTGAGGAAGCGGACCGTCACCTCTTTGTGAGGCTAGCGATGACGTCCTCAAGGGTAATCGCCTCGATTGCTCCCCGACGATAGGCATTGAGTCGGTCGCGAGCTTCCTCGGCCCAGGCGCGATCAATTTCAGGATCGGTGTGCAAGAGGCTGCGCTGAAGGTCCTCGATCAGCGCGATCCGCTCCTCAGGACTGAGTTTGCGGGCCTCTTGGCTCAAAGCTTTGGTCTTGGCGTTCATGTTTTCCGTCCAAGTTCGGCGCAGTTTAGCACAACTCGCCTTGCACGGCGCCCGCCACGCGGCACGCTCCCTGTGTCCATTCTCCCGGCGATGGGGTACGGGAATTCACCGTAGAACCAGGCTTTCCACGCCCCTTGGACTTCCTTGACAGCCTCAAATCGCCAACTAAAGTGCCGGCCAAGCTTGGGACCAGCCGGTCCTAATGGCCCTCCCGGAATTGAGCAGCGTCAATGGCCGGAGCCGAAGATCAGTCCGGCCGCAGAGAAGGTGGCCGCGACGCCGACGCCATTCGGCGGCGGCTCGACGCTCTCGGCGACAAGCTCGCGGAGGCTCGAGGCCGGCGTGGACCGGAATTCACGGCCGCGCCGCAGAGCCAAGGGCAAGCGCTCGGCCAGGCTCTGAGGCTTGGGATCGAGCTGGTCGCGGGCGTCGCGGTCGGGGCTTTTATCGGCTGGGCGCTGGATCGCCTCTTCGGCACGGCGCCCTTCCTGATGGTGGTGTTCCTCGGACTTGGCGCCGCCGCGGGGATCCTCAACGTGGTGCGGACCGCCAAGCGCATGCAGGCGGAGGCGCCTTCGGGCAAGGATTTGCCCAGCGTGAATGATGACGACGACGATTAGGGGCTTTTGGCAGTGATCGGGGCAGCATTCGCGGCAGAAGAAGCAGGGCATGGCGCCGAGGGCGGCCTGCCCAATCCCATGCATCAGTTCGAGATCAAGCGGATCATCCCGCTCGAGCTGTTCGGCGTGGACGCCTCCTTCACCAACTCTGCCCTGTTCATGGTGATCGCAGCCGCGCTCATCACACTTTTCACCATGTACGCCATGCGCAGCCGCGCGCTCGTGCCGTCAAGGCTCCAGTCGGTCGCCGAGCTCTCCTACCAATTCGTGGCCAATATGGTTCGCGACAATGTCGGCACCGACGGGATGAAATATTTCCCGTTCGTCTTCACTCTGTTCATGTTCGTGCTCACGCTGAACATGCTCGGCATGGTGCCCTATTCCTTCACCGTGACCAGCCACATCATCGTCACCTTCGCGCTCGCCGCCTTCATCTTTCTCGGCGTGACGCTGCTCGGCTTCATCAAGCACGGGGCGAAGTTCCTCAAATTCTTCGTGCCCGAGGGCGTGCCCGTCGTCATGCTGCCGCTGCTCGTGGTGATCGAGGTGATCTCCTATCTCACGCGTCCGCTATCGCTCTCGGTGCGGCTGTTCGCCAACATGATGGCGGGGCACACCATGCTGAAAGTGTTCGGCGCCTTCGTCGTGGCGCTTGGCTTCCTCGGCGGCTGGGCGCCGCTCGCTTTCATGGTGGCCTTCACCGGGCTCGAGATTCTGGTGGCGTTCCTTCAAGCCTATGTGTTCGCCATCCTCACCTGCATCTATCTCAACGACGCTTTGCATATGCATCACTAGCCATTCATTCCCAACGCAGCTTCGCTTAAAGGAGAGAAGACATGGATCCAGCAGCGGCAAAATTGATCGGCGCAGGCCTTGCCTCGATCGCTCTGGTCGGCGCCGGCGTCGGCATCGGCACGATCTTCGGCAACTATCTGCAAGGGGCCTTGCGCAATCCGTCGGCTGCGCCGACGCAGTTCGCCAACCTCCTGCTCGGCTTCGCTCTTGCCGAGGCCACCGGCTTGTTCGGGCTCGTAGTGGCGCTGATTATCCTGTTCGTGTTCTAGGTCTCGCGGGAAGCCTCCGCTTAGGAGCGGGGGCACGAGGCGATCATGCCGCAACTCAACCCTCTCGATTGGGGCCCGCAGCTCTTATGGCTCCTCATCACCTTCGGCATCCTCTATCTGCTGATGGTGTATGTGGCGCTGCCGCGCATCGGCTCGGTGATCGAGGCGCGCGCCGCGCGCATCGCCAACGATCTCGCCACGGCGGACAAGCTCAGGCGACAGACCGAGGAGGCGATCGCGGCCTATGAGCAGGCGCTGGCAGAGGCGAGACAGAAGGCTCACGCCATCGTCGAGGAGGGACGCACCAAGCTGAAGGCCGAGCAGGCGGAAGAGCGCACCCTCCTCGAAAGCGAGCTTGCCGCGAGGACCGCCGAGGCCGAGGCGCGCATCGCCGCGGCCAAGAGTGCCGCGATGAAGGACGTGAATGCGGTCGCCGCAGACGTCGCGGCCGACATCGTTCGCAGGCTGATCGGGGTCGCTCCCGGCGAGGGCGAGATCGCTAAGGCGGTCGGCGCCGTGCGGAAGGAGTGAGCATGGAAATCCTGGCGGAGCCAGAATTCTGGGTCGCGGTCTCGTTCTTCTTGTTTGTGGGGCTCGTGATCTATCTCGGCGCGCACAAGAAGGTCGCCTCCGCGCTCGATGCCAGGGCCGCGTCGATCGCCAAGGAGCTCGACCAAGCGCGGCGCTTGCGCGAAGAGGCCGAGAAGGTGCTTGCCGATTACCGGCGGAAACAGGGCGATGCGGCCAAGGAGGCCGAGGCGATCGTCAGCCTTGCCGCGAAGGAAGCCGAGATCCTCGCCGCCGAGACCCGCCGTTCGATGACGGAGCATTTCGAGCGGCGCATGATGCTCGCAGAGGACAAGATCGCCCGCGCCGAGGCCGAAGCCCTGCGCGAGGTGCGCGCCACCGCCGCCGATGCCGCGGTCGCCGCGGCGCAGATCGTGATCGCCGAGAAGCTCACGCCCGAAGCCGCAGACAAGCTCGTCAAGCAGGGCATCGACGCGCTCAAGGGCAAGCTGAACTAGAATTTCCCGGATTCGCCGTCATCCTGCGGCGGCCGCCGAAAGCGGCCCTCGAAGGATGATCGTTCGCTCAAGTCACCGTCATCCTGAGGAGGCCGCGGAGCGGCCCTCGAAGGATGGCCAGGAATGAAGCGTCATCCTTCGAGGCTCGCTTCGCTCGCACCTCAGGATGACGACGGACTCGCTTCACTCGCACCTCAGGATGACGACCGGTTCGCTTCGCCCTGGCTTCGCCGGACCGACCGCATCGTTCGTCATGCCCGGACACCCGGGTCCGGCTCCGCCGGCCGGGGCGCAGGCTCGAGTCCGGGCATCCATTCCGTTTCGCCTCAGCAAGATGAAGCGCCAATGGAATGGATTGCCGGAGCCTGTCCCCGGACTCGATCCGGGGATCAAGCCCGGCAATGACAAGGAGCGTGGAGGGTGCCCTGCGGTCGCACCTCAGGATGACGGGCTTGGGAGTACAACAAACTTTCCCGCTCTCCCCTGCCTTACAAATCAACGCCTCAGATTCGTTTTCATTTGCCGCAGCCCAAACCTCCCCCTCGTGGGGAGGTCGGCGCGCGTCTCGCGCGCCGGGTGGGGGCTTGCGTTGCAAATCGCGCGATGCGAGACCCCCTCACCCTTCCCGCCATGCGACTTGCGCAGAGCTTCGCTCGCGCAAGATCGCGGCGGAGCGCCCCTCGGGTCAAGCCCGAGGGCAGGCTCTCTCCCTCAAGGGAGAGGGGAATGTCTTGTGCGGCACTCGCCTCTTCTTGCGCTCCCCTCTCAAGGGGGGAGGAAACAGCGCGTAAGCCCCTAGCCGCTCGCCGAAGGCCGCGCGACATCGAGATCGCACCAGCTGGGACTACCCTTGAGGACCGAGGCCAACTCGTCGAGCGAATGAAGCGCGTCGTGCAAAGCCGACGACACGTCCTCGACTTGAGCGGCGGGGAACTCCTCGGTGAAGGAATAGTCCTTGAGGATCTCGAGCGCCCGCTCCATGGAGGCGACGGCAGCTTCGTTCTTGTCGATCTGGATCCGGGTCGAAGCCTCGTGCCAGTCGAGAACCATCACCAGCATGTTGTCTTGGCCGTTGGCCTTGCGCTTGATCCGCGACCGCAGACGCTTGGCCCGGTCGATGGCGCGCTCCTGGCTCGCAATATTGGTGCGCCGTTGCGCCATATCTTCGCGGATCGCCCCTTCGATCAGGGCGCCGATATCCATGTCGGTCACGTCATGCTCGGCATGAATGATCAGGCCGAGCTTCTGGGCGATGACCTCGACGGCGCTCGCGTCAAAATTGTCGGGTCGCGGAAGTTCGACTTCGCCGGTGAGGTCGTAGCGTTCCCGGCAGTTCGGGTTCGACAGCACGGCGTGGGCGGTGGCAAGCTCCCCGAAGGCGCCGACCGACCCACCCAAGTCGGGGTGGGAGGACTTGGCCTTGCGGCGATAGGCTCGATGGATTTCGTCCCGGGCAGCATCCCGTCCTACCCCCAGGATTCGATAGAGGTCACGCATCAACTTCCCCCGTTTACTCGCGCGCGCCGACGCGCCCGCTGCCGCATAACGCACAACTCGACGAATCGTAGCAGGGCGGCTGGATCAAATTTGGGCATCACCATGAAAAGCCGGGCATGCCGCTTCTTTGGCCTACCGCAAGCCGATGTGGGCCCCGGTTAAGACGCCGGCTCAGCCCGCGCCAGCCACGTTGCGGTCGAAAGCCACGAAGATCTTGTAGTCCTCGGGCCGGGTCCCGACCATGACGGGGAAGGCGATCTCCCGGACCATGGAGAAATAGCCTGCCGGACCCCCCGGCGGGATCGTGGTGGTGACCTTCATCTTGTCCGTCGCCAGCGTGTTCTGCTGGGCGCCGGCCACCCGCACATTGATGCCGAGCGTCACCGTGCCCGGACCCCCTTTCGGGCCCATCAGCACCCGGCCGGCAAAGCCGTATTTGACGACCACGCGATCGGCGAGGAGCTGGCACTCCCGCGCCATCTTGGTGATCTCGCCGCGATGAACGATCGCGTTGGAATCCCCCACATGATCGGGCTGGTAGACGGTGAGAAGCCGGTCGCGCGGCCAGGCCACGACTTGCGGGCAATGGGCGCTATAGCCGGCGGGCAGACTTCCCACGTCGGCCTTGGCGTTATCGAGGAGGCTGCTCTCGGACACGGCGGAACCGCCATCGTCATCCGAGCCGAAGGGATTGGAAAATTTCGGGACGGAGCAAGCTGACACCAAGAAAGGCACGGCCATGAAGCCGAGAACGGCATATCGCCACAGCACGAATCGCGCGTCCGTACGCCTCACCTTCCCCGTCCTCGGCTTGACATGCCGGGCATACCCGCTTGATATGCCGCTCGATCTGGCAATTGCTTTGAAATATCGCGGGTTTGCCGGTCTTGAACTTTCGCGCGCCAAACTAACCGCAGGCGGCAGGCGCGACAAGGCCAGACTGACGCATTTTCCGGGACGAAGATGACCGGTACAAACAAGGCCAAGGGACGGCACTCCGACCGTCCTTCGCTCACCATCTATCTCGCCGCTCCCCGCGGCTTTTGCGCCGGCGTCGATCGCGCAATCCAGATCGTCGAGCTTGCGCTGGCCAAATACGGCGCGCCCGTCTATGTGCGCCATGAAATCGTCCATAACCGCTATGTGGTCGAAAGCCTGAAAGCTCAAGGCGCCATTTTCGTCGAGGAATTAGACGAAATCCCGGATACCGGCGCGCCCATTGTCTTCTCGGCGCATGGCGTGCCTAAATCGGTGCCGGAATCGGCGCAAGCGCGGAATTTGTTCGTGCTCGACGCCACCTGCCCGCTCGTTTCCAAGGTGCATGTCGAGGCCGACCGCCAGTTCAGGGAGGGGCGCGAGATCGTGCTGGTCGGGCATGCGGGCCATCCCGAAGTGGTCGGCACGACGGGCCAGCTGCCGGAAGGCGCCGTGCACCTGATCGAGACGGTCGAGGACGCGCAAGCCTTCGTCCCGCGCGACGCTGCCCGGCTCGCGGTGATTACCCAGACCACGCTGTCGGTCGACGACACCAAGGAGATCTTGAACGTGCTGAAGGAGCGCTTTCCGCATATGGTCTCGCCGCCCAAGGACGATATCTGCTACGCCACGACCAACCGTCAGGACGCGGTGAAGCGGATCGCGCCGGCCTGTGAGCGCATGATCGTGGTGGGCGCGCCCAACAGCTCCAATTCGCTGCGCCTGGTCGAGGTCGCAGAACGGGCGGGCTGCGCTCATGCCGTATTGATCCAGCGCGCGAGCGAGATCGATTGGGACCTGTTCGACGGGATCTCCCGCCTCGGGATCACCGCGGGCGCCTCGGCGCCCGAAGTGCTGGTGGACGAGATCATCGACGCCTTCAAGGCGCGCTTCGAGACGACGGTGAAGACCGTTACCACGGCGGAAGAAAGCATCGCCTTCAAGCTGCCGCGCGAACTCAGAGAGATGCCGGCGCTCTAGATGGCCGTCTACACCGACGTCTCCGACGAAGAACTCGATTCCTTCATTGCGAGCTATGCCGTTGGCGCGCTGACCTCCTTCAAGGGCATCGCCGAGGGGGTGGAGAACTCCAACTACCTGGTTCACACCGAGAACGGGCGTTACATCCTGACGCTCTACGAGAAGCGGGTGAGCCGCGAGGACCTGCCCTATTTTCTGGGGTTGATGGAGCATCTCGCTGCGCGCGGGCTAACCTGCCCGCTTCCGGTTCGCGACCGCCAAGGGCAGGCGCTGAAGGAGCTTGCGGGACGGCCTGCGGCGCTCATCACCTTCCTCGACGGGCTCTGGGTGCGGCGGCCCGGCATCGAGCATTGCGCGGGGCTTGGCGATGCACTGGCGCGTTTTCACCTAAGTGGACGCGATTTCCCCATGGTGCGGGCCAATAGCCTGTCGCTTCCCGGCTGGCGGAGCTTGTTCGCCGCCATCGGCAGCGGTGCTGACCAGGTCATAGCGGGGCTCAGCGGCGTGATCGAAAAGGAGCTGCGGCACCTCGAAGGACATTGGCCGGACGACCTGCCGATCGGGGTCATTCATGCCGATCTCTTCCCCGACAACGTCTTCTTCCTCGGCGACAAAGTGTCGGGCCTGATCGATTTCTATTTCGCCTGCAACGACATGCTCGCCTATGACATCGCCGTCTGCCTCAACGCCTGGTGCTTCGAGACCGACGGCAGCTTCAATGTCACCAAGGCCCGCGCGCTGCTCGAGGCCTACGAGAAAGCGCGCACCCTGACCAAGGCCGAGTTCGACCGGCTGCCGACGCTCGCCCGCGGGGCTGCGCTCCGCTTCCTCTTGACCCGCACCTACGATTTCATCAACACCGACGCCGCCGCGCTGGTGAAGACCAAGGACCCCAATGAATATCTGCGCAAGCTGAGATTCCATCAGCGGGTGAAATCGACGCGCGAATACGGCGTCAAGGAGCGCTGAACATGGCGGCGCGGCCCAAGGTCACGATCCATACCGACGGCGCCTGTTCCGGCAATCCGGGTCCCGGCGGTTGGGGCGCGATTCTCGAATCGGGCCGGCATCGCAAGGAACTCAAAGGCGGCGAGGCCTTGACCACCAACAACCGCATGGAGCTGACGGCGGCGATCGAGGCCCTGGAGGCGCTGAAGTCGCCGTCGGAGATCGACCTCTACACCGACTCAAACTATCTCCGCGGCGGCATCACGAGCTGGATCAAGGCCTGGAAGAAGAATGGCTGGCGCACGGCGGATCGGAAGCCGGTGAAGAATGCCGAGCTGTGGGAGCGGCTTGAGCGGGCTTCCGCCCGCCATCAGGTCCGCTGGCACTGGGTGAAGGGCCATGTCGGCCATGACGCCAACGAACGCGCCGACGAGCTTGCGCGCGAGGGCATGGTCCCGTTCCTTGGCGCGCGCCGCCCTCAATCCGACTGAAACCCCCTGCCCGGCTCACCCGCGTCAGGATCGATCACAGGCCTTCGAGGATTTTCTCGGCGGTGCTTTCGGCGGCGACGCCCGGCGACTCTTCGACATTCAGAATCTTCACCACGCCGTCCTCGACCAGAGCCGCGTAGCGCTTCGAGCGTGTGCCGAGGCCGATCCCGCCCCCGTCGAAATCCATGCCGATCTTTTTGGTGAACTCGGCGTTGCCGTCTGACAGGAACAGCACCTTGCCTTTGCCTCCGGACTTTTCCTCCCAGGCGGCCAGCACGAAGGGATCGTTGACGGCGACGCAGACCACGCTGTCGATGCCGTGCCTCTTGAACTCGTCGGCCCTCGCGATGAAGCCCGGCAGATGTTTCAGGTGGCAGGTGGGGGTGAAGGCGCCGGGCACGGCGAACAGCACCACCTTCTTGCCGCCGAACACCTCGCGTGACGTCATCGGCTTGATGCCGTCGGGGCCCATGACCCTGAAAGTCGCCTCGGGCAGGCGGTCTCCTATCGCTAAGGCCATCGATGCTCTCCTTGTAATCCGATACTGGCGGGACCTTACCGGCTTAGAGCTTGGCGGCCAAGGCGCCGTCGAAGCGCCCTCGCTATTCGGCCTTCCACATCGCTTCCGTCGACCCCTGGTCCGAGACGAGCGTCAGCCGCAACGTCTTGCCCTTGATCGTGGCAGCTTCCTTAGGCGATGCGAAGGTGACGGCGAAGCGCTGTTTCCCGTCGACCGGCGCACCCAGCGACACCGGAACCGGAACGAAGACATCGCCGCCATCGATGAAAAGGTCGGTCCCGGTCGCGTCAGGCGAAAAGACCGCATCGACGACGAGCCCGGGTCTGTCTCCGTCGAGCTTGGCTTCGACGCCGCGTATGGCGGGCAGCAGTCCGGTGCTTGCGGGCTTCGGCACGCTCGCCACGGCGCCATCGAGCAGCAGCGCATCGCCCTTCCCGATATCGGCAGGAAGCGCGAGACTTAAACTGACCTCGTTGGGGATACAGAGGTCCCTGCATAGGCCGTAGGCGAAGGCGAGCTTGAGCTCGATCGGCTCGCCCTCGCGCTCGGGCGTGAGCTTGACCGGAAAAAGAACCTCTCCGTCGTAGCCGATCGCCGTGCCGCCGGCATCGGCAAAGCGGTGCGGCGCGGGATAAAGCACCTCGGCGTCTTTCAGATTCGTCGATCCCGCCCAATCGAAGCTCGGGGGCACGCCGGAATCGCCAGGGTTCCGCCAATAGGTCTTCCAGCCGGGGGCCATGCGAAGCTGAACGCCGGCAAGGAGCGCGCGGTCCCCGCCCTCGTTGACCGTTCCCGCCACGAGCCGCACCTTGGAATTGGTTGTGGCCGTCCACGGTGTCGCGCTCGCAGCAGCGGCGAGCGCGGGCCCAGCCGCGCCAATGCTCAGAATCGCGGCACCGGCCAGAAACGAGGCTCGAAACGGGCGCTGAAAAAAGGCTGGTCTCATACGTCATCCTCGAGCGGTGGCGCTCGCACGCGACTTTAGCGGCAGGGACGATGCGGCGCGACTTCTAGGAAAAGTAAAGGTCTCACTCTTTCGTGAGCGCCGCGCGCGCGTGCGGCGAAAATGCCTCGCTCCACTTTAATCGAGCGAGGCCCCTTCCCAAGTACCTGAACTGCTATACTCTGGTCCCATGCCAGCTCGAAGCGCACAGAATCGCCCGCGCGGCACCGGCTATCTCGACGGCCAATTGCTCATCGCCATGCCGGCCATGGGCGATCCGCGCTTTGCGCGCTCGGTGATCTATCTCTGCGCCCATTCGGCCGACGGCGCCATGGGTATCATCATCAACCAACGCGCCCCCAATATCAGCTTCACCGAGCTGTTGGAGCAGCTCAACATCGTGCCGCCGCAAGACCGCATCAGACTGCCCGAAGGCCTTCACGGCATGGCCGTGCATCTCGGCGGACCGGTCGAGACGGGCCGCGGCTTCGTGCTGCACAGCGCCGACTATTTCAAGGCCGAAAGCACGCTGCCGATCGATGAGAGCGTCTGCCTCACCGCCACCATCGACATCTTGCGCGACATCGCCAAAGGCGCAGGACCCGACAAGGCGTTGCTCGCGCTCGGCTACGCCGGCTGGGCGCCAGGGCAGCTCGAAAACGAGATCCAGGCGAACGGTTGGCTCAATTGCCCGGCCGACGCCGACTTGATCTTCGATGCCGAGGTCGACCGCAAATATCAGCGCGCCTTGGGCAAGATCGGGATCGATCCGATCCGCCTCGTCAACGATTCAGGCCACGCTTGACGGTTGTCATGCCGGCGAAAGCCGGCATCCAGAAACGGCATGCATTGTTCTTGTGATTCTGGATACCGGCTTCCGCCGGCATGACGAGTTTGCCCCTTACCCTGTTACTTTTTCAACCTCCCCTCGTGGGGAGGTCGGCGCGCATCCAGACTAGGTCCTGTTGACATTAGCGGAGCCAGATCATAGCGGCGGCGAGGCAGAGCATCGAGAAGAACGAGAGCGCGGTCTTCTCGAAGCGCGTGGCGATACGCCGGTAGTGTTTGATTTTGT
>Ga0187892_10003429_pt1 | contig 29037 bp, 27 predicted proteins | sample MA1701073metaG_FD_139345 | JGI IMG/M metagenome (GOLD analysis project Ga0187892, IMG submission 139345) | Bio-ooze microbial communities from a basaltic lava cave in the Kipuka Kanohina Cave System on the Island of Hawaii, USA - MA170107-3 metaG ... | reverse complement strand
TTCTTGGCGGCAAGCGAACCGGTGGAAATGTCCCACATATTGGCTGCGTCGAATATGCCCGCGATGGCGGCATCGTCGATCGCGGGCTTGGCGGCCTGCGCCTGCAGCGTGAAAGGAACCAGAACAGCCGCCAGCCTAACGGCGCGCATAGCGAACATCGAAGTGCCTCCTGAAGTCGGTTGCTGCGGGCGCGGCGCCCGCGAACTGCGTTTGCGTGCAAGCGAACATGCCACCACGTCGTGGAATAAGTCAAGTAATTAGTGGACATATTGGGACATGTGTTAGATTGCAGCCCATGTCAGCGCCGATAGTCCCGGCTCTCCCCGCCGCGCGAGTCTCCGTGCTCGACGGCGTCCGGCGTGGACTCGAGACAGTGAACGCCTTGGCACAGGCGCTCGAGATCACGGACAACGCGGTGCGGTTGCATCTGGCCGCGTTGGAGCGCGATGGACTTTTGCGCCGACGCGGTGTCCACCGCTCGGGGAAAGCGGGCCAACCCGCTGCCGAGTATGAGCTTACGGAGCTTGGTGAGAATGCCCTCTCACGCGCCTATCAGCCTGTGCTCACACGTCTCGTCGCAGTGCTCGGCGATCGTCTGGATGCCCGTGCGCTGCGCGCGCTCTTCGCTGATACCGGGCGTCGACTGTCCCGCGACGCCAATCCGGCGGCTACCGGCTCGCTGGCAAGCCGCTCCCAGGCATGCGCGGCTCTGCTAGAATCGCTAGGTGGGAGCGCAACCATTGAGGGCACGCGCACGCGCCAGGTCGTAGTCGGCGCTGCCTGCCCCCTAGCCGCGGCTGTCCGTGCAGAACCAATGTCGTGCGCAATCGTAGAATCGCTACTCGCCGAGCATGCCGGTGTTAAGGCGCAGCAGCGCTGTCAGCACGGCGACCAACCACGCTGCCGCTTTGAGCTGACCTTAGCCTGACCTAATAGGCGTACAGCCCTGCCGGCGAACGAAGCAGCAATCCCGCGCGTAGCCACTCTGATGTATTTCGATCCTCGATATCTACTCCTGCTCGGTTCGTTAGCCACACCTGTCGTTGCTGCGAGCCAAGCAACTGATACTGTCCGGCTAACACTGGCTGACGCAGTTACGCGCGCACTTCGCGAAAGCGACGAAGTCCGTTTGGTCGCAGCTCAACTGCAGGTGACAGAAGCTCAGGTGACGACCGCGCGGGCGGCGGGGCTCCCCACGCTTCAGTTCACTGGCGGCTACACGCAAGTGGAGCGCAACGCGCGCGCAACGGTTGTGGGTCAGCTGTTCAATCAGCCGTACACGTACACGACGAACTTCAACATCGCGCAGCCGATCTTCCAAGGCGGCCGGATCTTTGCCGGCGCACGCGCAGCAAACGACGTGCGGCAGGCGGCGCGCTACGATCTCGAGGAGACGCGGGCAGTTGTCTCTGTCAACATTCAACGCGCCTACCTGCAAGTGCTGTTGAATCAGCAGCTCGCAGACATCCAGGCGCGCAACGTTCAACTGGCAGAGGAACGCCTGGCACTGGTGCAGCGGCTTGAAGGAGCTGGTCGTGCCGCGCGCTACGAGGTGCTGCGCGCACGTGTCGAGAAGGCGAATCTCGAGCCCGGGCTTATTCAAGCACGAAACAATGTCGAGCTGGCGCTGATCGAGCTGCGACGCCTCCTCAACCTGCCCGCCTCGCGCACAGTCGTCCTAACGAGTGAGCTGGACACCGCCGCCGTTCGAACACTGGCGCGCTCCATCGCATCGGATTCTTCCCGTCCGCCCGTGCGTGCCTCGCTGCGAGCGGCGCAGTTCGCCGCCGATGCGCGCCGTGAAGGCGTGCGCATCGCCCGTGCCGAATTCATGCCGACTGTCAACGCCTTTTTCCGCACTGGCTATCTGGCGCTTCCTGCCAGCCCAGGTATTCCAACCCGCTGGGGTATTACGTCCCCGGCGAACTGCACGGCGGCCGACTCCGCACTGCGTCGCTTCAACTGCCAGAACAACGGCTGGTACCCGGACCGCTCGTTAGGTATACAGGTCAGCTGGCCGCTCTTCGATGGACTGCGCGCGAAGGGAAACGTCGACCTGGCGCAAGCGCAGGAGCGCGTGGCACGTACGCAACTGGAACAGGAGCGCGAGAACGTCGGAGTTGAACAGGCACGCGCGTCGGCCGAGTTTGCGCGGGCCGCGGCGACGTACGACGCCCAGCGCCAGAACGCGGAGGAAGCGGCAGAAGCATTTCGTATCGCATCCCTGCGTTTCGAACGCGGCCTGGGGACGCAGCTCGAAGTGACGGACGCGCAGCTCGCCCTTTTGACCGCCAGATCTAACGCGGCCCGGGGAACTGTGGACTATTATCTGGCGGCCGCTGAGCTCGCGCGGGCTCGTGGCGCTGCAGTGCCGCTTCCGCCGACCAGAGACATCTCTCGCTAATCAACTCGTGCTTTTTTCTCGGACTTGTACAGCGCTCGCCCTGGGCGCCCTAACGACTGTCATCGGTTGCAGCCGCTCTGGCGAGGCGGCGAATGCCGGTGCGAACGGCGCTGCAGGTAAAGGAAGAGCGGATTCCAGCAAGGGTGGTCCGGCGGCAGCCGCCCCCGGCGCACCTGGGGGCGGGCGGCGGCCCACGGTCATTGGTCTTGGACCTAACGACGTGCTCGTTGTCGGGCGCGGGATGATCGAGTCGGCGACGCCGATCAACGGCGATCTCAGACCGATCGAAGAGATCGTAGTTCGCTCGCGCGTCGAGGGTGACATCATCGGTGTGTATGCGCGCGAAGGACAGCGTGTCACGCGCGGCGAGGTGCTCGCGCGGTTTGACAACACGACGCAGGAAAGCGATCGCGTCTCTGCTGCCGCCGAGCGAGATGCGGCGTCGTCTGATGTCACAAACGCGAAGTGGAACTTCGAACAATCGCAGGAGCTGTTTAAAGCAGGAGCGATTCCGGAGCGCGACCTGCGCGCCGCGGAGCAGGCGCACGCCGTCGCGAAGGCGCGGCTCGCCGCAGCGGAAGCGCGACTCAAGGCCGCGAGCCAGACAGACGCTGACACTCGAGTCCTCGCGCCGACAACCGGCGTGGTTTCTTTGCGCAGTGTGGAAGGCGGCGAGCATGTGTCGCGAGGCGCGTCGCTCTTTACCGTAGTGCGCAACGACATCCTCGAACTCGAAGCGGCGGTGCCAGCTCGACTTTCCGAGAACGTTAAAGCGGGGCAGGTCGTCCGTTTCGCAGCTGCTGGTCGTCAACTCGAGGGTCGCGTCGCTCGCGTGAGTCCGACGATCAATCCTGCCAATCGATCGGTGACGATCTACATCCAGGTTCCCAATAGAGACGGAACTCTCAAGGGGAACACGTTCGCGACAGGGCGCGTGATCGGACGCAGTGTGAAGGACGCGCTGGTGATTCCGACCGCGGCGCTGCGGCAATCGCAGCAGTCGACGAATCCATTCGTCTACCGCATCGCGGACGACGTCGTGGAACACGCGGCTGTCACGCTCGGCGTCGTGGACGAAGCGTTAGGTGTCGCGGAAGTCGCGCAAGGTCTTCAGCCGGGCGATCGCATCATCGTGGGTAACATCGGCACGCTCGGCGCCGGGATGCGCGTCAGCATCATCTCAGCCGAGCGAGGGCGTGGTCGAGGGATGACCGCCGCCGCGGATAGCAATGCCGCGAAGAAGCGCCCGTTGCAACCACTCCCAAAGCGTTAGGCGCATGTTTCTCTCCGACGTTTCGATCAAGCGCCCTGTCTTCGCCACCATGATGATGCTGGCGCTCGTCGTTCTGGGCGTCGTGTCTTACAGGCGATTGGCCATCGACGAGTATCCGGACATCACGTATCCGGTCGTCATGGTGCAGACGGCGTATCCGGGCGCGTCGCCGGAAGTGATGGAGCGCGACGTCTCGCGTCCCATCGAAGAGTCGCTCAACACAGTGCAGGGGGTCCGCGAGATCACTTCGACGTCGTTCGAAGGAAGCTCGATGGTGCGCGTGATGCTGCAGTTAGGCGTCAACCCCATGGAAGCGCAGCAGGACGTCATCTCCAAAGTGGCGCGCGTGCGGCGCGGTCTGCCGCCCGATGCCGACGATCCGGTCGTCATTCGCTTCGATCCTAACGAGCGGTCGATCATGTCGATCGCGATTCAGAGCGCCGAACGGCCCATCCGCGACCTCACCGACCTCGCGGATCAGATCATCGCCAAGCGCATTGAAGCGATTCCGGGTGTTGGCGGCGTCAACGTCATCGGTGGAACACCGCGTCAGATCCGTGTGACTCTGGATCACGACGCGATGGTCGCGTACGGCATCAGTCCGAGCCAAGTGTCCGCGGCGCTTGCGCGCGAGAACCAGGAGGTTCCCGCGGGACGCGTCTGGCGCGGCGAGCAAGAGAAGCTCGTTCGCGTGACTGGCCGCATCGTCGACCCGTTGGCGTTCTCAGATGTCGTCGTATCCGTTCGCAACGGCGTGCCGATCAAGGTGCGTGACCTCGGCCGTGTCATCGACGGAGCCGCGGAGCCGCGCTCGGCGGCTTACATGAATGAAACACGCGCCGTGTCCGTGGAAGTGCAGAAGATCTCGGGGTCGAACACGGTCGAGGTAGCGGACGCCGTTCGGCAGGTCGCGCTGGATCTGGGGCGCACGTTGCCGAGCGATATCAGTCTCACGGTGATCCGCGACGATTCGGTGAAGATCCGGCATTCGCTTTCCGATGTGCAGCTCACGATCATGCTCGGCGCCGTGCTCACGATCATGATCATCTACCTGTTCCTGAATTCGTGGCGTTCCACGGTGATCACGGGCCTCACGCTCCCCGTATCGATCATCTCCGCGTTCTTCATCATGTGGGTGTTCAACTTCACGTTGAACACGATGACGCTGCTGGCGCTCTCGCTGGCGATCGGGCTCTTGATCGACGACGCAATCGTCGTGCGAGAGAACATCGTTAGGCATCTGGAGATGGGAAAAGACCACGACCAGGCGGCGCGTGAAGGGACGAACGAGATCGGTCTTGCCGTCGTCTCGACGTCGCTTGCAGTTGTCGCCGTGTTCTTCCCGGTCGCGTTCATGGGCGGCCAGATCGGCAAGATCTTCTTCCAGTTTGGCGTGACTGTCGCCTTCGCCGTTCTCGTGTCTCTGTTCGTGTCGTTCACGCTGGACCCGATGCTCTCGAGCAAGTGGTACGATCCGGAAGTCGAGCACGGTGGCCACGAGGTGACGCGTAAGAAGACACGCAATCCGATTCGTCGCTTCGCGTTCGCGTTCGACGACGCGTTCGAGCGCACCGCCGAGCGCTACAGGAACTGGCTCGGCTGGGCGCTCAAACGGCGCTGGTGGATGGTCGGCGCCGCCGCGGCGTCGATTGCCACGTCGTTTGCGCTGGCTGGCTTGTTAGGCTTCACCTGGGTTCCCGACTACGATAGCGGCGAGTTCGACGTGAACTACCGCGTTCCGCCGGGGTCGCGCATCGACTACACGCTCGCCAAAGGACACGAGATCTCGACGTTCCTGCGGCAGCAGCCAGAGGTCGATTTCACCTACCTCTCGATCGGCGGCGGTTTCCGCGGCAGCGGCAACAACGGACAGATTTACGTTAGGCTGAAGCCGCGCGGTGAGCGCAAGAAAAAGCTGACCGACATCCAGACAGAGTTGCGCGCGAAGCTTACGCAGATTCCGGGCGTGCGCCCACAAATCGGCGGCAACCGCAGCATCTTCGGCGGCATGGGCCAACCGATCCGCATTTTCGTGCAGGGACCGGAACCCACGCGCCTGAAGATCGCGGCTGAGCAGGTACTGCAGACGATTCGCGCCGTGCCGGGAATGGCAGAGCCGCAGTCCAGCGATGAAGGCGAGATTCCGCAGCTCGACGTGCGCGTCGATAGGCAGCAAGCATGGGCTGCTGGTCTCGGCATCAGCAGCATCGCGTCAACGTTGCAGCCCCTCTTCCAGGGACAGCGCGCTACACGCTGGGACGACCCTAACGGCTATCAGCACGACGTCATTGTCGTGTACCCGGACTCGATGCGCGTCTCGCCAGAGGATGTGGCGCGCATTCCGGTCCTGAGCACCAACATCGATCCGCGATCGGGACAGGCGTCGACGGTCCCGCTCGCGCAGGTGGCGGATATCCGCGCAGGCGTTGGTCCACAGCAGATCGAACGTCGCAGCCTCGAGCGCCAGATCTCGCTGGGCGCCGGCGTGCTACCCGGCTTCAGCATGGGAACCGTAGCCGATGCGGCACGCGACACGATTGCAAAGATTGGCTTGCCAACCGGATACCGCACCGTGTTCGGCGGTGACGTGCAGAACCTCGAGGAGACGAAGGGTTACGTGCTGGAAGCGATTCTTCTCGCCGTCGTGTTCATCTATCTCATCCTCGCGTCGCTCTTCGGTTCATTCGTGCAGCCGCTCTCGATCATGCTGGCGCTTCCGCTCTCATTCCTCGGCGTTTCGCTCAGCCTGCTCATCACGGGCGGCACGCTCAACGTGATGTCGATGATCGGGATCATCATGTTGATGGGCCTTGTGACGAAGAACGGCATCCTGTTGGTCGACTTCGTGAACAAGGAGCGCGAGAAGGGAGTCGACCGTCACACGGCCATTCTCAATTCGGCGCGAATCCGTTTGCGCCCGATCATCATGACGACGTCGGCAATGATCTTCGGCATGCTGCCGCTCGCGCTAGCGTTAGGTGAGGGTGCTGAACAGCGTTCACCGATGGCGCATGCAGTGATCGGTGGTCTGGTAACGTCGACGATCCTGACGCTCTTCATCGTCCCGTGCGCCTACACGCTGCTCGATGATCTCGCGGCGAAAGTCGTAAAGAGAAAGCCGGCGGATGAGCAGGCGGCGGTTCCAGAAGCGGCCTTCGGAGACTAGGGCGAACTGCTGTCGCAGGAAAACAAATAGGTCCGAGTAGTCAGTTCTGAGAGCGGAGTCCTCAGAATGAGGATGGCGGTTCCCACAAATTCTCAAGACTCGGCACTCGAGACTGACCACTCACAGCTATTTGTCTTGACATAACGGCGAGCAGCGAAACTCCCGCCGCGAATTGTTCGGAGTGCACAATCATTCGCCCGCCGCTATGTCCACCCTCCTCGCGAACGCTCGCTATGCGATCCGCCGGCTGATCGCCGCTCCCGGATTTACAATCGCCGCGTGCTCACGCTCGCACTCGGCATCGGAGCAAACAGCACCATTTTCAGCATCGTCAATGCGATTCTGTTGCGCCCGCCCGCGCACGTGACGGATCCGGAACGGCTCGTCACGTTCTACACGAGTGACTACAGCGGACCAATCTACGGAACGTCTTCGTATCCCGACTTCGAAGTCTTCCGAGAACAAACCGCCGTATTCGACGGCGTCACGATGTACATGCCGCAGCAAGTTGGGATCGGTGACGGCGTCGATGTCTTTCGCACGCAGGCTGAGCTGCAACTAGCGCGGCGAAGACTGCGTTGAACGTGGTCGCAGAGCGTCTTTTCGCCGCCTACCCAGAGGCGTGGCGCGACGTGACGGGAACGGGGCGGCGCATCACGCTCGTACCTGAAAAAGAATCCCGCATCCCGCCAGAGATCCGCGGTTCAGTACTAGGCTTTTCGCGTTATTGCTTGCGACTGTCGGTCTCGTGTTGCTTGTATGCTGCGCTAATGTCGCCAGTCTGCTCCTCGCTCGCGCGACGGCGCGCACCCGGGAAATCGCCATCCGCATCTCGTTAGGGGCAACTCGGCGTCAGCTTGTGCGCCAGCTGCTTGTTGAAAGCGTCGTGCTCGCGACGATTGGCGCCGTCACGATGGGTGCAGGAGTGCTTTTCGGTCTGGTGCCAGCTTTGCGCGCCAGCCGTCCAGGGCTCGTCGCGGCCCTGAAAGCCGAAGCTGCAAGCGTCGAGGTCGGCCGCCAGCGCCTGACGCTTCAGAAGCTGTTGGTTGTGAGCCAGGTCGCGACATCGCTTCTCCTGCTCGTGGGAGCTGCGCTTTTCCTGCGTACGCTGAGCCACGCCGCAGCAATCGACCCCGGCTTCAGAACGGATCACCGGCTGCTTGTGAGTGCTGAGCCGCGACCCGGCGAGCGTGTTGAAGCGGAGCATGCATCACGAGCGCTTGAAATGCAGCGGCGTATCGCAGCGCTACCTGGCGTGTCCGAGGTGAGCTGGACGTCCGCCGTTCCACTCGCCATCGGAGGTTCGCGACGCTATGTCGAAATCGAGGGCTACGAGCGTCGGCAGGGAGAGGACATGGAGTTTCACTACGCCGTGGTCGGCCCACGGTTCTTCGAGACGCTCGACCTGCCCATCATCCGGGGTCGCGCGCTTTCCGAGAACGATCGTGCAGGAGCGGTGGGCGCGATGGTGATAAACGAAAGTTTCGCGCGGCGATTTTGGCCTAACGGCGACGCGTTGGGAAAGCTGGTGAGCAGTGGCCGAGACCGGAGGTTCCAGATTGTCGGAATCGCGCGCGACGGGAAGTACCTAACGCTCGGAGAGCCGGCACGTCTGTACATGTACTTTCCTGCGCTGCAGATGCCGGACGACGTGCAGCTCGTTATTCGCGCGTCTGGTGAACCACGCGCGCTAATCGCGGCCGTACAGCGAGAGATCATGGCGGCGGCGCCGACGTGGCAGCCCCTGAAACCAAGGACGATGGACGATCAGATTGCGGCGTCGCTATTGCCGCAGCGCGTAGCGGCCGGCGTGCTCTGGCTTTTTGGTTTTGTGGCGCTGCTGCTCGCTGCCGTTGGCCTCTATCGTGTCGTGGCGTACTCGGTGACTTCTCGAACGAAGGAAATCGGCGTGCGCATCGCACTCGGCGCACCGCGTACGAATGTCGTGCGCGGCGTCATTCGCGAGAGCCTAACGCTTGTGGCTACTGGTGCGGTGCTGGGGATACCTGTAGCCTGGGCTGCGACGCGATTGCTGTCCGGATTTCTCCCGGGTGTGACGTCGAGCGATCCGCTGGCTTACGCTGGGGCGGTTGCGGTGCTCGCCGCGGTGACGCTGGTGGCGAGCTGGATGCCGGCGCGACGGGCAAGTCGAGTAGATCCTGTGGTTGCACTAAAAACCTGACGATCTTGGTACCTGCGAAAGATCCAAACAGGGAGCTTCGAGCGACGAGTTCCGGGTGCAGAGTCGCGAGAATATGACACGGGCATGGGCCGTCGGTGCGAATAAGGCATCATCCAATTCTCGAGACTGTGCACTCGCGACTGACTGCTCGAGACTCACTGTTTGAAGTACCACCTCGACTGCTCCTAGGTGAGTTGCCGCCCGCACCCCCGAAATTCCTTTCCATCCAGCATCACCTTCACCTCATGCGTCATCTCCTCGCCGCTCATGGCGTCGCGACAGACACGCTTGCGGATGACAGCTGTTAGGTGGTGTTCTTCGGTCGTGGCGTCGTAGGTGATCGCTCGCGTCGAGTCACGTGTGGGCGTAGGAGCTGGAGTTGTGACTTTCTTTTCTCCATAGTCGGCCAGCAGGTACATCGACTTCCCGGCGGCGATCTCGAGAAGCCAACCCGGCTCTTGGCCGATGGCTCTGAAGTCGACGCCGCAGCGGCGCGCGCCATCCCAGAGCAGTAGGGGAGCAGGATGTGACATGGGCATCCGCGTCGCGACGAGTATCACCAAATCCACCTCACCGTCAGCGCTTCTCACGCCTGGCTGGCCGCGAGCTTGTTAAGTTCACTTTCCAATCGAGCCCAACGGAGCATCAGATGCTCGTGCCGTATAAGCCGCAAGGGCACACCACCGTTTCGCCATATCTCATCGTCGATGGCGCCAGCACAACGATCGACTTTCTGAAGACAGTGTTCGGTGCGATCGAGCTGCGCCGGTTCCGCGACTCGTCAGGCAAACTGATGCACGCGGAAGTACGAATTGACGACACAGTTATAATGCTCGCCGACGGCGCCGAAGCGTGGCCGCCGATTCCCTGTTACGTGCACGTCTACGTGCGCGACGTGGACAAGACGTACAAGAAAGCGCTCGAGGCCGGCGCAACGTCAGTACAGGAGCCGGTCAAGAAAGACGACGCCGACAAGCGCGGAGGGGTGAAGGACGCCGGCGGCACCACCTGGTGGATCGCGACGAAGGTGGAGTAGCGCGCCCACGTTAGGCGCTCGCTCGTCATGGCAACGCCCGAGTACTCGAGCGCGTGGTACGCGACCTTCCTGGAGACGATTCCAGCGGCGCAAACGACGAACGAAGTAGCGTTCATCGCGCGGCAGCTGCCGCTTGCTTCGCACGGCAAGATCCTCGACGTCTGTTGTGGGCACGGGCGGCACGCGAACCAGCTTGCACGATCGGGATATCGCGTCGTCGGCATCGACAACGATGCTGCGGCGATCGAGCGCGCTCGTGCGTCAGCGGCCGAGACGGCGACGTATCGAGACGGAGACATGCGCTCGTTGGACGCACTAGGCGAGCGCTTCGACGGTGTCATCAACCTGTGGGCGAGCTTCGGCTACTTCGACGACGCGACGAATGAAGCGGTCCTGCGTCAGATGGCGGGCGTGCTGCGTCCGGGCGGCCGCGCGCTGATAGATGTGTACAACCGCGACCACATGCTTCGGCTTCCCGAAACCGACACGGCGGAGCGCGCTGGTACTGTAGTAACGACCAGGCGTAGCTGGTTAGGCAACCGGTTTCGGGTCGAGCTTGCGTACGCGACCGGTGGCGGCGATCGATTCGAATGGCGGCTGTATACTCCACATGAATTGTCGCGGCTCTGTGCTGCTGCGGGGCTGGACACGGTGCTGATGTGTGCGTGGTTCACTGAATCGCTCCCCACGTCCGCTGAGCATGCGCGGATGCAGCTCGTGCTCGAACGCCGCGACGCACGCTAGTGCACCGGGTCCTCGTCATCGGGTCCGGTGGCTCCGGGAAGACAGCGTTCGCTCGGGCACTCGCGGATCAAACGAAACTGCCGCTGATCCACCTGGCTGCACGCGATACCGTGTTCTTCCTGGACCTCCCACGATACGTGTGCCTCTGGCGCGTGTTCAGACGCTGGATGGCCTACCGGGGGCGCTCGCGCCCGGACCTCGCAGAAGGCTGCCCCGAGAGCCTAACGTGGGAGTTCATCTGGTGGATCTGGACGTATCCTCGGCGCCGGCGCCCGGACATCCAGCGGCGGTTGTCCGGGTGTCAGACAGCACGCGTGTCGTCGTCCTCCGCAGCCAGGGGGCGGTACGGGAGTATCTTCTCCGGGCAGGTCGATAGACGATGTCTTGTCTGACGCAGCGCGATGCCCCGGTAGGGGTGCCGGGCGAGGTCTGGGTGTCGTCTTATCATAGAGATAGACGAGGCGGCACTATGCCAAGACGCTCAGCGGCCAACCGCACGCTCGCGCTGCTCCTGAGCGCGGCGACCGTAAGCGCGACGTGCTATTTGGATGACGCGCTCGGCACAACCGACGGCAAACTGTCGGTGGGCACGTGGGGCGGCGAGAATGCCGGTCTCATCGTGAACGATACAATCGCGCACGTGCACATCGCCTGCACGTTAGGCAACTTCCCGGCGCCCGTTACGGTGGATGATAACGGCCGCTTCAATGTGACCGGGAGCTATGTGCTCCGCGCGTACCCCGTATTCGTGGGCCCGTATCACCCGGCCCAGTTTGGCGGACAGCTCAACGGGGATCGCCTAACGCTGACTGTGACGGTCAGCGACACTGTCGAGAAGAAAACAGTGACGGTCGGTCCAGTCTTAGTGACATTCAAGCAAGAGCCGCGCATGGGGCCGTGCCCGATCTGTAAAAAGCCAGGAGACATGGCGCCGAGCTCATAGGGCCTTTGCGCCGGAAGCATCCGGCGCCTATCGTCAGGCGACCTCTACGGAGCCCGCATGATGCGATCGTCCAGCGTAGCTCTCATCGTCGGCCTCTCGGCGCTAGTCGCTTGCACGCCGGCGGCGCCGCCGCCTCCGGCCAAGCCTGACCCGGCAGCGGTTCGCGCCGAGCTCGAAGCGGTGATGACGACGATGATTCCCGCGTTGGCGGCCAAGGATGGTGCCACGTTCGCATCGTACTTCACCGAGGATGCGACGTGGATCCTGCCGGATGCGACGACCCTCGTTGGCCGCACCGCAATTGAGAATGGTGCAAAGGCGTTCATAGAGTCGTTCGAATCCGCGTCGCTCGGCTCGGTGACAATCGACAAACTCATCGTGGCGAGCGACAGCGAAGCCGTGACGTTTTCTCACGGATCATTGACGGTCACGATGAAAGGCAAGAAAACGTCGGAAGTGCACAACAACCCATTCGCGGATTACTGGGTCAAGGGAGCCGACGGCAAGTGGCGGATCGCGTACGAAGTGAACGCGGAAGGCGTCATGGCCGACACGACGGCGAAGAAGTAGTTAGCGTCCGATATCTTCGTTCCAAAGCTCCGGACGCTCAGCGATGAACTGTTCCATGAGCTGTCGGCAGGTAGGATCGTCAACGATCACTAGCGCCACGCCGCGCGATCGCACGTAATCTTCCGGCCCGCGGAACGTGCGATTCTCGCCAATGACGACGCGCGGTATTCCGTAGAGCACGACAGTCCCGCTGCACATGTCGCACGGCGAGAGCGTCGAATAGAGCGTGGCGCGACGATAATCGGACGCCGAGAGTCTGCCGGCGTTCTCCAGACAATCCATTTCCGCGTGAAGCACAGCACTTCCGCGTTGCACGCGCTGATTATGGCCGCGGCCGACGATTCTTCCGTCGATCACGAGCACGGAGCCGATCGGGATGCCTCCTTCGGCGAGTCCGCGCTCGGCCTCTTTTATCGCCGCCTGTAGAAACTCATCCATGGCTCGTTAGGCCTGCGCCTTGCACAACACGGCGATGTACGTCGGGCCTTGAGAATCGATAATGCTCTCGATGCACCAGCGAGTGCCGCGCAGAATCCCGCGCAGTTCATTGCGCGAAACGAACAGGTAGTCAAACCACGGCGTCGTGAGGTCTAGATAGCGTACACGTATCCGTGCCTGGCCCGCCAGGCGACCGCGCGCGCGATTGCGCCGGTGGTAGCGACGGTGCTCGGGTTGCTTCGTGTCGTATGGATCCAAAACCTCTGCGACGATGCGCGCAGAAGCAGATGTCATCCTGTCGAAACGGGCAAGTAAAGGGCGTGCGCGACCCGGACTGCCGAACAAACCAAAGTTGTTGCCTAACATCACTATCGTATCGAACTCGCCCAAACGCCGGCTGACGTGGGCGATCGCAATGAGGCGCGCGTTGCGCACACCTCGCAGCCGGGCAGTTCGGATTGCGAGTGGCGAGTTGTCGATTGCAAGCACGTGATGACCGCGCTCCTGCAGGTGCAGTGACGCACGGCCCGCACCGGCGCCGATATCCAGCACCCGCCCACGCACCCAGCGCATCGCCTGACGATGGTGTTTGGGCCAACGGGCAAACGGAGCGAAGTAGTCGCTCGGGCCCCCAGATACGGCGATCCAGCCGTCGTCACGCTCGACGATCTCGGTCGTGCTCACCTTTCCGCGATAGTGATCGTAGATCAAACGACCGTATGCATCCTGAGAGCGCCTCAACACGCGCGCACCGGACTCGCGGACCTAACGAGAACCGCATTTGGTACTTCCGGTACGTCCGTGTCAGGCTTGCCTTGCCGCAGCGATTCCCGGGCGCGTTTGGCTAAGCGGGCGTAATCCTCGCGGATGCGATCGAGCTCCGGCTGTTCCAGCTCCTCGAGGTCGAGTAGCGCGTTATGCGCGCCTGAGGTGGTGCGCAGCAGTTCGTCCAGCTTCACCTGAACGGCCTCGGCATCACGATACTGCGTGTTCTGAATCAGAAAGACCATCAAACGTGATGATAGTCGTTCCAGTGTTTATCACGAGCTGCCAGGAGTCGCTGTACCCGCACAGCGGCCCGGTGACGAGCCACGCGAGCACCACACCCACCGCGAATACGAAGGCCGCAGAGCGCCCCGTCGCGCGAGACGTGACCTTGGGCGAAGTGGGTAAACCGCGAGCGCGACTGTGTCGGCGAGATTGGACCGTCCTGTAGGTCGGATGCGACCTAACGCTAACACAAGTCGCAAGCCGCCGGGGTCAGGCCACGTCCGCTGTCTGCGTCAGGCTCCCGATTTCGTTGCGCACACCTTCCGCCACACGATCGGCCAGGGCCATAATCGTTAGGTACGGATTGATCTCTAGAGCGTCGGGAAAGAGCGACGCGTCCGCGACGCGGAGCCATGGAACGCCGGCGATGCGACCGCGCGAATCTGTGACACTCGTGCCACCACGCCCCATGCCGCAGCCGCCCATCAAGTGAGCGGCCGAAATGGAAACGCGCCCCGGAAGGAAATGCTCCTCGGTGATGAGATCATCCACGCGGTACGCGTCACGACGATCGATCGCAGGCGGATCGGCCTCAGGTGCGTGCACGCGCAATGCTCCTGCCGCGAAAAAGATGCGCGCAGCTGCGCGCGTCGCCGCGACGAACGACTTCACGACGGGCGGCGTGAACGAGTAGTGCACGACAGGCTTGCCGGCCTTGTCCACCGTCACGCGGTTCTGCGGCACAGCTCCGTCGCACGCGAGCCCCAGAATCATCTGCAAGCGCGGAAAGCGTCGCATGAAACGCGCGTGCTCTTCGCCGAATCCCGTTAGGTTCTTCGCGGTCACGAACGGGAAGTACATGCACGTCTCGAGCACGAAACCTTCGTCAGCCGCTCGGTCCAGGTAGTAGCTCTTGGGATGCCCGACGTCGTTCGTGATCGGCCGGTCATGTTCGGCGACCAGAATGTGCGCTGGATGACAAGTAAAGCCGCGCCCGACGTCCTTAATGCGCTCTGTGACGCTAGACCGCAGAAGAAGCGCGGGCGTACCGATCGCGCCGGCGGCGAGCACGATCGTGCGCGCCTTCACGCGATACTCCCCTGGGGCCCACGTGGACGGAAGCCCCTTCCTCCCTGCGGGCCTCTCCGTCACTTGCACAATCGCCGCACGCTCCTCGAGCCGAGCGACCTCCGCCCGAGTTACGACTTCGACTCCCTGAGACTCCGCGTTAGGCAGCTGCACGCGGTTCGTCCCCATCTTGGCGGCGTTCGGGCAGCCCAGGTTGCAGAGGCTCGAGCCTTTGCAGCCGTTCAGGTTGAGCGGGAACTGCTCGGCATGATACCCGGCGCGCGCGCAGCCTTCGGCGAACAGCTTGTTGTTCTCGTTGATCAACACGCGCGGCAGGTAATGCACCGAGTTCTGCGTCATGTACTTCTGCGATCGTCGCTCGACGTCGCCGAACTCGAGCCCAGGCACACTCCAGCGCCGGATGACACGCGCCGGCGCCACGAGTGAAGTCCCCGTGTACACGACAGTCGAGCCGCCGTACTGCCGGCCGAACGCGAGCGTCATCGTCCCGTCCGCTGTCAGGAAGCCGCCGCCGTCTTCATAGAGATCGGCAGACATCTCCAGTTCGCGCCCGGTGAACTCGTGATCCTCGAGCTTGGGCCCCTGCTCGAAGACGATGATGCGCTTGCCGTCCCTAACGAGTGGTGCCAGCTCCTGCGCGACGGTACCGCCGCCGGCGCCGGATCCAATAATGATCACGTCGTACTCGCGCTCGATCATGCCAGCGGGGGGGGGCGCTTGTAAACGATGCCGACGTCCTGCGGTGTGGCCGAAGGTCGCTCACGGCGCGCCTCAGGACGCGCGCTCCATCCGTCGCGATGCGCGCGGTAGCCGATGAACTCCGCGACGTCCGGCCGCGTGTAGTAGCCAAGGAAGACGAGCGTGCGCAGCCCCCACATTCCGCGACGCAGGAGTGGCAGTCGGTGTCGCTCGAACAACTCGAGCAGCTCGCTGCGCTTGAAGCCGTCGAGTTTCGTTAGGCGCCGCCCGTAACGCAGCCGCGACCACCAGTCCAGCAGGCGCACGAACGACACCAGCTGGCGCCGCATCGCCGGCGGACGATCTGCCAGCGCGCGTTCGATTTCCGCCTCGATCTCCGACCACTCGTTCGGATCGGCTGAACGCAGCTCCGGCACGACCGACATCGCGATGGCGCGAAAAGTCGGTCTGACGGGCTCCAAAGTGGCGGTCTGGGTGACAGCGACTGACGACATCCAGGGAGCAGAGAGTTGGGCCTAGGAGCAATCTGTAATCAAGTGCGCGTTCGCGAGACTAGAACAGCGAGGCGTGCAATGAGCGCCGCCGAGTACCCACCCAACCACTGACATGATACAGCCCGCCGCAATACCCCTCGCTCTACTCGTCGCCCTGTCGCAGAGCGCCGCCCAGTCGGTTATCGCAATCCGCGGGGCGACGGTTATTGATGGCGCAGGTACTCCGCCGCAGCCGGGCACGACAATCGTGCTGCGAAACGACCGCATTGCGGCGTTCGGGGCGGCCGAAAAAACGCCGATCCCACGCGGCGCCCGGATGATCGACGCCAACGGCCTTTACATCGTACCCGGCTTCATCGACACGCACGCGCACTACGCGCTCGGTCCGCTCACAATCGATAACAGCAAGACACCGGCGACGATGAGCATGAAGTACGATCACGCCGCGGCGATCGCGAGCCTTCGCACGCTTTTGGGATTCGGGATCACGACAATTCGAAATCCTGGCGGGCCGACGCGCGAATCCGTCGCAGTTCGAGATTCGGTGCGTCTGGGGATGATTCGCGGACCACGCATTTTCACCGCCGGTTTGGTGCTCGACGCGACAACCGCAGAGGGTCTGGTTGCGACCGTTCATACCGCCGAGGAAGTGCGCGCTGAAGTGGCACGCCAGGCGGCGATGAGGGTGGACTACGTCAAGCTGTACGCGCTGCTGCGACCTGACCTCATCCGCGCCGGCATCGACGAAGCGCACAAGCGTGGGCTGCGCGCGATCGGACACCTGTACCTAACGAATTGGACGGATGCTGCAAACGCTGGAATGTACGGCTTCGTCCACATCGCACCCGGTACCGCAGAACTGCTCCCGGCCGACAGGCGCGCCGCCTTTCAGCAACGCTTTCGTGGCACGCAGTTCATGCTCGAATGGTTCAACTTCGTCGATTTCGCGTCGCCGGAGATTCAGGCAATGACCCGAGCGATGCTCGCGCAGCATGTAAACGTCGATCCAACGCTGGTAACGTTCGAAGCGATGGCCTGGGGAGATAGCGCGCGGATCACGGCAGGGCCGGATCTGCGCTACGCACCCGCGGGCCTGCTTAACACGTGGCGCAACAACTTCACCCTAACGACAGGATGGACAGCCGACGATTTCGCCGAGGCACGACGCGCGTGGCCCAAGGTGCTCGCTTTCACAAAACATTTGTACGACGCGGGGATTCTGTTGACCGCGGGCACCGACATGGGGAATCCGTGGACGGTGCCGGGCGCCAGCTTGCACCGCGAGCTCGAGCTACTCGTCGCGGCGGGCTTTTCGCCGATTGAGGTACTCAAAATCGCGACGCACAACGGCGCACAATCACTCGGAATCCTGAGCGACGTCGGCACAATTGCGGTGGGGAAGCGTGCCGACCTGGTCGCGCTCGAGGCAGATCCCATTCGCGACATTCGCAACACGCGACGAATAGCGTGGGTAATGCAGGGCGGTGGAGTCTTGCGGCCGCGCGACTTGCTCCCGGCACCCAAAGACTAGCCGCTCAACGGCGTGGCCAGTCTTCCGGCGAATTGAGCGCGATGAGCTAGTTGCGGCCGTGCAGCGACTGCCGGATCTGCAGCGCGACGTCATCGTGCTGAGTCTCGAAGGCCTGACGAATGGAGAGATCGCGGAAGTGATGGGGATCAGTGAAGGCAATGTCGCCGTGCGGCTGTCGCGCGGTCGAGCTGCACTGCGCGCGATCCTAACGAGTGGGAGCAAGCCATGAATCGCGAGACGACCTGGCAGGCCGTTGGCCTCACTTGGCGCACGGATGAGCATCGCGCGCTCACAGTGAGTGAACGAGTCGCGCAGCGCGTGCATCGGCAGTCTAGGCGGCTGCGCATGATCCTCGTGAGCGAAATCATCCTCACGGTCATCATGGTCGCCATGTCGTTCACGATCGTGGCGCGCTACAACGCCGCGGGGACGCTTCGCGTCGGAGCTATGGTCTTGCTCTACACAGCCGCGGTCTGGGCTTTCACGTTGTGGAATCGTCGCGGCGTTTGGCGCCCGTATGGCGAAACGACCGCGGAGTTTGTCCAACTGTTGCGCGTGCGCGCTGAATTCGATCGGCGCGATTCACACAGGTCGTGATTGGGCTCGCCGTGATTCTCGTAGGGCGCGAAGTCGAAGCCGCGTGGCGTTCAGGGTCCGCTAGCGCCTGGGAGCGAGGCGTATGGGCGATGTTTGCTGTCTACTCCGTAAGCATCGTTGCTTGGAGTATCTGGTATGAACGCCGCGCCCGCTGTGAAGTTCGTGATCTGGCCGACTTCCAAGGGCAATTGATTGCGGAGGTGACTCGGGTTGCCGAGTGACGCGCGGCGGTGCACGTTCTGCCGACAGTGTCGGAACACGAGCATCATTTTCGCGCGCTGACGCAGCGGCACGGCACGTTCGCGGCGGTACTGACCGCCCTTATGATCGTGCTGTACTTCGGCTTTGTGCTGCTGATCGCCTACAACAAGCCGCTCATGGCGCGTCTCCTAACACCCGGCCTTAGCGTGGGGATCCTGCTTGGCGCGCTGGTGATCGTCTGTTCCTGGCTGCTCACCTGGGTCTACGTGCGGTGGGCGAACACGCACTACGACCGCGCCGTTGACAAGCTCAAGCGTTAGGCGCAAGTCGTGCTAGCCCTCGCGTTGCTGCAAGACACCGCCGCCGCCGCCGCGGCGCCTCCGGCGCAAACGCGTATCGGCGAGCCGAACGCTGTAGCGATGGCGTTCTTCTTCGTCTTCATCGCCGTGACGTTAGGCATCACCTATTGGGCGGCACGGCGCACGCGTACAACCGAGGAGTTCTACGCCGCCGGGCGCACGATCAGCGCCGGGCAGAACGGCTTCGCCCTCGCGGGCGATTACATGAGCGCCGCGTCATTCCTGGGGATTGCCGGCCTCGTGTCCACGACCGGCTTCGATGGGCTCATCTACTCGACCGGATGGCTGGTCGGCTGGCCGGTCGTGCTCTTCCTCATAGCAGAGCCACTAAGAAACCTCGGGAAGTACACGTTCGCGGACGTCGTTGCCGCACGACTGCGCCAGACGCCGGTGCGGATCGCGGCCGCGATTGGCACGCTCGCGACAGTGATCTTCTACCTCATCGCGCAGATGGTAGGTGCGGGCGGACTGATCCGGCTGATGTTCGGATTGAGCTACGAAACGGCGGTGATCATCGTCGGCGCAGCGATGATGGCGTACGTGCTCTTTGGCGGGATGATCGCGACGACCTGGGTGCAGATCGTGAAGGCCGGTCTGTTGTTAGGCGGTGCCGCGTTGCTCGCTCTGCTCGTCCTGGCCAAGTTCGGTATGAGTCCGGTGCGTCTCTTCGCCGCGGCGGCCGAGAAGTTCGGCGATCGCGTGTTGGCCCCCGGAGGTCTGGTGACGACGCCGCTGGACACCATTTCGCTCGGCATGGCGCTCATGTTCGGGACGGCAGGGCTGCCGCATATCCTGATGCGCTTCTACACCGTGCCCGACGCAAGGACGGCGCGGAAATCGGTGTTCTACGCGACAGGTCTCATCGGCGGGTTCTATTTGTTGACGTTTGTCTTGGGCTTTGGCGCGATGGTCCTGGTCGGCCCGGATACGATCACGGGAATCGATCGCGGCGGCAACATGGCGGCACCGCTCCTCGCCGAGTCGTTAGGCGGTACGCCGTTCCTCGGCTTCATCGCCGCGGTTGCGTTCGCCACGATCCTGGCTGTCGTAGCTGGCCTGACCCTCTCCGGCGCCGCTGCCTTGTCGCACGATCTCTGGGTGAATGTCGCCCGCGCTGGCACTGCGACGGCCAACGAACAGCTGCGTGTGGCAAGATTTGCGACTGTCGTGTTAGGCATCGTCGCGATCATTCTCGGCATCAGCTTCAAGGGACAGAACGTCGCGTTCATGGTAGGGCTCGCGTTCGCGATCGCTGCGAGCGCGAACTTTCCAGCGCTCGTGCTCTCGATCTTCTGGCGGCGCTCGACAACGCAAGGCGTAGTAGCGAGCATGCTCGTCGGCACTCTTGCGACTCTCTCGCTCATCTGGCTCTCGCCAACAATCCAGGTCGACATCCTCAAAGCGTCGAGCGCTGTGTTTCCGCTCAAGAACCCCGCGCTCATCACGATTCCATTGTCGTTTCTCACTGGAATCGTGGTGTCGCTTCTGACGTCGGATGCGGAGTCGCTCGCTGGATACGACCGCGTCGAGCGACAGATGCACTTGGGCCATTCGACCTCCGCGTAACGATCGTTAGTTCGTATGGATGACGCTGTGTTCGCCCGGCTCGCGCGCCTGGCGCGAGAGTTTCGCGCCTCAGTTCGCGAGCGATCACCGCTGCCGGTTTCGAATTTCCCGGCAGGGATGGAGCTGCGGGCGAACTACAACTTTTCGGATCCGCGCGGACTGGATCATGTCGTCGCGGACGTCGCGCGCTGGATGGAAAGCGGGACGCTGCAAGTCACGCATCCGCGTTACTTCGGCCTCTTCAATCCCAGCGTTCACGCCTCATCCATAGTCGCTGATGCGCTCGTGGCGCTGTACAACCCGCAAGTGGGTGGATGGTCGCACGCGCCGGCGGCGAACGAGATCGAGCAGTGGACGCTGCGCGCGCTCGGTGAAACGTTAGGCTGGAAGGGTGACGAGTTTGCTACGCACTTCACGACCGGCGGCAGCGAGGCGAATCACACTGCAGTTCTCGCGGCGCTCGCCGATCGCGCACCCGGCTACACGAGCGGCGGGACCGCGGCGCTCACGAAGCCGCCGCGCATCTATCTGTCGGACGAGAGCCACCACTCGTTTGTGAAAATCGCGCGCGCATGCGGCCTTGGCGAACAGGCATTGGCGCACGCGGCCACCGATTCGTCGTATCGCATGAGACCCGATGCATTGCTCGCGGAGATCGAACGCGATGAAGCGTTAGGCCTGGCACCATTGATGGTTGTCGCCACGGCTGGAACGACTGGCAGCGGCGCGATCGATCCCATTCCCGAAATCGCCGAGATCGCGGCGGAGCGCAACATATGGTTGCACGTCGACGCCGCGTGGGGTGGCAGCGCTGCGCTGGCCCCGCGACTCAAGACGCATCTCGCCGGCATCGAGCTGGCCGATTCGGTGACGTGGGACGCGCACAAGTGGCTCTCTGTCTCGATGGGTGCGGGGATGTTCTTCTGCAAACATCGCCGCGCGCTCAAAACGATGTTCGAGATCTCGACGGGATACGTTCCGCCAACGGTGGAAGGTGGCGTCGATCTTTACAAAGAGTCGCTGCAGTGGTCTCGCCGCTTCATCGGCCTCAAGCTCTTCTTCGCGCTCGCTGAGCATGGCATGGACGGACTCGGCCGCATCGTCGAGCGGCAGGCAAACATCGCGGATAGTTTGCGCGAGCGCTTGCGTGCCGCGCAGTGGCGCGTGGTGAACGACTCCGTGCTGCCGCTCGTGTGTTTCACGCACGACGCGATCGATGGCACAAGCCTAACGACTCAAACTGTCGTGGAACGCGTTCTCGCCCGCGGCCGCTGCTGGATCTCACACGTGACGCTGCCGCGCGAGAAACACGCCCTGCGCGCGTGCATTACGAGCTTCGATACGACCGAGGCTGATCTGGACGTGCTGATCGAAGATCTGCAAGGAGCGATCGGATAGCCTTGCCGAACCAGTTGGGCACCGTCACAAAAGTCGCAGCGCATAACGCGATAGGCGCCCCGCGTGACAGCCACGGTTGACCTTCCCTCGTCAATCGATAGGCAACTTCACTGGTAAGACCTGCGCACTATGGGCATCGCCTTCGGCATCATCCTCGCACTCTTCGTTTTCCCGTACATCGCGGGACCTCTCCTGCTGTGGTTCAGTGGCTCACGCATTCCGCCCACGCAGCTCGACGAGGCCGATCCGTCGATGCCGCTACCACAGAGCGCAGAGTCCCACTTCTGGAAGACGACGCACTTCTTTTCGGCGAACGGCTTTGACCAGATAGGCGCTCGCGTTCGCGAAAGTGCGCGAAATGGTCTCTCCAGTTTCAAGCAACTCTGGCGTCACGCGGAAAGCGGCGAAGTCGCTCTCGTCGGAGCCTTCCATAAGGAAGACGACCCTGTGTTCGCCAACACCTTCGTTGCGTTCCTGCATGATCGGAACGGCGCGCTGGTGACCACGAGCAACTTCAACACAGGCGCTCGCACGCTGCTCGATCCGCCGGGCACATCGCGAGTCACAGTTCCAACGCAGGACTTGAGTGAGTTGCGCGCGCTGCACCGCGGACACGTCGCCGTCTACGGGCCGAATGTCGCTCGCCCGCTTCGCGTTAGGGATTGCTTGACGCTGTGTAAGCAGCTCGAAGAAGCGACGCGTACCGTCGCGCTTTCACAGAAACGCTTTCGAGTGCAAGGTGATTCGCTACGCGTCACGCTTTACGGCGCGATATTCGGCATCTGGATCAACCTCTGGCCGTTCAAGGGAAAGTACGAGCGCCGAGACAAGATCATGCTCGAGCGCGTGATGGCGGCTGGCGTCGCGTCAGGCGCACTGACGGCAGGACGTCGAGCAGCCTAGGCACCGTCGCCGAGCGCCAACCAGGCCTCTGACCTGCAATCGATTGCGCAAGAATTTCGCTGCGCGCGGAGTGAACGAGCCCTAGAAAGCAAGGAATCTCGTAGCGACCGGGGTGCGTGTATAATCCGCGCCTATGGCTGTCGACCGCGAAAAAATCCCGTACCTCCCTGAGCGCATAGAAGGTCTCGCCCAACTCGCCACCAACCTGGTTTGGAGCTGGAGCCGTCACGCACGGCGGCTCTTCGCGGCGATCGACGAACCGCTCTGGCACCTCACGCGACATAACCCCATCGCGCTTCTTCGGCGTGTAACGCCGAGCCGACTCGTCGAGTGCGTGCAAGACGCACGCTTCCTCGAGATGTACGACGCAGCCATGGCCGAGCTGGCGAGCGAAATGGACCGATCGGGGCACTGGTTCGCCAAAGCGTATCCCGATTTGCTCGCGCGTCCTGTGGCGTACTTCTGCGCCGAGTTCGGACTACACAACTCCGTACCGATTTACTCCGGTGGACTCGGCGTTCTTGCTGGAGATCACTGTAAGGCATGCGCCGATCTGGGCGTGCCACTCGTAGGGATCGGCCTTTTATACACGCAAGGCTACTTCGACCAGAAGCTGCGACTCGACGGTTGGCAGGAGGATAGCGCCGAGCAGTTCGAGCTGGCCAACACACCGCTGACACCGGTCGCTGCGCCGGACTCGCAAGTATACCTAACGAAGGTGCGCACGTTCGGCCGCGATGTGCACGTGGCCGCGTGGCGCATGGATGTCGGAAGCGTTCCCGTTTTTCTTCTCGACACCAACCTCGAGTTGAACCATCCCGAAGATCGTCAGCTGACGAGCAAGCTCTATGCGGGCGGTCCCGACGTTAGGCTGCGGCAGGAGTGGATCCTCGGTGTCGGCGGCGTACGCGTGCTGCGCGCGATGGGTATCGATCCCGCCGCATGGCACGCGAACGAAGGCCATGCTGCATTCATGCTGCTCGAACGTGTGCGCGAGCTAACGGCAGCCGGTCTCACGTTCAACGCCGCAGTCGCGACTGTAAGAGCGGCAAGCGTCTTCACGACCCACACTCCGGTGCCAGCCGGGCACGACAGATTCTCATTCGATCAAGTCGAACAATGCGCCGGATCAGCGTGGATGGAAATGGGAGGCGCTGCCACACGCGAGGATGTGCTCGGCCTCGGCAAGCACCCGGTCGACAAGGATCACACGTTCCACATGACGTGTGCCGCGCTGCGCCTCGCGCGTCACGTGAATGGCGTCGCCAAGCGGCATGGCGAAGTGTCGCGTCAGATCTGGCAACCGTTGTGGCCCAACCGGCCGATTGATCAGGTACCGATCGGCCATATCACGAACGGTGTGCACCTGGCCACGTGGATGTCGCGCGAGATCATGTCGTTACTCGACGCGCAGTTAGGTGAGACGTGGCTTTCGCAGATTGATGATCCCGCGCTGTGGGATCGAGTACTGTCTCTAGACGACGCCACGCTGTGGCACATCCGGCAAGCGGCGAAGGTGTCGCTCCTCAATTTCATTAGGGAGGACGCTCGGCGTCGCTGGACGCGTTTTTGGAAAGAGGCGACGCACGTCGTGGGCGCCGGAACGCTGCTCACGCCGGACGCCCTAACGATCGGCTTCGCGCGACGTTTTGCCACGTACAAGCGCGCCGATCTGGTCTTCCGCGACATCGAACGACTGCGCGGACTGCTCACGAATCCCGTCCGCCCGGTGCAGATCATCTTTGCGGGGAAGGCGCACCCGGAGGACAAACCTGGGAAAGAGGTGCTCCAGACGGTCTACGGCTTCACGCGCGATGCGCAGCTGGAAGGGAGAGTCGCCTTTATCGAGGACTACGACCTGCACCTCTCACACCGGCTGACGCAGGGGGTTGATCTCTGGCTGAATCTCCCGCGTGTGCCGCTGGAAGCGAGCGGGACGAGCGGCATGAAAGCGGCGCTAAACGGACTTCCACAGCTGAGCACCCTTGACGGGTGGTGGCATGAAGGGTACGACGGACGCAATGGTTGGGCGATTCCGCCGGAGTCCTCACGCCAGCTCCCCGATGACTGGGACGCGGACCAGCTGTATCAGTTGCTCGAGACGGAAGTCGTTCCGCTATTCTACGAGCGGGACGAGCGCGGCATTCCGCGCGGTTGGACGGATCGTATGAAGCACGCGATGCGCGCCGCGGGCCAGCGCTTTACAGCGCGACGCATGGTGAAGGAATACGTTAGGCAGAGCTACGCCGCGGCGATGCGAGCCGACACGACCGGCGACGATCCGCCAACGGCGTGAGGATCTGATGCCGACTAAACGCGCTCCGTCAGCGACACCGCGCAAGCCGCGCGCCAAGAAAACAGCAGCAGCCCCCGCACCGGCGGTGGCGACCGATACGGTCTATCCTCTAACGACGCCAGCCGGCGAGCCGGTGAGTGTTGTGCATCTCGCCGCCGAGCTCGCGCCGTTTGCGCGCACGGGCGGATTGGGCGAGGCCGTCGCGAATCTCGCGCTGTATCAACGACGCCTCGGACTCGAGACGGCCGTGGTGATGCCGCTCTACAAGGTGGTTCACGAAGTAGTGAGCGACTTCGTTCCCGCCACGGAGCCTTACACTGTCACCGTTGGCCAGCGCCAGGAACAAACGCAGTTCTTCGAGTCCGCGTCACTGCGGGCACGTGTGGGTGAAGGGAAACCGCGCGTGTATTTCGTAGCAAATAACAATTATTTCGCTCGCGACGGGATCTACGGCGACACGCACGGCGACTACGCTGACAACGCGCAGCGTTGGTCTTTCTTTGCGATGGCGGCGCTCAACGGATTGCCGCAAGTGGTGAAGGCGCCCGTGTTGTTGCACGCGCACGACTGGCATACGGCGCTCGCGCCCGCATATCTGCGCGCGTACGACGTGGGCCGTCAGTTCTTCCGTAAGACGTCATGCGTGCTTACAGTGCATAACGCGGGATATCAGGGCCACTTCCCGACGCACATGATGGCCGACGTTGGGCTGCCGTGGGAGTTCTACAACTACCACATGTTCGAGTGGTATGGCCGTATGAGCTTCCTCAAGGGCGGCATGGCATGCGCCGACGCCGTCACGACGGTGAGCCCATCGCATGCTCACGAGCTGCGCACGGCGGCCGGCGGCTTCGGGCTGCACGATCATTTCATCGCGCTGCGCGAACGCTTCGTGGGAATCCTGAACGGGATCGATAACAACGACTGGGATCCCGCGACTGATCCGCACATCGCCGCGAACTTCTCGCGCGACAGTCTGAGTGGAAAGCGCAAGTGCAAAGCGGCGCTGCAACGGCTATTCGGTCTGCCGCAGCGTCCGGGCACACCCATCATCGGCATGAGCGCGCGCATGGTCGCGCAAAAAGGACTCGACCTCATACTCGGCAGCCCGCGCTTCCTTTCGCTCGATGCGCAGTTCCTCTTCCTCGGCCAAGGCGAGAAGCGCTACGTTGACGTGCTCACGGAGCTCGCGCAGCGAGCACCGGGTCGCATCGGAGTGCAGACGCGCTTTACTGTCGAACAGGAGCACCGCCTACTCGCCGGCGCGGACATGATCGTCATGCCGTCGCAGTATGAGCCGTGCGGCCTAACGCAGATGCGGGCGCAACGTTACGGCACTATCCCTGTCGCACGGCGTGTGGGTGGACTCGCCGACACGATCGACGACAACATCTCCGGCTTCTTGTTCGACGAGTACACGCACCTCGACTTCATCCATGCATGTGCGCGCGCGATCGATCACTACCGGCATCCGCAGACGTGGACGGCCATGGTGCGCGAGGCGATGGGCCGCGACTTCGGCTGGCAGCATTCCGAGGCGAAGTATCGCGAGCTGTATCGTCGCGTCATTGAATCGCCGCGGTGGCGGCGTTAGGCAGCTGTCATGACGCCGCGCATGGACTTTGTTCTCATGCTGCACTCGCATCTGCCGTATGTGCTGAATCACGGCCGCTGGCCGCACGGCAGCGACTGGATCTGCGAGGCGGCGATCGAGACCTATCTGCCGCTCCTGGGAAAACTGCGTGCGCTCGACAGCGGCAATATCGCGTCGCCGGTGACAATTGGTTTCACGCCGGTGCTCGCGAATCAGCTGGAGCATGCGACGTTCGCGCAGGAGCTGGAAGGCTACTTCGCGCACCGCTTCGAGTTTCTCGAGGAGGCGCCTGAGTCCCTACGCTCCACGCACGATGAGCACCTCTTGCCGCTCGTGGAATACTGGCGCGAACGACTGGAAAGGATGCGTGCGCTCTTCCGCTCGCTCGACGGCCGCATCCTCCACGGTTTCCGCCAGCTGCAGGACAGGGAGCGCATCGAGATCACGGGCTCCGCGGCGACGCACGGCTTCCTTCCGCTACTTGGCCGGGACGAGAGCATTCGCCTGCAGCTCGCGCTGGGCTTCGCGGAACATCGCCGCATTTTCGGCCGCGATCCTGCCGGCTGCTGGGTCCCGGAGTGTGCATACCGTCCATCGGGCCGATGGCAGCCGCTGCCTAACGTGCGAACTCGGCAGCGGGCCGGTATCGAGCAGTTCGTGTCCGAAGCCGGATTTCGCTATTTCTTCGTCGATGCGCACCTGGCGCGCGCGGGCCAACCGCTTGGCGTGTACGCGCAGATGGTCCAGGGCGAGCCAGAACGCCTGGCTACGTTGGTGCAGAGCGCGCGGCACGCGGCGCGGTCGCCGTATCGCGCCTATCGTGTAACCGGCTCAAACGTGCCGGGACCGGTGGACGTGTTGGTTCGCGATCCACGGTCTTCGGCGCAGGTGTGGAACCGGCACGGTGGCTATCCTGGTTCGGGCGCTTATCTCGAGTTCCACAAGATCCGCTGGCCGGGCGGTGTGCGGCTCTGGCGCGTGACGGGGCAGGGCGTGGATCTCGGCGCCAAGCAACCGTACGAGCCTAACGTGGCGCGCGAGCAGTCCCACGAGCACGCGAAGCATTTCGCCGCGCTTCTCAGCAGCATCGCGCAAAAGCAGCACGAGCATCACGGCGATGTGATTGTGGCGCCGTTCGATACCGAGCTATTCGGCCACTGGTGGTATGAAGGGCCCGATTTCCTCGGCGACATGTACGCAATCCTGCCTAACTATCATTCGGTGCGTGCCACGCGTGCCCGCGAGCATGTCGACCGCACCAGCGTCTTCCCCGTGCTGCGAATGGGCACCGGTTCCTGGGGAAAGGACGGCGACTGGAGCATGTGGATGGGCGCGCAGACATGGTGGACGTGGCCCGCGATCTGGGAGCTGGAGGACGCGTTCTGGTCGCTCGCGCCGCGTGCTGTCAGCAACCCCGCGTCGCATCCGATACTGGCGCAGGCCGCGCGTTCGCTCCTGCTGGTGCAGTCATCCGACTGGCAGTTCATCATCTCGACCGGCGAAGTCGACGACTACGCGATCAAGCGTTTCAATGGCCACGTAAACGACTGCCGGCAGCTGCTGGATGTATTAGGCAGCGCCGTGAATGGCGAGCGAATCGAGGAAGGGGTGCAACTCGCGGGCGCGCTGCAACAGCGTGATGACCTGTTCCCGGATATCATCCCTTCGATCGAAACGGCGCTGATCGGCGCGACAATCGCCGCGCGTCTCTAGCTAGCAACGCATCGACCGACGTTAGGCGATCTCGCTGACGGTACTCATAGGCCCGTTGTGAAAACTGACGCTTGCAACCCGGGCACCGTCTTATGAGTGTCGGACCCACGTCGGACGCGCGCGGTAACTGTGGCAGATGCCGCTGCAGATAACGCGCGCACTTGGCCGCTAAGGCTGTCGACGGAGATAGCGGCTGGGTTGCTGGAATCCCAGCGGACGTCCGTCAGGACCGATTCACGTGTACCGCCGCATTCGATTTGATAAGCTCGAAGTGTGGCTACCTCACCAGGCCTCAGGGTCAGGGCGTCAGGTCGCACCTTGTACGTCAAATCAACACACGACTCACTCGCTGAGCAGCCGCCTAACGCCAAGAGGCCTGCGAGAAGCGCAGACGGCAGAATCTTCCAATCTTTCCTAGACGTGCGGGAAAACAGAGGCACGAGGCGTGACATAATCCACTCTCCTAAAATGTGCGCCAGCTGTAAAACGGGCTTAGATCATTCTTGACGCCATCCATGGGACTGAACACTACGGTCGAGTAGCCTAGGCCGGCGTCATAGCCACCTGCGTGCGCTATTCCGATCAGCGTCACGGTACCATTGCCGTTATCAATAAAGACGGGTGACCCGCTATCGCTACCGTCGAAAAAGAATCTCCCGTTGAATTGACATAGAAATCCTGTTGGTTGACCGGCGTACTACAAACCCTGCTGATGGTAGCACGTGCGCGGGGAGTGTGCAGAAATTGGTGTAGAATCGGCGGTGCGTTAATCGCTTCGGTGAGTTGAAGCGAAAAGACCACCGCACATCTTCTGGGTGAAGAAGTCAGTTCACCGCGGGTTAGCGCCCGCA
>Ga0187892_10003427_pt1 | contig 29044 bp, 21 predicted proteins | sample MA1701073metaG_FD_139345 | JGI IMG/M metagenome (GOLD analysis project Ga0187892, IMG submission 139345) | Bio-ooze microbial communities from a basaltic lava cave in the Kipuka Kanohina Cave System on the Island of Hawaii, USA - MA170107-3 metaG ... | reverse complement strand
CTCAACGACAGCGAGGCGCGGCAGTTGACGACCGAAACGAGCCTCATCCGCGCCGGACAGAAGATCCTCTCGTACGGCCCGCGCTACGTTGTCATCAAGAAAGGCGAGCACGGGTGCCTGTTGTTCGCCAACAAACATTTCTTCAGCGCTCCCGCGTACCCGCTTGAAGACATCCACGATCCGACGGGCGCCGGCGACAGTTTCGTGGGCGCATTGACCGGCTACCTGGCGAAGGCGGGCGAAGTGAGCGCCGAGACCTTGCGCCGCGCGATCATTTACGGGAGCGTGGTCGCCTCGTACAACGTCGAGGCCTTCAGCGTCCGCCGGCTGGAGAAGCTGACGCCCGAGGAGATCGAAGGCCGCTACCTCGTGTTCAAGGAGATCAGCAAGTTCGAGTTCTAGACGACGATGGCGTTCCCCGTACAGGCAAGCGTGAAGCGGCGTGCTTTTACTTCGTGGCTCATGCCGGCGCCGGTCGCGGTCAGTGGTCCAGCAGTTCGCGGACTTTCTGCGCCATCGCCTGCATCGTGTACGGCTTTTGCAGGAACTGGATGCCCGGCTCCAGCACCCCGTGATGAACCAGGGCGTCGTTGGTGTAGCCGGAACAGAAGAGAACTTTCATCCTCGGATTCGTAATTCGGAACTGGTCCGCGAGTTTTTTCCCGCCCAGCTCCGGCATCACGACGTCCGTTACGAGCAGATCGAAGCCTTGGCCATCCTGTTGCGCGACCGCTCGCAGCGCCTCGCGTCCGTTCGACGCCTCGAAGACGGTGTACCCGAGGTCGCGCAGGACCAACCCGGCCAGTTCCCGCAGCGCGGGCTCGTCTTCGACGAACAGGATCCTCTCCACGCCGCGAGCCGGCGGCGCGGGTGGCGCCTCCTGCTTGGCCTGGAGAGGAACGGGCGCGGCGACCCGCGGCAGATAGATTTTGAACGTCGTTCCGTGTCCCAACTCGCTGTACGCGCTGATGTGACCGCCGCTCTGTTTGATGATGCCGTGGCAACTCGCCAGGCCCAGCCCGGTTCCCTTGCCGACGCCCTTCGTTGTAAAGAAGGGCTCGAACAAGTGCCGCTTGACCTCATCGGTCATGCCCGCGCCCGTGTCGGTGACGGAGAGTCGGATGCAATCGCCCACAGGCAGTTCGGGTGCGAACGCTGTCCCGTTGGCCAAGGGCACGTTTGAGGTGGCGATGGTCAATTGCCCGCCCTGCGGCATGGCGTCGCGGGCATTGACCGCCAGATTCAGGATCACTTGCTCGATTTGCCCCGGGTCCACCTTCACGGGCCAGAGGTCGGGAGCGGTGACGGTCGTCATCTTGATGTCTTCGCCGATGAGCCGGGCCAGCATCTTGGTCAGGTCTTCGATCAGCGCGTTCAGATCGAGCACCTTCGGCTGCATCACTTGTTTGCGGCTGAATGCGAGCAGGCGGCTGGTGAGGGCGGCGGCCCGGTCGCTCGCCTTCAGGATTTGTTTGGCGTTGTTTTGGACGGTTTCCTGGTCGGTTTCCTGGAGGATGAGGTTGCCGTAGCCGGTGATGACGGTGAGGATGTTGTTGAAGTCGTGCGCCACGCCGCCGGCCAGTTGGCCGATGGCCTCCATCTTCTGCGATTGACGGAGTTGGTTCTCCAGCGTGTGCCGCTTGGTGACGTCGCGGAAGCTGAACACGCGTCCGGCGGTGACCTGCTTGAGTTGCTGCGGCACGGAGTATCGTTCGAAGATGCGGCCATCCTTGAATTCCAGCACGTCAAAACACTCCGAATCCGCCGGGGCCTCGCTCCCGTTTCCGTCGCCGTCATGCCGGGGCGGTTCCTTCACCTGGTCTGCGACGAACCGTTGAAACAGCGGGTAGTCCCAGCCGGTGATCGTCGTCGTCGAGAGATTCCACATGTCGAGGAACTTCTGGTTGTAGCTGAGCAACGAGCCTTCATTGCTGACCATGAGAATGCCGTCGGCGGTGGACTCGAGAGTCGCCTTGGTCAGGGAGAGCGAACTCTCCAGTTCCGCGGTTCGCTCGGTGACCATCTCCTGGAGGTTGTCCAGGTTGGCGCGGGCTTGTCGCGTCAGGCTCCATTTCTCGGTGAGCGCGCAGGCGAACTGCCGGGCTTCCATGTTGTCGAACGGCTTCTTGAGGATCAACAGCTTGTCCGTCCTGCCGAACCGTTTGAGGATGTCGTCCCACGAATAATCCGAGTACGCCGTGCAGATGACGACCTGCAAGTCGGGGTCTTCGTTCCAGAGGTGCCCGATGGTCTCGACGCCGTCCCAGCCCGGCGGCATGCGCACGTCCACGAACGCCATCGCATAGGGACGGCCTTCGTTGCGGGCCTTGACGACGTGCGCGAGCGCCTCCTGTCCCTGGAACGCCGAGTCGATCTCGAACTGCGGCAGTTCCTCGCGCGGCTGCTCCTCGCCGAACAGGGCCGCTTCCGCCGCGTCGAGCGAGGAAGGACTGCTGCGAACGGTCTCGATGATTTTACGGAAGTCCTCGTGGATCGCGGGGTTGTCGTCCACGATCAGGATCCGATAGGTCGGTGTGTTGTCTTTTGTGGTGTTCATACTTTACCTCGTTGTTGATTGGAATGGTTCGCAGGCAACTCGAGGACGAACCGGGCGCCTTTGCCCGGGCCGTCGCTGTGGGCCTGCAGGGAGCCGCCCATTTCCGTCGCGGCCAGCGCGCTGCTGTGAAGGCCAAACCCATGGCCGTCTTTTTTGGTGGTGAATCCCCACGCAAAGATGCGGGTGATGTGTTCGGGGGCGATGCCGACACCGTTGTCGAACACCTCCACGCGCACGCAATCGCCGCCATTGTTCTGCAACCGCAAGATCAGGTTCTGGTCCGCCCGATCGCTGGCCTCCAACGCCTCCTTGGCGTTGCGCAGCAGATTGACCAGGACCATCATCAGTTTCATCCGGTCCACATACACGGTCTCGACGACGCTGTCCTCGCGGACCACCCGGATCCCGTTGTTGTGCGCCAGGCCGCTCATCTTCAGCGCGTCGTCCACCGCTTCCGAGAGGGAGACGTTCTCAGCAAGGTCCGAGGCGCCCGTCAAGGATTGCTGCTTGTTGACGACGTCCCGGATATGGTTCACGTACTTGGTCAGAGATTCGAGTTCCCGGAGCAAGACCTCCTGTTCGTCCTTCCAGCATTGAGCCAGCAACTCCAGGTACGGCGGCAACTGTTTGCCTTGCGGATTGTCCGTGAGAAACGCGGCTAGGTCGTGTGCATGGGCGCGCATCAACTCCGTCACCCGTCCCAAACCGGCGAGCTTGGAATGGGCGACCCTTTCTTTCAGGAGGGTCGAAGAAACGTTCACGCTGTTGAGGACGTTGCCGACGTTGTGCAGGACGCTGGTCGCCACGTCGGCCCGGCCGGCCTCGCGGGCGGATTGCACGAGCATCTTGTTCAGGGCATCGACGCGTTTCTCCGCCTCCTTGCGCTCGGCGATTTCCCCCTGCAACGCGGTGTTGGTGCGGGCGAGTTCGGCGGTGCGCTCCTGCACGCGGCGTTCGAGGGTGTCGTGCGCCTCCTTCAATTCCCCCTGCGCATGCTTCCGCTCGGCGATCTCGCCATGCAACGCCTGCGTGCGCGCGGCGAGCTCCCGCTCGATCCGGCCGAGAAACACGTAGAAGAAAACCACCAGCGCGAGCCCTACTGAGAGCGAGATGGCGCTGGTGATGAACATCGCGCGTCGGGCATCGGCCACCGCCTGCGTCACGTCCCGCAGGACGACGAGGTGGCCGAGGCGCATTCCACGCACGTCACGGAGGGGGAGAAAAATCACCTGCAACGTCCGCTGGTTCCAGGCGACTTCGTAATCGCCCTGCATGTCGTCCTGCCTTCGTTCGGTGAGCATCCGGGCGACTGGCTCGGGAATCGTGGCAACGGTTTTGTCCATGACGACGCTGGCCGGGAACTGGTCCCACGATACGTCGTGTTCTTCGTGGCTCTGGAGCGCCTTTTCCCAAACCTCGCGATCGAGGTGCTTCTTGTCCACCGCGACGATGATGTCCACGTCGAGCTTGCCGTGCACGCTCTCGGCGATGTCTTCGAATTCCTTTCCCAACTCGACGTAGCCGATCAACTCCCCGCCGCTGACCCAGGGAAAGACGAGGCGCTTGACGAACGTGCCGATCGGTCCGCGCTCGATGCCGGTCGCGGGTTTGCCCGTGCGTTCCGCTTCCAAGGCGGTGAAGCGATTGATCTTGTCGCCGAAATGATGCGGTTTGTGGGCGCGGACGAAGTTGATCCGCTCGGGCGTGTGAAAATAGAGGTGGGTAATGTGGTGCTGCGCGCAGAGGGAGTCGAACACGACCCTGGCTCGTGCCAGCACGGCGGCCCGGTCTCGCAGGCGAAATGCCGCCTCCAGGCGCTCGTCCCGCAGCAACGCATGCAGCGCGGTGCTCATCACGGAAGCGCTCTGTTTCATCTCGGCGTGAAAGAGGTTGTTCACCTGCTGAGCGGCGCGGTCGAGGTCCTGCGCGCTTCTCCGCTTCTGGTCCTGATGGAATGCAAAGAGAAAGGCGCCCAGCAAACCGCAGATGGCGAGGGCCATCGGCCACAACAGGCTCGCGCGGATGCGTTCCATCTTGCGCTGGGGACGAGGTTCTGGCGTTTGCATATGGATCATGTCGCACCTCCCTCGGATCGCTCGCTGGTTTTTCTTTTCACGGGCAACTCCAACGTGAACGTCGCGCCCTGGCCGGGGCCGTCGCTGTGGGCGGTCAGCGACCCGCCGAGTTCCCGGGCCGCCAGGGCGCTGCTGTGCAGGCCGAACCCGTGGCCGTCCCTGCGCGTGGTGAATCCGTGCCCGAAGATGCGGGTCAGGTTTTCCGGCGAGATGCCGACGCCGTTGTCCACGACGGCGATCTGGACAGCATCGTCGCCGTTCCTTCCCACGCGAATCGTCAGCCGCTTGCCGGGGTGTCCGCTTTCGTCGAGCGCTTGCCGGGCGTTGCGGATGAGGTTGACCAGGATTTGAAGGAGCTTGTGTTTTTCCACCAGCACGGGCGGCACGTCGGCGTAGTCGCGCACGACCTGGATCGAGTTCCGCGCCGCCGCTGCCGCGTTCAGGCGCAGCGCGTCTTCCACCATCTCGACGATCGGCAGCGTCTCCCGGATTCCCCAGACCTTGGAATAGTTCTGCTGCATGGCGACGATTTCCTTGATGTGCCCAATGTGGGCGTTGAGCGACTGGAGTTCCTCCAGAATGCCGGTTTGTTCGTCGGTCAGATGGGCCGCCAGCGCGGCCAAATAGTCGGGCACCTGCTTTCCTTTCGGATCGCTCGCCAGGAAGGCGGCCAGATCCTGCCGATGTTCCCGGACCAGACCGGCCAGTTTCGCCAGGTTCGCCACCTTCGAGTTGCGCACCCGCTCCATCACCGCCGTCGAGGAGACGTTGACGCTGTTGAGCACGTTGCCGACGTTGTGGAGAACGCTGGTGGCGACCTCCGCCATGCCGGCCTGCCGGGCCGCTTCGATCAGTTGCTTGTTCAGCGACTCGGTTTTGCGCTCCGCTTCCGTTCGCTCGGCGATCTCTGCTTCCAAGGCGGACTGGGCGCGCGTGCGCTCAAAGATGCGGCCGAGTTGGATGCCGGCTTGCGAGGCAATTTTCAGCCGCGACGGGTTCGGTTCTGCCAGTTCGCGCGAGAAGAATTCCAGGACCGCGACCACCGTCGGGCCCACGAGAATGGGAAAGCCAAACGCGCCGAGCACCCCGATCTCGAGGGCGTGTCGGGCGCAACGGAAATCGGCGTCCTTCGTCACATCGCGGATCCAGACCGCGGCCCTCCGTTCGAGAACGCGTCCAGGCAGACCCTCTCCGACCCGAAACCGGGTGGCCTCGATGATTTGGCGAAAGTTCGCGAATCGCTCCGGGTAGTCCAGGTGCCACAAGGCGCTGGGAATCAGCGGCGGCGTCGCGTCGTTCGCCACCAGATAGGCATGCCCAACCGGCCAGCCGGTGTACGCGCAAAACTGGTCCAGCGTCATCTGGATGGCGGTCTCGACCGAGGTGGCGGCGTTGGCCGCGTCTGCAATCACGTGGAGCAACTCCAACTCCCGCTGTCGTTCGTAAAGCCGGCGGGTGCCCTGCTCCGCTATTTGCTCGGCCTCCTGGCGGGCCCGGCGCTCGCGCCCCAGGCGCTGGCGCAGTCGCTCCACCGCGGGCATGGGCATATCGGTTGTCATGGTTGCGTGTCTCCGGGCGGATGGGCCAGCGGAAGTTCGAGCGTAAACGTCGCCCCCTGGCCGGGGCCGTCGCTGTGCGCGGTCAGCGAACCGCCGAGTTCCCGGGCCGCCAGGGCGCTGCTGTGCAGGCCGTACCCGTGGCCGTCCCTGCGCGTGGTGAAGCCGTGCCCGAAGATGCGGGTCAGGTTTTCCGGCGGGATGCCGACGCCGTTGTCCACGACGGCGATCTGGACGGTGTTGCCGCCGTTCTTTTCCACGCGAACCGTGAGCCGCTTGTCGGGGCGACCGCCTTCGTCGAGCGCTTGCCGGGCGTTGCGGATGAGATTGACCAGGACTTGCAGGACCTTGTGTCGTTCCACCGGCACGGGCGGAAGATCCTCGTACTCCCGGACCACTTTCACCTGATGGCGCGCGAGGGCGGCATCGTTCAGCCGCAACGCGTCTTCGACGATGCCGACCACGGGCAGCAATTCCGTGACGCCCAGACGCTTGCCGTAACTTTGCTGCACGGCGACGATCTCTTTGATGTGGTTCACGTTCTCGGTCAGGGACGACAATTCTTTCAGCAGCGCGGCGCGCTCCTGGTCGAGGTGCGCGGCCAGCGCTTCAAAGTAGCCGGGCAATTGTCTGCCTTTCGGGTCGGCGCTGAGGAATTGCGGCAGATCGGCCTCGTGCTCCTTGAGAAGGGCCACGGCTTTGTTGAAGTTGAGCAATTTCGAGTTGCGAATCTTGTCGGACGCCAGCGAAGCGCAGACGTTGACGCTGTTGAGCACGTTGCCGACGTTGTGCAGGACGCTGGTGGCCACCTCGGCCATGCCGGCCTGACGCGAGGCATCGAGCAATTGCCGATGCAGGTTTTCGCGCTCGTCTTCGGCTCGCCTCCGCTCCTCCTCCAACTTTGCCTCGTGCAACCGCCGCCGGTAGCTGTCGTAGAGGACGCCGGCGGCCTGGGTGAGGATTTCAATGCTTGCTTGTTCCTTGCCGGTGTATCCGCCGGGCCGATTGGCGACGCCGATCATACCGACGACTTCGCTTCCGATGAGGATGGGCACACCGAGGAAGTGATTCAGCGGCGGATGCCCCGGCGGCCGCCCGCCCGAGCGCGGATCCGCATCCGGCTCGTTGGCGATGACCGCCTTCCCGGTCGTGATGACCGAGCCGAACAGATTGTTGAGATTATCGAACTCCAGATAGCCGAGTCGCTCGTACGTTTCCGCCGCGTTCTCGAAGAACTCCCGGTTGATGTGGGGATGCCACTGGATGCCTTCGTGAGCCAGGACGCGCAACTTCGGCCCTTCCACGACCACGCCGACAAAACCGTAGTCGCTGGCGGTCTGTTTCAACGCGCTGCTGAGCAGCCTCGCGCTGGCGCCCCGCCAGTCGCCGTCTTGCAGGAACGCCAGCATCGCGTCGGTGACGGTTTGCAGTTGGTGGGTGCGCTCGGCGACGCGCTGCTCCAGCGCCTGGTTGAGCTGCAGCACTTCCTCCTGCGCGCGTGTTCGTTCCACGATTTCCTGGTCCAGAACGTCCTTTTGCCGGCGCAATTCAGCGGTCCGTCCGGTCACCTCCTCCTCGATCTGGGCGGTGCGCCCGGTCATTTCGAGCAGGAGCGCTCCCAACAAGCCCGCGAATAACAGCCCGCCCGCCAGCACGCTCCACGGCAGCAACGACAGGCGGGAAAGCGCATAGGCCGGGGTCGGCGCGAACGACAGCGCCCATTTTCGCCCGCCGATGTCCAGGGTCGCGCGCAGCCCAAACTCAGATTGCGCGGACGGTTCGTCGCCCGGGCCGGGGAATCGTTTCCGCGCCTGCCATTGGGGACGCGAGTCATAGAGAAAGCGTTCGCCCGAACGGGCCGTCTCATCGGCGAGGGAGATGCTCACGCCTTCGACGGCAGCGCCTTTCAGCGCCGCCTGCATCATGTCGCCGACGCGCAACACTCCGGTGACGTACCCCGCCAGGTTTCGGCGTCGCTGCTCCACGGTTACGTGGGGTTGTCCGTTCTTGTAAACGGGAAGGAAGACCAGGATGCCGAACTGGTCGTCGGGTTCTTGAACCAGCACGATCCGTCCGGTGGCGGCGGGCTTGCCGGAATCGCGCGCGCGGTGCAACGCCTCCCGTCGCGTGGGGTCCGAAGCCACGTCGTAGCCCAGGGCATTCTCGTTGCCTGGATACGGCTCGATGAAACGGACCGCCACATACTCGGTCCGCGCGCAGGCGGGAACGACTTGCGCCGCGGAGTTGCGTTCCGTGATCCGGAACCCCGGAATCCCTTCCCGGCGCACCGAGTTCTCGAACGCGTCGCGTTCCGAATCTTCCACGCGAGCGTTCCAGGACAGCGCGCGGATGCCGGGTTGGCGCGACAGGAAATGCTCCGCGAAGCTGCGGAACTCATGGCGCTCGACGCTGACGGAGCTGGCGTACAAGCTCTTGAACGCATGGAGGACTTCCAGATTGCGGTCGAAGCTGCTCCCCAGCGCCTGGGCCATGTCGCGGGCGCGTTCGTCGAACTGTTGCTGAATCCGCGCTTGCTCGGATTTGCTGGTGAAGATGAACAACACGACGACCAGACCAAACGTGAACGCCAGCGGCACGGAGACCGAAAGTTGTCGGCGGACGTTCCACGGTTTGGCAAACCACACCAGGATCAAGGGAGTGAAGATCAGCACCCCGATCGCGTCCCCCACCCACCAGGTCCACCAACTGAAAGGGAAACTGGCCGGCTGAATCACGCCCTTGAGCAACAGACTCGACACCCCGATCGTGGCGCTGACCAGGCACCCGACCGGACCTGCCCAAACCAGAAACTTGAGAATGTCGCTTCCCCGCGCCAGCGAATTGGGATACCCGACATAGCGCTTCACGAGGAACGCACCCGTCACGGCTTGCAGCGACGCGCCGGCCCCGAGGCATGCGGCCAGCAACGCGGAGTCCAGGACCGAACTCGCGCCCGCCGCGCCGAGCGACACCGAGAGATTCATCAGAAACGACCCCAGCCAGACCGCCGGCCAGACTCTGTAGCCGAACACCAGCACGCCCGCCAACGCGATGCCCGATGGCGGAAACACCGCCGTCGCGTAGCCCGGTGGGATCGCCAGCAACAAACCGAGCCGGCCCGTGACAAAATAGGCGGCGGCGACCAACAGCAGGGGACTGAGCCGATGGAGGGCGCCGTTGAAAAAGATTTGGCGCATGCAATGTGCCGGGCTCATGAGTTTCTCCCGGGGCTCTGTCGTGGAAGTTCCAACATGAAGGTTGCGCCCTGGCCGGGGCCGTCGCTGTGCGCGGCCAGCGCACCGCCGAGTTCTTTGGCGGCCAGCGCGCTGCTGTGCAGGCCAAACCCGTGGCCGTCCTTGCGCGTGGTAAAGCCGTGATTGAAAATCCGAATCAGGTTCTCGCTCGGAATGCCGACTCCGTTGTCGATGACCGAAATTCGGACGCGTCCATCGCCGTTCGTCAGGCGCACCGTCAGTTTCTTGTCCCGGCGTCCCGATTCGTCGCAGGCGTACTTTGCGTTGCGAATGAGGTTCACCAGAATTTGCAGGATCTTGTGCTTCTCCACGGTGATCGGCGCCACGTCGGAATACTCGCGCGAGACCTGGACGATGCCCTCGATGTTCTGGTTGGTGGCTTCGAGTTGCGCCGTGCGGTTGGCGATGTCGTGCATTTCCCGCAGGCTCCGCTCGTTGGCGATCCTGCGAATGCCCAGTGCGCAGCCAAACACCGGCGTCTCATTTCGGCCGGCGACGCCCCGATTGACGAGCGCAGCGATGGCATCGCGACCGGCGTTGTCGCCCGCATGGCCGCGGGCCGCCGTGATGCCGCCGGCAAAAAGCAGTGTTCCGTTGGCGCCGTACAGGATGGTTTGGCCGGAAGTGAATGCACGGAACCTCGCAGCCTCCATTCCTCCCTCGTCCGTCATCACCTGCACGCCCGGGATTGCGGCCGCGATCCGTCGGAGGTCTGTCTGCTCGCCATTTGCAGTGGGGTCCGATGGCTGGACCAGGAGGACGAATGCGGAAACCCGGCCCTGGCACTGCGCCATCAGCCGTTCCCATTCCCCGACGCTTGCGCGCGAACACGGACAGCGGGGGTGCAGGAGCATTACCAGCGTTGCGCGTTCCCCCGGGCGCGGTATCCGGCTTTCGACCGGCCACACGCGCGGCGGCTCCGCTCGTTGTTGCGGAGCGGTTTCATAGCGCAGCAGGGCGTTTATCCCGATCCCAACGCCCGCCAGCCAGGAAAGCGCGCCTGCGATCCACAACGTGCGTTTCATCGGGATAAGCCCTCCTGCGTCCGGCGGGGCAGCTCCAGCGTGAACGTGGCTCCTTTACCGGGGCCGTCGCTGTGCGCGGTCAGCGAACCGCCGAGTTCTTTGGCCGCCAGCGCGCCGCTGTGCAGACCGAATCCATGGCCGTCCTTGCGCGTGGTGAAACCGTGTCCGAAGATTCGCGTCATGTTTTCGGCGGCAATGCCGATCCCGTTGTCGATGACGGAGATTTTCACGGTGTCATTTCCGTTCGCTGCGATGCGCATCGTGAGCCGCTTGTCGGTCCGTCTGGACTCGTCGATGGCGTACTTGGCGTTGCGCACGAGGTTGATCAGAATTTGCAGCACTTTGTGTTTCTCGATCGGGATGGGCGGCACCTGCTCGTATTGGCGCACGACTTCGACTCCGTGGCGGGCCAGCGAACCGGTATTCAGCCGCAGCGCGTCCTCCACCAGGTCGGCCACTGAAAGGGTCTCGACCACGCCGGCCACCTTGGCGTAGCTCTGTTGCATGGCGACGATCTCCTTGATGTGGTCCACGTTCTTGGTGAGGGATTCGAGTTCCTTGAGCGTGGCGGCGCGCTCGTCCGCGAGATGCTCGGCGAGCCCGGCCAGGTAAACGGGCAACTGTTTGCCCTTCGGGTCGCTCCACAGATAGCTGCCGAGATCGTCGGCGTGCTCCTTCAGCAACGCGGACACTTTCCCCAGGCTCTGGACCTTGGAATTGCGCACCTTGTCCACCACGAGGGCCGATGACACGTTGATGCTGTTGAGCACGTTGCCGACGTTGTGGAGAACGTTGGTGGCAACCTCCGCCATGCCCGCGCTGCGGGAAGCGTCCAGGAGTTGCTTGTGGGTCCGCTCCAGTTCCATTTCGGACCATTTGCGGTCAATGCCCAACGCGATCTGGTTGGCGACCGAGGCGATGGCCTGCATGGTCGCGTCGGAAATGGCTTGGCGGGAAAACATCGCGACGACTCCCAGCAACCGATCATCCGCCAGCAGCGGAAAGCCGGCGAAGCCGACCATGCCCTCCCGTTTCGCCCATTCCTGGTCGCCGACGCGGGGATCGCCCACGACGGCGTTGGTCATGTGCGGTTTTCGCTCCTGGGCGATCAGGCCGATCTTGAATTTTCCGACCGGCACGCGACCGTGAGGGCCGTTGATGTGGGTGTACATGCCGGCGCTGACCTGCAACTCGAGGACGTTGGCTTCTTCATTGAGCGTCCAGATGCGCGCGAACGCCGCGTTGAGATGATCGACCATGGCTTGCGCGCACGGCGCCAGCATCTCCTGGACGGGACGATTCTGGTTGAGAGCGACGCTCACGTCCGAAACGAACGTGGCGAGACGGACGCGCTCCGCGAGCGCTTGCTCCGACCGCGTGCGTTCGGAGATTTCCCGTTCCAGGTCGATGGTGCGTTCCTGCACACGCCGTTCAAGGTTTCGTTGGTGGTCGAGAACTTCTGCCTGGGATTGCTGGAGTGACTCGGCCATTTCGTTGAATGCGCGCGCCAGGTCGCCGAGCTCGTCGGAAGTCCCGGCGCCGACTCGCGCATTCAGGTTGCCGTCGGCCAATTCCTGCGTTCCCCGCACCAGGCCGCGCAGTGGTCTCGCCATCCGCCGCACCCAGACCACACACAGCAACGACACGATGCCGGCGCACGCGCCGGTGATCATCAGCGCCTCTCGTTGCGACTGCCGCACGGCGGCATCGGTGGAAGCATGGCTGACGATCAACTCGATCAAACCGAGCCGCTGGCCGACCCGGCTGGTCCCCTCGGCGAACGACTGGTCTTCGCTCCCGTCGGTGACCAGCGATGTGGGCTTGACTGAGACCGGCAAGTAGTAGGTCTCGACCCCACCCGGTCGAGGCGCCTCCTCCACGATGGCTTCCGAATGGCGGGCCGCCAATTCGGCACCAACCTGGGCCTTGGCTTTTACATCCACCGGACCGGCTGCGGCCATGACCTTGCCGCTGGCATTGAAGACCACAACCGACACGACGTCGGCCTGCGCCAGCGCCTTGGTGGCGGCTTGCTGGAGCATGGTCTTGTTGCCGACCATCAAGGGATACTCGCATTCATGGGCCAGGCCGATGGCGATGGCCGCGCCGCGTCGGTCGAGCTGGATGTCGGCGGTCTCTTCCATTTGCCGGCCATAGAAATAAACCAGCGCGACTGCCAGCAGCACGACGGTCAGCAGGGCCAGACCCGTCACTTTGACCTGGAGGCTGACGCGCCAGCGTTGACGGCTACTCTTCATCAATGAAATGCACCTCCTGAAGCGCGGCCGGGGGAATCGGGTTGCCGAGCAGCCGCTGCACGTGGCCGTTGATCTGCACGGTGTAGCGTCGTGGCGGCTGGATTTTCCATTCAGCCGGCGCCTGGTCTTGCAGCACGGCCTGAAGCAACTGCGCCGTCTGCTCGCCGCAGACGGCATAGTCCACCTGGAGCGCCAACAACGCGCCCGCTTTGACCATGTTCTCGGAAAAGCCCAGGACCGGCACTTTGCGCTCCAACATCTGCACCAGCACGAATTGGGCGCTGCGCGCGTTGAACACCGTGCTGTCCACCGGCGCCCACAACACGTCGATCTGTGGCGCAAGGCGGTGGATGGCTTCCGGCAGCGAAGAATCCCGTGTGACCTCTTGTTTGATGAGCCGCATCCCCATCACCGCAGCTGCTTCTTCCAATTCCTCGATGGACGCGCCGGACTTGGCCGGGTCGTACACCACGCCGACTCGTTTGACCTTGGTTACATACACGCTCAACGCCCGCAGGCGGGCATGGGCGGGAATGTCCAGCGAGACGCCGCGCACGCGGCGGGCGTCCGCTTCGCTCAAGTCCGCCACCAGGTTTTGCCGCGCATTGGCGATCATGCAGAACACGACGGGCCCGGTCGTGTGGTGGATGGCCCACTTGGCGGCTTCCGTCCCCACGGCGACGACGGCCCGGGGCTGCTGGTCGCCGCCGAGGACGCTCCGCGCATCGGCGGTTGGGCTGCTCAACAACTTCTGCTGGACGCGAAGCGTCGAGCCGGTGTCGCTCCAGTGCTTCAGGAACCCATTGACCGCCTGGCTGTATTGGGGCAGGTCGCGGCTCTTGAGCACCAGAATCGCGTCCGCTGCGTGCGATCGCGCCAGGCCAAGCATCGCCACGAGGCCGCCGGCAAGCACCCGCAGGAGCCACGCTCGGTCGTTGTGCCTGAGGAGGTTCATCGCGTCAGAATTTGTAGCTGGCTCGAAGGTAGATCGTTCGCCCGTGTTGCGGGATGACGTCGAGAGTGCCGTCCGCCGAGGTTGGAACCAGGTTGCGTTGATCGAACAGGTTCTGGAAACTCAGGGAGAACGACCAGTTGGGCAGCGCGTTCTCGGATGTGAACACCAGGTCGGTCAGGTACGACTCGCCCGTGTCCTGGTTCTTCACGCGAGTCGGACGGCTGCTGACGAAACTCTCGCGCACCGAAACGGCCAGCTTGTCTCCGAAGATCGGATAGACGATGCCGAAATTGGCGAGCCAACGCGGACTGTTGATCAACTGTCCGCCCCGCGCCGACGAATCCTGGAAGGTGGCGTTGGCGAACGTGCGCACGCCGTTGGTGAACGACTTGGCGAGCTCGACTTCGACCCCCGTCGTGTCCACGTCGAACACGTTCATCAGGACGTAATCGGCAGGGTCGGGTTGGGCGATCAGCCCATCGGCTTCGTTGTGGAACACCGCGACCTTGCCTTGCAGCCCGTGACGGAAGTCCTGCTCGACCACCATCTCGTAGGTGGTGATCTCTTCGGAATGGATGCTCTTGTTGACCGCTCCATAGCCGGCGTCGTTCGAGTAATAGATTTCCGACACGCTGGGCGCGCGGAACGCCGCGCCATACAGAAGCTTTACCGTCGTCTGTTGGGTGGCATTCCACACGAGCGCTGCCCGAGGGGTTACGCGCGACTCCGACGCATACGGATACGAGTCGAACCGCACGCCGCCGGTCAGGCGCAACGTGGGAAGGACCTGAAACTCGTCCTGGAGGTACACCGCGTAGAACGGGAAGTCGCGAGCGGCCCCCGGATAAGCCGAGATGATGTCGCCGTTTCCGTCGCGGGCATCGCCGCGAAGATCGGTCCAATGGTATTCCCCGACTGCGCCCACAGTGACCAGGTTCCGTTCGATGGGCCGCCAGTTGAGCTGAGACTCGAATCCTGCCCAGCCCACGTGAGTGCCTTCCGTCGTCATCTTGTAATCGGGATCGCCGTAGAAATATGTGCCGCGGTAGTTGTAACGCTGGTAGTAGGAACGGAGCATCAGCTTGAGGCTCTCGCTGAATTCGCGTTCCCAACGAAGTTCGGCAAGATACCAGCGGTCCGCCGTCGTCGTCTTGTCGTTGCCCACGACGGTGTGGAATTGCCCCGTGGGGATCTCCTTGAGCCGGTCGGAGTACCAGAGTTGGAGGGAGAACTCCTTGTACTTCGCGCTCAGGTAGGCGTCCGATAACCGTTCGTCGTCGGCATCGTGCGCTTTTCCAAACTTGCCGAAGGAGAGGTGGCGCTCGCCTTCGTTCTGCTCGTAGTGCCCGCTGAAGAACAGGTCCAGGCCGTTGCGGAACGATTTCCCGTAGGTCAGCACGCCGCGCCCCGACGGCTGTGAGCCCGCCTCCGCAGTGACTACCACACCGTCCACGTCGCCGCCTTTGCGGGTGACGACGTTGATGATGGCGAAAATGGCGTTGCTGCCGTAGAGAGCGGACGACGGCCCTTTCACCACCTCGATCCGTTCGACGGCTTCGAGCAGGTCGGGCATCAGATCGGTGTAGAACGAACTCCAGTACTTGTCGTTCAGCGGCATCCCATTCAAGAGGAACAACACGCGAGAGTTGTAGTCCGTGGGCAACCCAAGGCCGCGCACGCCGATGTAGGTGTAACCGTGATCGTCGGTGGTGAAAATGCCGGCCACGCTGGCCACGGCCTGCGCGAGCGAGCGGTAACCGTACTTGCGAATGTCGTCGCGAGTGATGATGCTGACCGAAGCGGGAGCCTGCGAGATGGGCTGGTCGTGACGAACCGCCGCGTACACAGTCGGGATGTCCTGAAACAGCAGGTCTTCGTCTGCGCCGTGGACGGAGAGCGAGAGCACATCGGCCAGCAGCGACGCTGCCGTACCAGCAGCCAGAATTCTGTGTTTGCGTCCGCTCATTGCCAACTCCTTTCCGGATTGGCCCCGTGACCCGTCGTGAACGACACGAACGCAACGAAGTCACGAAGGGCTGAAGATGCCGACTTTCTTGGGAAGCCACTGGTGTGCCTCGGAGTATGATTCCCCACCCGCGGCGTGTCGGTACCTGTCTGAGTGAACTTGTCGGTATTTGTCCTACACCATCAGGCCGTGGATTTCCTTCGGCTGAGAAACGAGGACAAGGAGAATGGCGAACGAGAAACGACGTGTGCGCGTTTCCGCGCGGTGAGGTGTTCGCGACGGAGGATTGCCGGGGACGTCACCCGGTCGGCGCGCAGAGGCGCCTCCCACATTCAACTTGTCCCAGTTTGTCCGCGAACCGGATTCGCGGGCCATCTTGGAACGAGCACCGAAGATCGTATAACAGAATGTGGGAGGCGCCTCCGCGCGCCGACCGGCTTGAACCGCCTACACGCAGAAGGGAAACTTCTTCTCGGGATCGATGCCCAACTCTCTGATCGCCCGCTCGACGACTTCCGCTTTCACATCGCCCTCCCCGCACAGCGCATGCAACGTCGCCACTGCGAGCTGCCGGGATCGACCGAGTATTTCTGATAGTCGCCGTCCACCGCTTCCTCCATGCGCTTCAGCAACAGGCCCTTCGTGTCTTTCGCGAGCAAGGCGTCCCAATCGCTGCCCCAGATGAGTTTGATGACATTCCAGCCCGCGCCGCGGAAGATCGCTTCGAGTTCCTGGATGATCTTGCCGTTGCCGCGCACGGGACCGTCGAGGCGCTGGAGGTTGCAGTTGACGGCCTAGATCAGGTTGTCGAGGTTCTCGCGCGCCGGCAGGGTCAACGCGCCGAGCGTCTCGGGTTCGTCGCATTCGCCGTCGCCGACGAAACACCAGACCTTCGTGCTCGATTCGCGACGACTTGGTTCGAAACATTTCCACATCGCGGCGCGCATCATAGATGATTCCTCCAAACCAAGCGAAGGTTGCAGTCGTCAAGACAAAGGCGATCGCGATGAGCCGGATCGGAAACTGGACGGCGGTGATCGCATCCTCGCTGGCCATTGTCGGCTGGCTGGGCAAATGGTTCTCCTCTCCTCAGGAGGCATCCAGCATCTCACGCACTTTGCGCGCGAGCGTTGCCGGCGTGTAGGGTTTGGACAAGAACGCCACGCCGGGTTCGAGCACGCCGTGTTGCGCGATGGCGTCATCAGTGTAGCCGGAGGTGAACAGGATCTTGATGTCGCGATAAGTCGCCTTCAGCCACTCGGCCATGACCTTGCCGCTCATCTGCGGCATGATCACGTCCGTAACGACCAAACCGATCGGCTCGCCGCGATGTTCCCGGGCGACGCGCAGGCCGTCCTGACCGTTCGTCGCGGTCAGCACTTCGTAGCCCAGGCCTTGCAAGATGCCGCGGGCGAGATGCCGCACCGCCGGGTCGTCTTCCACGACCAGAAGCGTTTCCGTGCCGCGCGGCAGCGGCGCGTCTTCGTACATGGCCCGGGCGGCCGCTTGCAACGGCTGGTCCACGCGGGGGAAATAGACCTTGAAGGTCGTGCCTTTGCCGAGTTCGCTATAGACGCCGATGTGGCCGCCGGATTGTTTGACGATGGTTCGGCAGGTCGCCAATCCCAGCCCGGTGCCTTTCCCTTTCGGCTTGGTGGTGAAAAACGCCTCGAAGAGGTGCGCCTTGACTTCGTCGGTCATGCCGGTGCCGATGTCGCTGACGGCGAGCATGATGTAATCGCCCGGGGTTGCATCCGGATGCGTGGCTGCATAGTTCGCATCCAGGGTGACGTTGTCCGTTTCGATGGTGAGCTTGCCTCCCTCGGGCATGGCATCGCGGGCGTTGACGACGAGATTCATCAACACCTGTCCGACGTAGCCGGGGTCCGCCTTGATTCGCCCCAGTGATTCCTGTTCGACAACGCTCAGTTCGATGTTCTCGCCGGTGAGCCGCCGCAGCATTTTGTCCATGCCGGTCACCGTCTCGTTCAGGTCGAGCACGATCGGCTGCAAGGTCTGCTTGCGGCTGAAGGCGAGGAGTTGCCGGGTCAATCCCACGCCGCGGTCGGCCGCGTGCTTCATTTCCTCCGCAAACTTGCGCAAGGGGTCGTCCGCTGCAAGCTTGCTTCTCATCAATTCGCAGTAGCCCATGAAGACGGCGAGCACATTGTTGAAGTCGTGCGCCACGCCTCCCGCAAGGTGGCCGACCACCTCCATTTTTTGCGCTTCGATGAACTGCGCTTCGAGGAGTTTGCGATCGGTGATGTCTTCGATGGTCGCCACGTGGCCCTTCGGACGGCCTTCCTCGCCGGACATCGGGCAGGAGCGCGCGTGCACCCAGCGGAGGTTTGCCTGCGGGAACAGCAAGCGAAACACGCAAGAAAATTCGCGCTCCTCTCCCAAAGCCGCCCGCCATTCCTCGATCACGGATTCCCGGTCGGACGGCTCTACCAGGCGCGCCCAACCCCTCCCCGCGCTCTCCACCAGCGTGGTCCCGAAAATGTCTCGTGCCCGCGGATTGCAGTAAGTGCAATGGCCGTTATCGTCCAGGAGCAGGATCCCCAGCGGCGACGACTCGCTCAATTTGCGGAACAATTCCTCGCTCGCCAACAGCGCTTGCTGGGCGGCCCGCTTTTCCTCGCGCAACCGCTTCTGTTCCAGCGCGCGGCCAATGGCGGGAGCCAGCCGGGTCAGCCGGTCCTTGAGCAGATAATCCGTGGCGCCAGCTTGCATGGCCTGCACGGCAACGTCCTCGCCGATGGTGCCGGAGACGATGATGAACGGAATGTCCAGTCCGCGCTGTTTCAGCAACTCCAGCGCCAGCATCGCGTCGAACTGCGGCATCTCGTAATCGGACAGGATCACGTCCCAATCCGGACCCAAGGAACGGAGATAAGCCGGCTCGGAATCGACCCGCGTCCACTCAGGCTCGAACCCGGCGTGCCGCAGTTCTTTCAGGACCAACTCGGCGTCCTTGGGCTGGTCTTCGAGGATCAACGTTCGGATTGGCTTCGCCATGATCTAGGCAGTGGGCCCGTCTTCGCCGAAGACAAACTCCAGCGCCGCTGCGCCATCGCGCGCGACGTGGATGCGGTCGCTGAAGCGGGCCTTCTTCAACGCGCGCAGGGCCAGCGTCAGGTCTTGCGGATCGTCTTCGACGAGGAGGACTTCGGCGGCAGTTTCTTCGCTCACGCGGTCCCTCCCAGGGTGAAATAGAACGTCGCGCCGCGATCGACGGCGCTTTCGGCCCACACCTTCCCGCCATGGCGCTGGACGATGCGTTGGACGATCGCCAGGCCGACGCCCGTGCCCTCGTAGTCTTCGATGGGATGCAGTCTCCGGAACACGCCGAACAACTTGTGCGCGTAACGCATGTCGAACCCGGCGCCGTTGTCACGGACGAAGAAGGTTGTAGCCGCCCGCGCCGAGGGCGGCCCCGCTCGATCATTCGACGCCGATACGCCGCGGTCGGCGCTCGCGGCTACAACCCCAATTTCAATCTCTGCCGGGTCCCCTCTTACGCGAATACTTCAGCAAGTTGGTCCAGACCTGCTTCAGCAGCGACCGGTCGGCCTGACAGGAAGGCAGCTTGCCCAACCGCAATTCGACGCGGCGCCCGGGCTCTTCGCGGCGCAGTTCCTCCCAAACCGCCCGGACCAGGGCGGTGGCATCCACGGTTTGCGTGGACAGCGGTTGCCGGCTCAGGCGCGAGAACTTCAGCAGATCATCGATGAGTTGGCCCATGCGTTCGGCGCTTTCGCACACCGATTGCAGGTCCTGTTGCCCTTCAGACGGCAGTTGCGGCCCGTAATCCTCCAGCACGGAGTGCGAAAACCCGTGGATCGCCCGCAACGGCGCGCGCAGGTCGTGCGAGATCGAGTAGGCGAAGGCTTCCAGTTCCTTGTTCGCCGATTCCAATTCGGCGGTGCGCTCGCGGACGCGCTCCTCCAATTCCGCGTTCAACTTGCGGATTTCTTCTTCGGCCCGTGTGCGCTCGGTGATGTCCTGCTTGATGGCGATGAAGTGGGTAACCTGCCCTTGCGCATCGACCAGCGGCGTGATGGTCATCGACTCGGGATAGAGACTACCGTCCTTGCGACGGTTGACCATCTCGCCCTGCCAGACCCGGCCGGCCAGGATCGTTTCCCAGAGGTTGCGATAGAACGACTCGTCGTGCTTGCCGGACTTGAGGAACCGAGGATTGCGTCCCGCCACTTCGCCGAGCGTATAGCCGGTTAAGTCGCAAAAGGCGCGATTGACCCACACGATCCGCCCTTTCTGATCGCTGATGATGACGCCGTCCGCCGCCGCTTCCAACGCGCCGGCTTGCAACCGCAGTTGGTCCTGGGCGGCCTTGAGTTCGGCGTTGGCGGCCTCCAGTTCATTCACCTTGCGCGCGAGATTGTCGGTCAGCAAGCGACGGTGATCGCGGTCGAATTCCCCGGCGGGCTGCGGCGCGGGCGAGAGCGAAGGTTTGGCGAGGGCTTCCTCGATCACGCCGAGAATCTCCTTCGGCTCGGCGGGCTTGACGATGACGTGCTCGACGCCGCACGCACGCGCCAGCTTTTGCGCCTCGGGTTTGCGGTCGCTCGCGGTGTAGAAGATTACTTTTGTGTGCGCGATGGCGGGCTTGGAGCGCAATTGCCGGACAAACTCGTAGCCGTCCATCGTCGGCATGACAATGTCGGAGATGATCAGGCCGGGTTGCTCGGCTTCCGCCACCGTGAGGGCCTCGGTGCCGTCGGACGCCTCCAGCAAACGATGCCCGCCATAGCCCAACAGGGTCACCAGCATCTGCCGGTTGGTGGGGCGGTCATCGACAATCAGAATCGTGGCCATGATGACGGCTAGCGATCGCGCGTTGTTTTTTTAATCCTCGGCTTTGGGTCGGGCGCGGGCGATGGCCTGGTTTTCTCCGAGCGTTCAGCAGCCAACGCCGTGGCCAGGGCACGGCTCATGTTTCCGCTGATATACTTGCGACCGGCGAGCACCTCTTTGACGCCGTTGACGATCTCCTTCGCGATTGTGTCCTTGGTCAGGTAACCCGCGGCGCCGGCTTCAAGCGCCCGCATGGCCATCTGTTCTTCCGGGTAGGCGCTTACCACGAGCACCGGCAGGTCCGGCTGCCGGCGAGTCAACGTCTGCAAGACCTGCAACCCGTTCCCGCCGGGCATGTGGATATCGAGCACGACCACGTCCCAACGCCGTCCCCCGACAAGGGCGACGGCCTCCATGCCGGTGCCGGCCTCTCCGAACTCGGCGTCGGGAAACGCGTCCGTGAGGAGGGATTGGATCCCCCTTCGTACGATGTCGTGATCATCCGCAATCAGCACCTGGAGTGGTTTCATAATGAATCTCGCTGTTTCGTTTGCGAATCGGGGTTCCTTGCCGGTATCCGCTCCTTTCGTTGGTTCAAACGGGCTTCGACTTCGGTCAACAACGACTGAGGTTCGAGCGGACGCGCGAGGAAAGCATCCGCGCCAAGCGCAAGACTTATTTCCCGGTCCTTCTCGGACATGACGGTCGCGGAGTGTATGACCACCATGATGTCGCGCAGTTGCGGATCGCCTTTCACGGCCACGACCAGGTCGAATCCGTCCCGGCCCGGCATGTGCAGATCGGTCAGAATCAAGTCGGGCCGATGCTCTCGGGCAATGGCCAGGGCGCCGTCCACGTTGTCGGAGCTGAAGACAATGTAGCCGGACGGCTCGAAGATGCTGCGCAACAGGTACAGGTTGGCCGGCGCATCATCCACGATGAGAACTCTCGGGCGCTTGCTGCTCGGCTGCGCTGGGGCCGTGGTTTCGACCGAGGACCCCGCCTCAGCGGCCCGAGGCTTCGAGTGCAAGCGCTGGGGGAGGAACCCTTCCACCTGGGAGACGAACGTCTCCGGATTGATCGGTTTGGCCAGGTAACCGTCGAAGCCGGCTTCCAATACCCGCTCGCGGTCTCCCACCATCGCCAGCGCGGTGACGGCGACCAGCGGCGTGCGCCGCATTAGCGGCACGCTCCGGATGCGGCGTGCCACTTCGTAGCCGTCCATCCCCGGCATGTGCACGTCGCACAGAATCAAATCGTGCGCCTCATCGAGCGCAGTCTCCAATCCCCGCTCGCCGTCGCGGGCGACCTGGGCCGTGTGGCCGTACGCCTGGAGCAGATAGACCATCAAGTCCAGGTTGGCCGGATTGTCTTCGATAATGAGGATACGAGCGGGCATGGTCACCTCTCCTCCAACACCAGCGTGAATCGGCTGCCCTTGCCGGGTTCGCTCTGGAGCGTAATCCGTCCGCCAAGCAATTCCGCGAGTTTCTGGTTCAGGTGCAGGCCGAGACCGGTCCCCTCGGGACGCTGGCCGCTGTTCGAGGCGATGCGCGCGAACGCCTGGAACAACTTCGCCTGGTTCTCCGCGCGGATGCCCACGCCGGTATCGGCCACGCTCAGTTCGGTCACGGATCGTCCCTGGGCCTGCCGCTGGTTCAATTCGAGCCGCACCTCGCCCCGCTCGGTGAACTTGATGGCGTTGTTGGTCAGGTTGATGAGGATCTGGTGCAAGGCGCGCCGGTCGGCTTGTACCACGACGTCAGCATCGGGGAGGTTGACCTCGAAACGCAGCCCCTTCTGTTCCGCCGAGGGCCGCAAGGAGCCGGCGACCTCGCGCACCACGCTCTGGCAAACGAGCGGCTCGAAGCTGAGTTCGACTTTGCCCGATTCGATCTTGGCCAGGTCGAGCAAGTCGGTGATCAACGACAACAAGTGTTTGGCGCTCGATTGGACGGTCCGGAGTTGCTTCTCCTGGTCGGCTGTGAGCGGGCCGGGCAGTTTCATAAGCAGCGTGCCGGTGAATCCGATGACGGCGTTGAGCGGGGCTGAGGCTGATCTCCACGGGAAATTCCGTCCCATCCTTGCGCCGGCCGTACAATTCCAGCCCGGCGCCCATCGGACGAATCTTGGGGTCGTGAAAGAAGCGGGAGTGGTGCTCGGGATGCCGGGCGCGGAACCGCTCGGGCACGAGGACCTCGATCGGTTGTCCGAGCAACTCGTCCCGCGTGTAGCCGAAGAGCCGTTCGGTCTGCGAGTTCACCAGCACGATTTTTCCTTCACGATTGACGATGATCATCCAGCTTATCGATGCTCGCAAGGATGGATTGCGGGTGCCTCGCTCGATGTCCGCGACATAGGTGCGATGCAGGTCGGCCCGTTCTGCCAGTTCCTCCTGCGAGATGCCCAGGAGGTTTCGCCTTGCGCGCACGACCGAGCCAAAGTGCTCCTGCAAGTTCGTGATGTTGTCTATCTGCATTCCGCGCTCACTTGTTAGCATCACGATGCGTTGACTAACAACAGACTATAAGTGACAACGGGACCAACGTAGCACACGGCCCGGTGGTTGCCTATACGGGAAAAACCCTAGCCAACCCTAGCCAGTCGCTTCGTGCAACATCGAGGCCTTCAGCGTCCGCCGCCTGGAGAAACTAACCCCGGACAAGATCGACACGTTTTTTTCCGCGCCGACAAGGGCTTTTTCAGCCATTCGATCCTCGTTCTCGATTTCCGCAGATTTCGAGGACGACGACGAGAACGACGAGGACGAGGGCTCTCAGGCCGACTTTACAGCGCTGCTGCCCACAGGGGTTTCGCCGCGCAAATTTCGCTTTGACAACCCGACCCATTGTCATACACTCCGCGCCGTCGCAAGAAAGAGATTGCCTCGGTGAACTCGGTGGATTGTCAGGTGAGTTTGGACTCCTCAGTGGCATTCTGAAACCCGGCGGTCGGGAACAGATCACTGGGGATTTCTTTTTTGCGGCGAAAGGCAAGACAGTAGATGAGCAACAATCGCTTGTACATCGGCAACCTCTCGTTCAACACGACCGAGAACCAGATCAACGACCTGTTCGCCCAGGCCGGCAAGGTCACCTCCGCCAACCTGATGCAGGACAAATTCACGGGCAAATCCCGCGGGTTTGCCTTCGTCGAGATGGGCACGCCCGAAGAGGCGAACAAGGCCATCGAGATGTTCCACGGCAAGGAGTTCGATGGTCGCACGCTGACCGTCAACATCGCGCGCCCGCGCGAAGAGCGTCCGCGGGGCGATTTCGGCGGCGGTGGCGGCGGTGGCGGTGGCGGCGGTCGTCGCGACGATCGCAGACGCCGTTAACGCAACCAGCGGTCGGCTCACATCCTCATGGTGTCGGCAGGGGCCTTGGCGCTCCCTGCCGAAGGGCCTCACTTTCGTTCGTAGGTCCCGACCAACTCTGCCCGGGCGAGGACATGGTTCTTCATGGCCTCCTCCAGGAAGAGTAACGCTTGGGAATGGCTTGATTGGGTGCGAACGCCGAGCTGGTTAGCTTGAAGTCCGGCATGGGCACCTCCTCAGCTCGCTTCTTCGTACAGGTTGTCGCCGCGATGCAGGGGCAACGCGATGGTCATCCGCTGCAACGTGTCGATCGGCGCCGCGCACGACGACGCCTTTATGACGGAGTTCGGGAGCGGTGCGACCCGAAGGAACGAAGCGGTGTGGCTTTGCATGACGGATCCTTTCTGCTGGTGCCGAAGGCATTAGTACATCGCGCATGCGCCCAAGCAAGCCGCTTCTTGGGCGTCTCCGGAGGTTCTCCAAGGGGATCGTCATGCGCCTGGACACTACGCAACCTGGGTGAGCGTCAATTCTTCAGAAACAACTCGACCACCGGCACGGTAACGTTCGGTTTCTGCTGCGGCAGGGTGAGCGCCAACGTGGGTTCCTTCCGTCCGTCGCCGCCGCGGGCGGTTTGCCACTCCGCCGGGCCTTGCAGCGCGACTTCCGAGGCATCGTTCAACAACTGCGCGTATTCGACCCGCGTGACGTACGCGGCGCCGTCGAGGTAGAGGTGTTTGTACGGCCAGGCGAGCACGTGCACGTACAGCCGCTTCTTGCCGGGATGGAAGGTGAGCCGACAATCCTGTGGACAGGGGAACTCCGCGGGCGCTTGCGTGCATCCATAGATCGAGCGGCTGTGTTGCCGCATCCACTCGCCGATGCCGGCCAGCCGGTTCCGCGCGCGTTCATCGAACTCGCCGCGGCCGGTCGGGCCGACATTGAGCAATAGGTTCCCGCCCTTGCTGACGCAATCGATCAACGTGCGGACCAATTCGTCCGTGCTGCGCCAGTTCATTTCGTCGCGGTGATAGCCCCAGGAACCCGAGAAGGTCTGGCACGCCTCCCAAACCACGGGGACGCCGTTGACCTCAATCCAGGCCCGTGGTTGAAATTGCTCGGGCGTTTTCACGTCCCACGCGTCCGAGAGGTCGAGCCGGTCATTGAGGATGATTTTCGGTTGAAGCTCACGGACGAGCTGGACGAGCTTCTCGCTTTGCCAATCCTTGCGTCCTTTGCCGGTGCCGTCTTCCTTCGGATAACTGAAATCCAGCCACAAGACGTCCACCGGACCGAACTCCGTCAGCAGCTCCTTCACCTGTCCGTGGAGATACGCGGCGTATGTTGCCTGGTCGCGGCCCTTGTTCATCTTCTCGCGGTCGGCATGCTCGCGGTAGGGGCCGATGTGCGGGTCGAGAACGTATTGCGGGTGATGCCAGTCGATCAGCGAGTGGTAGAACCCGACGCGCAAGTTGCGTTCACGAAACGCCTCGACCATCGGCCGCAGCAGATCGCGTTTCGCAGGCGTGTTCGGCGCCTTGTAGGCGGTCAACTTCGAATCCCAGAGACAGAAGCCTTCGTGATGTTTGGTTGTCACCACGAAATACTTCATGCCGGCCCGTGCTGCCGCATCGGCCCACTGGCGCGGATCGTACAGGTCGGGATCGAAGCGGTCGAAATACTTCTGGTACGTTTCGTTGGGGATCCGCTCGTTGTGTTTCACCCACTCGTGCCGGGCGGGCAGCGCGTACAAACCCCAATGGATGAAAAGCCCGAACCGATCGTGCACGAACCAACCGATATCGCCCTTGATCTGCTTAGACATGATGTTCTCCGTAAGAGTGGGCTGGATGCGTGTGAAGCTGCAACTCAAAAGCGATAAGGGGGCTGATTGTCCAGATGCGCCTCATCGCGCGAAGCGAAAACTCCACAGACGGCCCTTTTCCAGATCGAACCGCAGGCGAATGGGTTTCCCTGTGTGCTTGGACAGGTCCCAGGCAACGGACTGCGAGACCGAATTGCCTTTCAGGGTCTGCGGTTTGATTTTCTTCAGCGGCGTTCCGTGCTCGTCCAGACAGGCGATTGTTACGGCGCCTTCACAATTGACTCGCAGTTGTTTGCCCGCAAAGAGAAGCGGCTGGGTGGTGAGGTTCCCTTTCCCCTCCGCATCGAGCGAGACGAAGCCATCTTGGCGCCACACGGCGGCGCGGATCTGGGAGACCGCCTTCTCGAACGGCGCAATCGGGTGCGCGCCATTGGCTTCGGCGTAGTACATCCACATTTCGTCGCCCAGTTCGAGCGGCGGGCTTAACTGGATGTAAGTCGGAAACAATTCCGGCGCGGCGTTGCTCGGCGCGATCAAAGTCTGCCGCTCGGGGTGGCGATGCCATTGCTTTGCGTCGTGGCTGAAGGTCAGTTGCAGGTCGCCGCCCCCGTTGAAATCGCTGCCATCGATGAAATACAGGATGCTGAGCAAGCCGAGGTAATGATTGCCGTAGTTGAAGAAGGGCATGGAATACAACTCCGTCCATTCCGCCTTGGCGGGGTCCTTTCCGAGCGGCACCGCTTTGGCGTCGTCCTGCGCGTCCGCCTCCAGCACGTGCGCGATCGGCGTCCAATTCTTGTTGAGCACCCGGCACTCCGTCACCCCGATGGCCCGGCGGCGACCGTCCTTCTTCTCGGCGACGTGGCTCTTCGCGAAGGTTCGGACATACGCCCGGTAAAGCTGCGCCACCGGGTCCCACAGGAACGTTTGCGAATCCGTGAAGTCGCCCTGCTCCGGCTTGGCGTACCCAGGTTTGTTGAATCCGCTCTCAAATTTCCAGTGCCGACCGTCGCCCGAAGACAACAGGCATTCGCCCTGGCCGCCATCCGGGTACGGATACGGCCGCATGATGTACGCGAACATCTTCAGGCGCTTGCTCGGATCGGTTTCGAGTGGATCGATGAAGACCTTGGCGAACTCGGCATCGGTGACGACAATGTTGTTCGCGGTCGAACCAAGGTCGTCGAACAAGCCCAGCTTCGGCTTCGTCCACGTTTTGCCGTCTTTCGATTCCGCGCAGCAGATGTAACAGGTGAACGAAGTGGTGCGGCCCGGTCCTTCACGGCGCGGCATGATGGCCGATTCGTAATACATCTTGTAGAGGCCGTCTTTCGGGTCGCGGATCACGCTTCCCCAGAGATGGGGCCATTTCTCCCACGACTCCGTCGCCTGAATCGCCACTTCGGGGCGCGGCTTGCCCTGATGCCAGACACGCTTCAATCCCGATTGCTCCGCAATGAACCGGTCGTCGAGGAACAAGCAGGTGCCGTCGCCGACCGCGACCGGCTCAGCGCCGACAACGCTTGACGCCACGATTGCTGATACCAAAACGAGGAACACCGGCAATTGAGTTTTCATTATTCGCTTCTGCCAGGTCTATTTCGAAGTGGCTGCGAGCCATGCAGCCGCTTCATCGTGCGCGGTGGCGTGGATGGCGTGACCGACGGAAGGCATCACGTGAAGTTCGATCGTGGCCGGCTTGTCCGCGGCAAGGTCGGTCTGCGCGACTTTGCGGGTGAATGCGAAACATTGGTCGGTGCCGACGCGCGCGTCGTTGTTGCCGATGCAAATCCAGATGTGTTTTCCAACGAGATTGTCCGCGAGATTGGCAACGCCCAGGGATTTCGTCAGGGCGTGATTCTCCAGGCCGCGGAATTCCTCCAGCACGGGCAGGTCGGTGACCGGCGCGAACGCCACCACCCATTTCACGCGCGGCTCGTTGGCGGCGAAATGAAACGCGCAGAACCCGCCACGCGAGGTGCCGGCCACGGCGACGCGCTGCGGGTCGGTGTAACCCTCCTTGATGAGATGATCGAGCGCTGCCCGGCATTTCTCGACGAAGGGCGCGATGAAGTTTTCGCCCTGGTCCAAACGGAAGCGCCAGCCCTTCAGCGCCGATGGCTCGCCGGGACGGGAATCCTCATCGTGACACGGCACATCGACGGAGGCGCAGAGCCAGCCTTGTTGACGCAGCAGGCGGCCCGACTTGACATAATCATCGCTTTGAAGACTTCCGCGACCACTCACCGCCAGGACAAACAGCGTGGGGGCCGGCTGGCGGGGCTTCTCGCCGACGATGAAAAAGCGCACGCCGTCGGCGGTCGTCAGAAGTTGCGCGGGTTCATCCGCCAGCGTCGTCATGGGCAAGCCAAGGAATAGGACAAGCCACCTCATCGCGCAAAGCGAAAACTCCACAGCCGACCTTTCTCCAGCTCAAATTGCAGCCGGAGGGGTTGTCCGGCAACAGAAGAAAGATCCCAAGCGACGGTCTGGGCGACGGAATTGCCTTCCAGCGTTTGCGGCTTGAACCCCTTCGCGTCGAGCAGGGTCACGGTCACCGCACCTTCGAAGTTCACGAGCAGTTGTTTGCCGGTGAAAACCAGCGGCGGGGTGGTCACGCTGGCCCGTCCAGCAGCATCGAGAGAAACGAATCCATCTTTGCGCCATGTGGCGGCACGGATGACGGATGTGTCGCCGGTCTTGGGGTGAGCCGAGTGTGCTTCGGTGAAGTAGATCCAGAGTTCGTCGCCGATCTCCAACGGCTCGTTGCATTGCGCGTACGTCGGCACCAGGCCGGCAGGGTTTGGTTCCACGAAGGTTTGCCGGTCAGGCTGACGATACCATTTCTCCCCGTCGTGGCTGAAGGTGAACTGAATGTCGCCGCCGCCGTTGACGGTGTCGCCGCCGTGGATGCCGTCCACGAAATACAGCATGCTGACCATGCCCAGGTAATGATTGCCGTAGGCGAACACCGGCATGATGTACGGCTCGACCCAATCCCGTTTCTCGTTGCGGCTGAGTTTCGCGGCTTTCTCGTCGTCCTTGGCGTCGGCACGCAGCGCGGTGGTCATGCGCGACCAGCCATTGGTCAGACTTTTCGAAAAGGCGACACCGACGGCCCGCCGATGACCGCCGATTCCGTCGCTCATCTGATGCTTCTCGTCGCGAAACCAACCGGGGATGCCTGGATGCAGCGGGAACAAACGAAACATCCCGAGATAACGCTGGCCCAGCGGATCCCAGATGATTTCGTGCGTGTCGAGCACGGTGCGGGCTTGCGCGGTTTCGTCGCCTTCGGGCGCGCGAATCTCAGGACGCGGGCCGAGCGGTTCCCACCGCACCCCATCGCGCGATCGAAACAGAACGTGGCCGCTGATAGTCCTGCCTTCAAACGAGACTCCGCTCGTCCAGAGCGCCATCTTAAATTGTCCCCGCGGAT
>Ga0187892_10003426_pt1 | contig 29063 bp, 28 predicted proteins | sample MA1701073metaG_FD_139345 | JGI IMG/M metagenome (GOLD analysis project Ga0187892, IMG submission 139345) | Bio-ooze microbial communities from a basaltic lava cave in the Kipuka Kanohina Cave System on the Island of Hawaii, USA - MA170107-3 metaG ... | reverse complement strand
GGTCTCGTCGCGGGCCCAGTGCGTGCCTGTCCAGACGCGCCACTCGCCGCGCGCCGGCACGTAACGCATGTCTTGCCCGAACATTCGCACTAGCCGCCGCGCGTTGCCGAGGTCGGTGCAGTGCTCCGGCTCGAGGTCCACCTGGCCGGCCGCGACGGACGGCTGCTCGCTCACGCCACGCGCCCCGAAGCGAGGATGTCATCGAGTTCAGCTTCGACGTCGAGCGCTTCCCGTTCCACCTGAGCGGCCAGCTCGAGCGCCGGCCAATCCTCCGCTCCCAATGCCGTCACCAGCCGCCGCACCTGGTCGACAAGCTCGCGCCGGCGTCGGATGAAGTCGGCCGCTTCGTACCACGGTGCCCACGCCGCGGTCCGTTCGCCCTCGCGGCGGGCTTGCTGAGCGGCCCGCAGACGAGCTTCTTGAAGGTGGGATTCCCGTCTCCTTATCGTGCGTGAAGGTTGCTCGCCCACGAGCTCTGCGAACTTCCGCAGACCGCCGCCGGCGCCGCAACTGAAGCAGTGAAATAAGCCGCGCGCGAGATCCACCGAGAGAGACGGGGTGCGCTCTTCATGAAACCGGCATAAGACCCGACCGCGCCGCCGGCCGCGGAGCGGAGTGAGGTCCAGGTAGCGCGCGAAGAGATCAGCACTCGTGTTCAACGGCGGGCCGTGGGCGCGGCGGAAAGAGATCGCGCACTCGAGCACCGAGCAGACGCGCAAAGCGCACCCGATCCAGCGGCCGGCTTGTGGTTGGTGTTCACGCCAGGACCTTTCGGGAGCGCTCAAGCAAGCGGTCGAGGTCGTCGCGCAGGAGAAGCACCCGACGAACACCCGGGACGCGCACGGGCGCGAGCTGGCCGGCTGCGATGAGGCGCCACAGCGCGCGCACGGGCACGCCGGTGTAGACGGCTGCTGCCGGGATCGGCAGCCCACGCGAGGGCACAAAGTCGCGCGCCGCGCCGTGCGCCGGTTCCAGAAGCGCGCTGTTGACTGAAGTACTCCGGCGCGGCCTGCCCGCCGGTCGGCGCAGGCGCCGCGAGGCCTCGGCTAACGGGAGAAGTCCGCTCACCGCGCGCACCGCTCTACCAGCGCGCGCACCGCGGACTCGCGGATTCTCACAGTGCGCGATCCGAGGTAGGTGGCCTCGAGGGCACCAGATCGGAGCAGCTCGGCGAGCTTGCGCCGACCGACGCGGAGCGCCTCGCGGACTTCTGCGGGGGTGAGGAGTCGATCGTTCGCGCTCTGCTGCATACGAGCAACATCGCGCCGCTCCTCGACTATCCGTCAGGGATTAAATCGGATTATTTCTCTCGAATCCGCTTAAGCAGCCAACCCTTCGAGACTCGACAGCGGGCCGCGCACAGCGCGACGGCCGCCGCACGCGGCCAGCCATTATCATCGATCGTGACCCAGCGCGTACGATCGTCGTTCGCATCCCGGACGATCACGAGATGTGAAGCTAGGTGCTTCACCGCCTGCTCGGGCGTGAGCTGGAAGAGCGCCGAGCCGGCCTTCCGCTCCCACGCGGCCACGGTGACCCGGTCCCATCCGTGGAGTTGCCGCCACCATTCCGCGCCGAGCTCCAGCAGCGGTGCCGAGCCAGCGCCTTCGCGCACGGCGCACCACAGGTTGCGTTGGTGTTGGTGCTCGCGCTCGATTGTCAAGAAGGCCTCATGCAGCATCCCGGACGGAAAGCGCGGCCCGGCTTCGGGGCGCCCTCGCCCTTTGCCCGCTTTCAGTCCAGCGAGTTCGCGTAGGTAGGGAGACATGTCAAGACGCCACTGACAGATCCGGTCCGCCACCGCGGCGTTCCTCAACCAAAGCGCGTTCTCACGGATCAGACCCATCACTACCGCGTCGGATTGCTTCCGTATCCATGCGTTGACGTCGTCCTCGTCACTGACCTTGACCGACTTGGTGGTTCGCCCGTCGTCGCCGACGGGCCGGTCCTCGTACCTCGCGCGCTCAAATTGATGGCAGTTTTGCGCGGCGATGTGTCGCCAGGTGATGGCGGAGGCCCGCACCGGGCCGACGTCGCGGCCAGCGAGCGATTGGAGCCAGGGCGAGGCGTCGTCGGAAATGCTACGTACCGCCTCCTCGACTTCCGGCTCTGGCACGCCCAGGCCGCGCGCTTCCGAGAGCAGGTACTCCTCTGCCGCCTTCGCGATCGCCTCGGCATCAGCGTTGAGCTGGGTCTTGTCGCCGTACCAGAGCCGGTCGACGCCCATGCGTGTTCCTCCTCGTGGAGCACCTCGTCAGTGCATCGCGGGCAGGGCGGCGAGGTCCGCCCGTGTCGGCGCCGTTCATGACGCGGTACCTAGCCCGCGAGCGATAGTCTATGCCGTCATCGCATCGTGTGGTGACTTTGCTCCGGCTTTGCTACGTTTCAACAAAGTCTCGGGCATTCTCGGGCACGGTGGAGCACAACAGACAGCGCATCGGCGCGGACGGAACGATTCGCCGTAAGCACGCGATGTGAGGAAGAAAGACACAGATTGGAGAAGAGTTAGAAATGGTCGGGGCGACTGGATTTGAACCAGCGACCCCTTGACCCCCAGTCAAGTGCGCTACCGGGCTGCGCCACGCCCCGACCCACGACGCATTGTACGGGGCACTCGGCGCAAACTCAAGGCGCGGAGCGCGCGGCAGAGGGCGCTTTTGGGGCGCGGGTCACTGGCCACTACGGTATCGAGGTTTCGCTTCGAGCGCCGGCTTCGCCGGCGCAAGCTCGCTCTGGGGGAGGTCTCGGAGGGGGCCCCAAGGAGCGAAGCCCCGTTTTGATCAGACGGCCCCCTCCGATTGATCAGCGGCCGGGGCGGCCGTTCGACAAGCGATCACGTAGAACGCGCAACCGGTCGCGGAGGCGGCGCAGCGTGTCCTCGAACGCCACGCCGCGCAGGCCGAGGTCCATCTGCGCGACACGCGCCTCCGTGCGCAGACGCTTCTTGGCCCCTTCCAGCGTGAGGCGCTCGTCATAGAGCAGATTCTTGATGCGCAGCACCAGCTCGAGGTCTTTCTTGCGGTAGAGACGCTGCCCGGCCGGGTTCTTCTTGGGCCGCAGCAGCTTGAACTCGGACTCCCAGTAGCGAAGCACGTAGGCCGGGATCTCCGTGATCGCCTCGACCTCGCCGATCCGATAATAGAGCTTGTCCGGGATCACCCCTGGGGCGTCCTTCACTACGCGTTGATGCGGAGCTTGAGCCCCTTGCTCGGCTTGAACGTCAGCACCTTGCGCGCGCTGATCTCGATGGCGTCGCCGGTCTGGGGATTCCGGCCGCGGCGAGACAGTTTCTGCCGGATGCGGAAGTGTCCGAACCCGACGATCTTCACGTCCTCCCCTCGCTCGAAGCAGCGGAAGATGATGTCGAACAGCGACTCGACCACGGTCGCCGATTGCCGCTTGGAGAGCCCGTGAGCGGCCACCGCATTGATCAGGTCGTTCTTGGTCAGCGCGTTCACCTCCCCTCGCCGGTCACCGAATCGCGAACCCAATCGAGATAGGCCGGCGCGCCCGCCTCGACGGGCACTGCGAGCACTTCCGCAACCGAGTATGGATGCACTTCGAGCACGCGCTGCTGGAGCGCGTCGTAGCGCTCCCCGCGCGTCTTGATGAGCAAGAGACTCTCCGCGCTCACCTCGCGTTTGCCCTCCCACGTGTAGACGGAGGTGATGCGCGGCACCACGTTGACACAGGCAGCGAGCCGCTCGTCGACGAGCGTCTTGGCGATGTCGAGCGCGGTCTCCTCGGACGGCGCCGTCACGAACACCATGAGGTGTTCCCGCGTCACTTGGCGGGTCCCTGCGCGAGGATGCCGGGGTGTCCCTTCGTCTTCAGCTCGTCCCGCGCGGCGAGCGCCCGATCGCGATCGGGAAAGCTCCCGGCCCGCACCATGTAGTAGGTGCCCGGGTTCGCTCCGCCGCCGCGGGTGATGCGCGTCACCTCGACGGGGAAGCCCGACGACCGCAGCGACTTCGCCAGGCCTTCGGCGTTGCCCTGCTCTTTGAAGACGCCGACCTGGACCCAGTAGCTCCCCGTGGGGGAGCTCGGCGGCGTGGCGGCGGACGCGGGCTTCGCCGGCCGGCCCACCGGCTCCTTGGCCCGAGCGCTCTCGAGCGGCTTGGACATCTGCGCCACGGGCTTCACCGCGCTCGCGGCCGGGAGCGGCGCGGGCTTCTCCGTGGTCTTCGATGGAGGTAGCGTCGGCGCCGGCGACGGTTTCTCCGCCATCTTGGCCGGAGGCGGCGCCGGCTTCTCTGCCGCCTTGGGCGGCGCCGGGGCCGCCGGTGATGCGGCCGGCGCGGGGCTCACGATCGGCGTCGGGCTCGCGTCGGGCTTCGGCACCTGGGCGACCGCGGGCGCCGAGGGCGGCGCCTGGCTGCTGGGCGGCGCCGGCTCGAACCAGTTCAGCAGATACGGCAGCGACACGACGACGACGATTGCGAGTACTGTGAGCACGAGGACCGCGCGGAACCAGCCGGCCGAAAAGATGCTGCGCGATGCATAGTCTTCGTGCTCGTCCTCGTCCCGGTGATCGTCCTGTTCTGGGCTCACGCTATAGCTCTCCTTGCCGCCTCGGGAGGTTAGAAAGCCGGAGAGACGACGCCAATGCTAGCATAGACCCGCGCCCTCACAAACACTTTCGCTAGGGGTTCTGGCTATTTAGGCGGTGTCCTCTGAGGCCACATAGGCGCCGCGCGCCCCTGGAAGCCCTCCGGCTATCGCCGGATCCGGCTGGCCGCCGGCTTCGGGGCCCGGCGGTCCCCACCCTTGCGGAACAGGACCCGGATCGGTGAGCCGGCGAACCCGTAGGCGTGCCGGAGCGAGTTGATCAGGTAGCGCTGATACGAGAAGTGGATGGCGCCGGGCAGGTTCACGCGCACCGCGATCGTCGGCGGCGCCGTCGCGACCTGCTGCGCCGAGTACACACGCAACGGCACGCCGCGCGCGGACATCGGCCGGCGCTCCGCCGCCTGCCGCAGCGTGGCCAGCAGCTCGCCGGGCGCGACGCGCTTCTGCGCCTCGGCCCTGACCGCGTCGACTTGATCGAAGAGCTCGCTCAGCCCTTGCCGTCGCGTCGCGGAGATGAAGCAGACGGGCGCGTACTCGATGAACGGCAGACGCTCGTAGATCTGGCCCACCACCTCCGCCTTCTGCACCAGGCCCGGCGGCACCAGATCCCACTTGTTCACGGCCACGACCATGGCCCGTCCGGCCTCGGCGGCGTAGCCGGCGATGTGCGCATCCTGCGCCGTGACACCCTCAGCCGCGTCGAGCACCAGGATCGACACGTCGGAGCGCTCGAGGCTCTTGAGCGCCATGACGACGGCGAGCTTTTCGAGCGGCTCCGACACGCGCCCCTTGCGCCGGATCCCGGCGGTGTCGATCAACAGGTAAAGGCGGTCGCGGAAGGTCACCGGCGTGTCGACGCTGTCGCGTGTCGTTCCGGGCTCCTCGTGCACCAGGACGCGCTCGTGCCCGAGCACCGCGTTGACGACCGATGATTTCCCGACGTTCGGCCGCCCGATGATCGACACGCGCGTGCCCTCGCCCGCCGCGGGTACCACCGGCGCCGGCGCCAGCTCGCGGATCGACTCGAGCAGCTCGGCGACGCCGCGTCCGTGCTCGGCCGAGATCGTGAGGACGGGCGAGAAGCCGAGTCGGTAGAACTCGGCGGCCTGCGCTTCCTGCTGAACCGCGTCGAGCTTGTTGACGGCGAGCACGAGAGGCCGGTCGCTGCGTCGCAAGACCGCCGCGATCTCCGCATCCAGCGGCGTCACGCCGGCCCGGCCGTCCACCACGAACACGAGCAGATCGGCCTCGTCGATGGCGGTCATCACCTGCGCGCGCACGCCGGCGACGAGATCGGAGCTCGGCCGCGGCTCGAATCCGCCGGTGTCCACGACGGTGGCCTGCCAGCGCTCGAACACCGCGGTGCCGTACAAGCGGTCGCGCGTCACGCCCGGGACGTCGCGCACGATCGAGCGGCGCCGCCCGACCAGGCGATTGAACAGCGTGGACTTGCCGACGTTCGGGCGCCCGACGATCGCGATGACCGGGCGCAGGACGCCCGGGCCCGCGGCCGTCATCCGCGTCCCGTGGTGGTGGCGAGCAGCGCCGCGGCGGTGGGCTCGACGACCGTGACCGGCGCGCCGAGCGCCGTCGCCAGATCCGCCGGGGTGACATCGTCCAGGAAGACGCCCTCGCCGTCGCGCACCGCCACCGCGGGGACCAGCACCTCGTCACCGAGCGCGCGCCCGCTGAGCTGGCGCTCGATGTCGCGCCCCGTCAGGAGCCCGGCCACGCCGATGCCGGTGCCGAACCACTCGTTGGCGATCGGGACCACCGTCGCCGTCAGCCCCGCCACGCGCACCTGGCGCAGGAGCGCCGCCAGACGCGGCGCGAACATCTCGCCGGTGACCACGGTGACGGCGCGCGGCCGCGCCAGCCGGCGCGGCAGACGGGCGGCCGCGCGCGCGAAGCCGTCCACGAAGCGCCGCACCAGGCCGACCCCGTCCTCGACGATCGCGAAGCCCTCGTACGCGCGCGCGGGCGGCGGCGGAAGGCCTGCCTGCAGGTAGAGCTCGTCCGCGGCGAACACGAAGCGGGTCTCGAGCGCGGCGAGGAACTGGTACTGCCACCCGTCGATGGCGGCGACGGTGGCGCGGGCCTCGTCGGCGGTGAGCGTGCGGAGTTGCGGGAGCCGCTCGCGATGGCGCGTGAGCCCGACCGGCACCACGGCCGTCGTCTGCACCGCGGGGTGCAGCCGCCCGAGATCGCGGACCGAGCGCTCGAGATGCGCGCCGTCGTTCCAGTCGGGACAGAGCACGATCTGCGCGTGCATGGCGATGCCCGCGCGGCCGAGCCGCTCCATCACGGGCAGGAGATCGCGCTTGAGCCGCGGCTGGCCGAGGAGGCGGTGACGCAGCTCGGGATCGGTGGCGTGGACCGAGACGTAGAGCGGCGAGAGCCGCTGCGCCTCGATGCGCGCGAGCTCGGCCTCCTCGAGATCGGTCAGCGTGACGTAGTTGCCGTGCAGGAACGACAGGCGGAAATCGTCGTCCTTCACGTACAGGCTCTTGCGCATGCCGCGGGGCAGCTGGTGGATGAAGCAGAACACGCACTTGTTCGCGCAGGTGGAGATCTCCGACGGCCGCGGCGGCTCGAGCTCGAGCCCGAGGGTGGGTCCCTGTCGCACGAGCACCGCGCTCCGCGCGCGGCCCGCGCGCTCCAGCGCGATGCGGAGCCGCTCCTCGCCGCCGTGGAAGTGGAAGTCGATCGCGTCCCGCAGCGCGGCTCCGTTGATGGTGAGGAGGCGATCGCCGGGGCGGAGACCGGCCGCCGCGGCCGGCGTGCGCGGCTGCACGGTCGCGACCACCACGCCCTGCGCCGCCGCGCGTGGCTCAGCGCCGGGAGCTGTGCAGCTCATGTCGCGAACCCCTCCCCTCCGCCGGCGGATTCAGCTGCTTCAGCCCCTGCATCAGGTACTGGAGGCCGGAGGCCACGGTGAGGATCGCCGTCACCCAGGCGAGGAGCCGCGGCAGTGTCGGGAACATCTTGAAGTAGAACCAGATCATGCAGGCGAGCACCGTCGCCATCTGGAACACGGTCGAGAGTTTGCCGAGCCGCGTGGGCGACGGATGCACGGTGCCGCCCGCGACGTGGATCACGAGCACCCCCACGCTCAGCAACAGATCCCGGCTCACGACCACGGCGGCGATCCAGAACGGGATGACCTTGAGATACGTGAGCGTGATGAACGCCGAGCTCAGCAAGAGCTTGTCGGCGACCGGATCGAGGAACGCGCCCAGTCGGGTCTGCCGGTTGCCGCGACGCGCGATATAACCGTCCAGGAGATCGGTCAGGCTGGCCAGACAGAACACGAGCAGGGCCAGCGCCGCTTGCCGGTACACCAGCAAGGTGACGAAGACCGGGATCAGAAGAATCCGGAGGATGGTGAGCCAGTTGGCGAGTCCCATGCACGTACCGCGGTGACGGGGCGATTGTAGCATCCCGGCCGAGTCCGGCCGCCGCCAAAAGTCACGCCCGCCGGTCGGCGGGCGCGTCACGGCTACTCGCGGTAGCGGGCCACCCTCGGCACGAGCCGGCGCGGGAGCTCCACCTCCAGGCGGATACCCTCGGGCTCGTCGGCGCGGGTCAGGACGCGGCCGCGCTCGTAGCACATCGCCAGCGCCGGGCCATCCTGGTACGGGATCCGGAGCGTGATCCGCTGGGTGCGAGGTCGGAACGCCTCGTCCAGACGCGCGAGCAAGGCCTCGGTGCCCTCACCGGTGAGCGCCGAGATCGCGACCCCGTTGAATCGCTCGAGCAGCGTACGCAGCTCGGCCTCGCTGTCGAGCCGATCCACCTTGTTGAACGCGACGATCAGCGGACGGTCGGTCACCTCCAGCTCGGCCAGGAGCCCCTCCACCGCCGCCATCTGCTCGTCCAGCGCCGGATGACCCGCGTCCACCACGTGGACGAGCACGTCCGCCTCGGCCAGCTCCTCCAGCGTGGCCTTGAATGCCGCCACGAGCTGGTGGGGCAGCTTCTTGATGAATCCGACGGTGTCGGTCAGGACGAACGAGGCGTGCGGCGGCAGCGACACCAGCCGCGCGGTGGGATCGAGCGTGACGAAGAGCTGATCGGCGGCCGCCCGCGAGGAGCCGGTGAGCCGGTTCAGCAGCGTCGTCTTGCCCGCGTTCGTGTAGCCGACCAGCGCGACCACGGGCAGGCCGCTCGCCTTCCGCCGGTCGCGCAGCAGCCGCCGGTGCACGCGCACGCGCTCGAGCTCCTCGCTGATCTTGCGGATCCGGTTGCGGATGATGCGCCGATCGGACTCGATCTGCATCTCGCCCGGTCCCCGCGTGCCGATGCCGCCGCCGAGGCGCTCCAGGTGCTTCCACTGACCCACCAGCCGCGGGAGCAGGTAGGAGAGCTGCGCCAGCTCGACCTGCAGCTTGCCCTCCATCGTGCGCGCGCGCTGGGCGAAGATGTCGAGGATGAGCGCGGTCCGGTCGATGACCCGTACCCCCAGCGAGCCGACGAGATTCCGCTCCTGGATCGGTGAGAGCGGATCGTCGGAGATCATCAGGTCGGCGCCTTCCCGCTTGGACAGCGCCCGCATCTCCTCGACCTTGCCCGGCCCGAAGTAGAGCGCGGATGACGGGGACTTGCGCTCCTGGGTGAGCCGCGCCACCACTTCCGCGCCCGCGGACTCAGCCAGCCGGCCGAGCTCGTCCAGGCTCTCCTCCACCTCGAACCGGCGCTGCTTGGGCAGCCGGAGCGCCGCCAGGAGCGCTTTCTCGCGTGATCTCACTCGATGAGTCCCCCCCGCGTGATCTGTTTCAGGACGAGCTCGACGGTCCCCTCGATCCCGCCGGCCGCATCCACGTCGATCCAGCGGATCTCGCGGTCGCGCGCGAACCAGCTCAGCTGGCGCCGCGCGTACCGTCCCGTATCGCGGATCATCAGCCTCAACGCCTCGCGCGGGTCCAGCCCGTCGCGGCGCACGGCGACGAACTGCCGGTATCCGATGCCGCCCATCGAGGGCAGTGAGGGATCGTAGCCCGCCGCCAGAAGCCGCTCCACCTCTTGCATCATCCCACGACTGACCATATCGCGCGCGCGCGCGGCCACCGCCGCGCGCAAGATCTCGCGCGGTCGCGTCAGTCCGATCATCAGCGCGCGCCACGAGGACACCCCCGTCTCCCAGTTGCCCTTTGTATCCCCTCCGTCCGAGTGAGGGGGCCTGTCCGCTCCGAACGCCCCGAGCGTGTGCAGCTCGAGCGCCCGGATGATCCGCACGCGATCGTTCGGATGCAGTCGCCGGGCCGCGAGCGGATCCACGCTGGCCAGTCGCGCGTGGAGCGCGGCGGCGCCCTCGCGGGTGGCCGTCTCCTCGAGCGCCTGTCGGAGGGCGGGATCGGCCGGCGGCGCCGGCCGCAGCCCCTTCAGCAGGGCCCTGACATAGAGGCCGGTCCCCCCGACCACCGCGGGCAAACGGCCCCGCGCATGGATCGCGTCGATCACCGGGAGGGCGTCCGCCCTGAAGCGCGCGACGTTGTAGCGCTCGTCCGGGTCGATGAGGTCGATGAGATGGTGGGGGACGGCCGCCCGCTCCTGCCGCGTGGGCTTGCCGGTCGCGATGTCCATCCCCCGATAGAGCTGCCGCGAGTCCGCGCTCACGACCTCCAGCGGAAGCCGACCCGCGAGCTTCACCGCCACCGCCGTCTTGCCGACGCCCGTGGGCCCGACGATCACCAGGAGCGGCCGCTTCACCAGGTGCGTCCGAGCTCGCGCTTGATCTCCCGCAGCGACAGCCGGCTGACGATGGGCCGGCCGTGCGGGCAGAAGTACGGCGTCTGAGTGGCGGAGAGATCACCGAGCAGGCGCGCCATCTCGTCACGGGCCAGCGGCACGTGCGCCTTGATGGCGGCCCGGCAGGCCACGAACGAGAGCGCCCGGTGGATCGGGGCGGCGGTCGCGTCCCGGGACGCCGCGCTCACCTCGTCGAGCAGCCCCTCGAGCAGGCGCCGTGGCTCCTCGCCCTTGAGCAGCACCGGCACGGCGCGCAGGAGCACCGTGCTGTCCCCGAACACCTCGAGGCCGAAGCCGAGGGAGAGCAGTGTGGGCAGCCACTGGCCGAGCACATCCACGCGCGCCGCCCCGAGCTCGAGCGGCTGCGGGAACAGGAGCTCCTGCGCGGCGAGCGGCGCCTCGCGCACGTCGCGCTCGAGCCGCTCGAAGAGCACGCGCTCGTGCGCCACGTGCTGATCGATGAAGAAGACCTCCTCGTCGCTGGAGGACACGATGAAGGTGTCCTGGAGCTGCCCGACCACGGCGCCGAAGCGGGCCCCGCCGAACGGCGCCGCGTCTTCCTTGAACAGCGTGAGCGTAGCCTCCGGGGACTCCGCCGGGGGGACTGCGCCGGCGGAACCCGCTGACACCTCGCCCGCCATCGCGCCGGAGAGACCCGGCTGGCTCTGGACGACACGACTCGAGCGGAGCGCGCCCTGCACCGCCGAGTGGAGCGCCTCCTGCACGAGACGCGCCGCACGGAAGCGCACCCACGCCTTGGTGGGATGCACGTTGACGTCCACCTCGCGCGCCGGCACCTCGATGGCGAGCACCGCCACCGGGAACTGATCACGGGCCAGCAGCGGTCGATACGCGTCGACGACTGCCTGTGAGAGCAAGCTGTCGCGGACCGGGCGGCCGTTGACCATCAACACGATACCGTCGCGGCTGCCTCGCGCAAGCTGCGGCGGAGCCACGAGGCCCCGCACGGTCACCTGGCCGATGCCATCCGTCACCTCGAGCATGCGGCCGGCGAGCTCGAAGCCGTGGAGCGCGCCCAGGCGGTCGCGGAGGCTCGTGGCGCTGGGCGCCGACAGCACGGGTTTGCCGTTGTGCGTCACGCGGAAATGGATGAGCGGGTGCGCGAGCGTGAGCGCCTCCATCAACCGCAGCGTGAACGCGAGCTCGGCCGGCGGGCTCTTCAGGAACTTGAGCCGCGCGGGCGTGTTGAAGAAGAGGTCCAGCGCCTCGACCATGGTGCCCTGCGCGGCGGCCACGAGGAGCTTTCCCGCCGCCACCCCGCCCTCGCCGCGGACCAGCGTGCCCATGTCGCTGCCGCGCGCGCGGGAACGGACCGAGAAGCGCGCGACCGCGCAGATCGCGGGCAGGGCCTCGCCGCGGAACCCGAGCGTGGCGATGGCATCCAGATCGGCGTCGCTGGCGATCTTGGACGTGGCGTGCCGCGTGAGCGCCAGATCCACCTCGTCCGGCGTCATTCCGATGCCGTCGTCGCTCACGCGGATGAGCTGCCGGCCGGCGTCCTTCAGATCCACGAGGATCGCGCCACTGTCCGCGTCGATCGCATTCTCCACGAGCTCCTTCACCACCGACGCCGGCCGCTCCACCACCTCTCCCGCCGCGATCTTGTTGATCAGCTGCTCCGGTAACCGATGAATGCGCATGGTCAGCCCGACCTCCCCCTCACCCTACGGGATAGGAATCGCGACCGCGCACTGTCATCCGCGCGACTTGAGCCGCTGTTGCCAGTCCGCGAGCAGGTTGAGCGCCTGCAGCGGGGTCATGGTCCCGAGCTCCAGGTGGCCGAGCTCCTTCAGGATCGGGTCGTGGGTGGGCGGGAAGAGCGTGAGCTGGGCGGCGGCGGGGGCCGGCTGGCCCTGGATGGCATCGGGCAGCTCGACCCGCTCGCTCTCGAGCTCGGCCAGGATCCTCTTGGCGCGCTCGATGACCGCCGGCGGCAGGCCGGCCAGCCGCGCCACCTGGATACCGTAGGATCGATCGGTCCCGCCGGGGCGCACCTTGTGCAGGAAGATGATCTCCTCGTTCCATTCGCGCACCGCGACGTGGAAGTTGCGCACTCGCGCGAGCCGGTCGGCGAGCGCGGTGAGTTCGTGGTAGTGCGTGGCGAAGAGCACCTTGGCGCCGCGCCCGCGCTCGTGGAGCTCTTCGGTGACGGCCCACGCGATGGCCAGTCCGTCGAACGTGGAGGTGCCGCGCCCCACCTCGTCCAGCAGGACGAGGCTGCGCGGGGTCACGTGGTGCAGGATGCTCGCGCTCTCGACCATCTCGACCAGGAACGTGCTCTGCCCGCGCGCGAGGTTGTCCTGCGCCCCGACGCGCGTCAGGATCCGATCGACGAGCCCGATCCGGGCGGCCCGCGCCGGCACGAACGCGCCCATCTGGGCCAGGATCACGAGCAGCGCCGTCTGGCGCATGAACACGCTCTTGCCGCTCATGTTGGGACCGGTGAGGATCACGATCTGGCAGGATGCCGGGTCGAGGCTCGTATCGTTGGGCGTGAACGGCGTGTCGGCAACGACCTCCAGCACCGGGTGCCGCCCATCCGAGATCTCGATGCCCAGTGAGTCGTCCACGAGCGGCCGCACATGCCCGCGCTCGTGCCCGAGCTCCGCGAGCGAGGCGAGCGCGTCGAGCTGACCGACGGCGCGCGCGGTGCGCAAGAGCTCTTCCGCGTGCGCCGCCACCTGGGCCCGGATCTCCAGGAACAGCTGGTACTCGAGCCGGGCGATCCGTTCCTGCGCGCCGAGCACGCGGCTCTCGTGCTCCTTGAGCTCGGTGGTGACGTACCGCTCGGCGCCGACCAGCGTCTGGCGCCGGATGTATTCGGGCGGCACCTTGGCCGCCTGCGCATTGCTCACCTCGATCCCGTAGCCGAAGACGCGGTTGAAACGCACGCGCAGCGTGCCGATCCCGGTTCGCGCGCGCTCCCGCGGCTCGAGCGAGGCGATCCACTCCTTGGCCTCGCGGGCCGACTCCTCGAGCTCCCGCAGCTCGGCGTTCCAGCCGTGGCGGATGAGGCCGCCGTCGTGGAGCAGCAGCGGCGGCTGGTCCTCGAGCGCTTCGTCCAGCAGCTTCTGCAGCGCCGGCAGGGGCGCGATCTCGTCGACCAGCGTGACGAGCAACGGCGCCGCCAGCGGCGCCAGCTCCTCGCGCAGCGCGGGCAGGGCGCCGAGGAAGCCCCGGAGCGCGATCAGGTCTCTGGCGTGCGCCACCCCCAGCGCGGCGCGGCTCGTCAGGCGCTCGAGGTCGCCCGCGCCGCGCAGGCGCGCGCGGAGGGCAACGCGCGCGGCCGGCGCGTCCACGAGCGCGCCGACCGCGTCCTGACGGCGGGCGATGGCGTCCCGGTCCAGCAGTGGGCGCAGCAGCCACTGGCGCAGCATGCGCGCGCCCATCGGCGTCTGCGTGCGATCGAGGGTGGCGAAGAGCGAGCCGCGGCGGTTCCGCTCCTGCGCCGTCTCGAACAGCTCGAGCGTCGCCACCGCCGTTGGATCGAGCAGCATGGCGTCGCCGGGCACCAGCCGCTGCACTCGGGTGAGATGCGCGAGCGAGTCGCCCTGCGTCTCCCGGAGGTACGCGAGCGCGCCGCCGGCCGCCTGCAGGCCCGCGGTCATCTGGCCCACGCCGAACACGTCGAGGCTTGCGCCGGGGAAGCGCGCCACCAGCGCCTCGCGCGCCGCCCGCGGGGCGAACCAGGCCGGATCGCCGGTGGTGAGCGGAATGCCCAGCGCGCCGAGCCGTCGGGCCAGCGCGGCGTCCGCGTTCTGCCCCAGCAGGATCTCGGCCGGGCGCCTGAGCAGCACGGCCTCGAGCAGCGCCTCCTCGACGGCCGCGCCGGCTTGCCGCGGTTCCTCACCGACCCAGAAGTCCCCGGTCGAGACGTCGACCAGCGCCACCCCGAGCGCGGCGGGCAGCCGATGCAACGCGAGCAGGAAGTTGTTGGTCCCGCCGTCCAGGAACTGCGTGTCGGTCACCGTGCCCGGGGTGATCACGCGCACGACCTCGCGGCGCACGAGCTTCTTGCCCTTCCCGGGCGCCTCCATCTGCTCGCAGACGGCGACCTTCTGGCCCGCGCGGATCAGCCGGGCGATGTACCCATCGGCGGCATGATGCGGGATCCCCGCCATCGGGATCGCGCCCTCGCCCTTCTGTCGCGAGGTGAGCGTGATCTGGAGCAGACGGGACGCGGCGTGCGCATCGTCCTCGAACAGCTCGTAGAAGTCGCCGAGGCGGAAGAGCAGCAGGTAGTCCGGGTAGCGCTGCTTCAGCTCCCGGTACTGCCGCATCATGGGCGTCAGCTCAGCCGGGATATCCCTCACGAGCGCAAGGCGGCGGTCAGGCGATCATAGGTGGCGTCGAGCGATTCGGGGAGCACACGCGTGTCCCCGAGCACCGGCATGAAGTTGGTGTCTCCCTCCCAGCGCGGCACCACGTGCACGTGCAGGTGATCGGGCACGCCCGCCCCGGCCACCCGGCCCTCGTTCACGCCCACGTTGAAGCCATCGGGTCGATACGCCGCGCGGAGCGCGCGGATGGCGGCCTGGACGAGCTGCATCGTCTCGGCCAGCTCGCCGGCCGTCGCGTCCTCGAGCCCGCCGCCGTGGCGCGTGACGGCCGCCATCACGTGACCGGAAACGTACGGGAACGCGTTGAGGACCAGGAAGGCGTGCTGGCTACGGTGAACGATGAGCCCGCGCCGGTCGTCGCCAGCCGCGAGCGCCGCACAGAAGACACAGGAGCCCACGGGCGCCCCCGCGGTCGAGACGTAACTCATCCGCCACGGCGCCCAGAGGCGGTCCACCCAGGCTCAGGTGTTGACGAGCTCGCGCAGACGCTTGCCGACCTTGAAGAACGGCACGCGCTTTTCCGGCACGCTGACCGTGTCGCCGGTCTTGGGGTTGCGGCCCTTGCGGGAGTTGCGATGCCGGATCCGGAAGCTCCCGAAGCCCCGCAGCTCGACCTTGTCGCCCTTGCCCAGCGCATCGGCGATGTTGTCGAAGACCGTGTTCACGATGAGCTCGGTCTCCTTCTTGGTCAGGGTCGCGCTCTTGGCGACTTCCTCGATGAGCTCCGCTTTGGTCATGAGCCGACTCCCTTCGCTGTCCAGCGCCGCTCTTCCGCCGGCCCTCCTGAGGCCTCGGCGTGGGCCAAATCCACCCGACGACGCTAGCATGGTATTCGGAACTTTGTCAAGGAGAGCAAGGAGTTAGCCGTCAGTACATGAGGTAGAGCGGGGTCTTCAGCGACGGGAGCGCGGGCAGGATCGCGCTGATGTCGCCCAGGCCTACCTGGTTGCGGAGGAGTTCGCGGAGCGAGAACCGCCTGCGCGGATAGATGACCTTCGGCTTGCCGACGATGCCGGCCAGCTTGGCGGCGGCCTCGATCGCGTCCTCCAGACCGCCGAGCTCGTCTACCATCTTGAGAGCTTTCGCTTGCTGGCCCGAGTAGATGCGGCCGTCCGCGAAGCCCATGACAGTCTGGCGGTCAAGGCTCCGGCGATCGGCGACCGCGCCGACGAACTGTCCGTAGACATCATCCAGCAGCGCCTGGAGCACCTTGCGCTCCTCGGGCTTCATGGTGCGCGCGAAGTTGCCGATGTCCTTGTAGGCGCCCGCCTTGACCACGACGTAGTCGACGCCGACCTTCTTCAAGAGCCCCTCGGCGTTGGCGAGCTGCATCACGACGCCGATCGACCCGGTGAGGGTACCGGGATTGGCGTAGACGCGGTTGGCCGCCAGCGCCACGTAGTAGCCGCCCGAGGCCGCCACCGAGCCCAGCGAGGCCACCACGGGCTTGCCCGCCTCGCGCACCCGCGTGGCGGCCGAGAAGATCTCCTGGGTGGGTCCCACGAGACCGCCCGGGCTGTTCACGCGCAGCACGATCGCCACGATCGTCGGATTGTCGCGGTACTCACCGAGCTCGCGGACGATCATGTCGGTGTCGGTGCCGCCGTCCAGGCCGGCGCCGATGATGCCGTTGACCTCCACGATCGCGACCCGGGAGCCTCCCGGCAGGCCCCCCTCGTCCATCACCCGCATCAGCACCCACACCGTGCCCACGAAGAGCAGGATGACGCCGGCGGTCACGCCGACGGCAAGGAGCGCGATGCGTCCGCGCGAGGCCACGGCCCGTTACTCTTCTTCGTCGAAGTCGTCGTCGCCGCGTCGCTTGCGGCCCTTCTGACGCCGGCCCTCCTGCGGGCTCGGCTCGTCCACGATCGCGGCCAGCTCCTTGAGCGAGAGGCCGATGCGGCGCTCGTTCGGATCGACGCGGATGACCATCAGCGTGAGCTCGTCGCCGACGTTGACGATGTCCGCGGGCGAGGCGATCGGCCGGCTGGACATCTGCGAGATGTGAAGGAGCCCGTCCACGCCGGGCTCGAGCTCCACGAACGCGCCGAAATCGGTGAGCCGCACCACCTTGCCGAGCACGCGCGACCCCATCGGATAGCGCTGGGTGACCGTCTCCCACGGGTCCGGCTGGATCTGCTTGAGCCCGAGCGAGATCCGCTTGTTGTCCTTGTCCACGTTGAGGACCTGCGTCTCGATGGGCTGTCCCTTCTTGAGCACCTCGGACGGATGCCCGAGATTCCGCGTCCACGACATGTCGGAGATGTGGAGCAGGCCGTCGACGCCGGGCTCGAGCTCCACGAACGCGCCGAAGTCGGTGAGATTGCGCACCTTGCCCTGCACGCGCACGCCGGGCTGATAGCGCTCCTCGATGGTGGCCCAGGGGTCGCCCTCGACCTGCTTCATGCCGAGCGAGATGCGCTTGGTCGCCTTGTTGGCCTCCAGCACCACCACCTCGACCGCGTCCCCCACGTTCACGAGCTTCGAGGGATGGCGGACCCGGCGGGTCCACGACATCTCGGAGACGTGTACGAGCCCCTCGACGCCGGGCTCGAGCTCGACGAAGGCCCCGTAGTTGGTCAGGCTCACGATCCGCCCGGTCACCTTGCTGCCGATCGGATACCGCTGATCGACATCCGCCCACGGATCGGACGACTTCTGCTTGTAGCCGAGCGAGACGCGGCCGGTGGCGGGATCGAAGTGCAGCACCACGACCTCGACCTGGTCGCCGATCTGGAAGATCTCCGAGGGGTGCCCGATGCGACCCCAGGACATGTCGGTCACGTGCAGGAGGCCGTCGATGCCGCCGAGGTCGATGAACGCGCCGTAGTCGGTGATGTTCTTCACCGTGCCCATCAGCACCATGCCCTCTTGCAGGACCGAGAGGGTCTGCTGCTTCTTCTCCTCCCGTTCCTCCTCGAGCACCGCCCGACGCGACAGCACGACGTTGCCGCGGCGTCGGTTGAGCTTGATCACCTTCGCCCGGATGCTCTGCCCCACCAGCGAGCCGAGGTTCTTGACCGGGCGCAAGTCCACCTGCGAGCCGGGCAGGAAGGCGCGGACCCCGACGTCCACGGCCAGTCCGCCCTTGACCACCTCGATGACCCGCCCTTCGACCGGCGTGCCGGAATCGTGGGCGCCCGAGATGGCGTCCCAGACCTTGATCTTGTCCGCCTTGTCCTTGGAGAGGACGATCAGCCCTTCGTTGTCCTCCTTGGACTCCAGGTAGACCTCGATCTCCTCACCCGGCTTGGGCAGGGTGCCGCCCCGGAATTCCTCGATCGGGATGGTGCCTTCGCTCTTGTAGCCGATGTCGACCAGGACCTCGCTGTCCCGGACCTCCACGACTCGGCCCCGCAGCACCTCCCCTTCCTGGACATCTGCCAGGCCGCGGTTGAACCAGTACTCCATGCTCTCCTCGGGGCCCTGATCCACCTCCCTCTGGCCAGCCCCGAGGGTCTCAGCGTTCCGCTTCACCGTCTCCATAATCCCCTCACTTCCTCCCTTGGCTCGAAAACACCGGCATGGCGGCGCTCAATGCCACACCTGGTCTGCTTCTGATGCCTTCGTCAACCACAACGATGCCGGGCACGGCGATGCTACGCGGCGCGCTCAGCGAGTTGACCGATCGCTCGCATCATGGCGTCGGTCACCGCCCGATATCGCTCCTTCCGTCCCTCTTCACCGGCTGCCTCGAACTTCAGCGGCGGGCCGAAGGCGACCCGCACCTTCGATCGGCGGGGAAACATCCGGCCGGGTGGCATCGCGCCGCCGCTGCCGGCGACGTACACCGGCACCACCACCGCGCCGCTCATCACGGCCAGCATCCCCACCCCCGGCTTGCCTTCCCGGAGCCGTCCTTCGGTCCCCCGCGTGCCCTCGGGAAACACCAGCAGTGCCCGCCCCTCCTCCAGGAGCCGCAGGGCGGACTTGAGCGCCCGGCCATCGGCCCCCTCCCGCCGCACTGGCCGGGCGTTCAGCGCCCGGATCAGCCGGCCGAACAGCGGGATGCGGAACAGCTCCTCCTTGGCCATGAAGTACAGCGGCCGCGGGGCGGCCGCCCCGACGATGGGCGGGTCGAGCGCGCTCACGTGATTGGAGACCAGCAGGACCGGCCCGCTCGGCGGCACGTTCTCTTGCCCCTTCACCTCCAGTCGGAGCCACAGCCACAATAGCGTCTGCGTCACCGGCTTCAGGACCGTGTACAGCACCAAGCCTGCTCCACCACCTTCAGCATGGCCTCTAGCACACCGTCGATCGAAAGTCCCGTGGAGTCCAGGACCACCGCTCCCCCGGGACGCGTGAGCGGGGCCAGCGCCCGGCTCATGTCCTGTCGATCGCGCCGGTCGAGCTCGTCGGCCACCGCGCCGAGCTCCATCTCCACCCCGCGCGCCCGGAGGTCCTTCTGACGTCGGAAGGCGCGCGTCTCCAGGTCGGCGTCGAGATAGAACTTGATCTCGGCCTCCGGCCACACCACGGTTCCCGTGTCGCGGCCCTCCAAAACCACGCCTCCCTGGGCGGCCAGGGCGCGCTGAAAGGGCGTCATCTTATCTCGCACTGGACCTAGCGTCGTCAACCGCGATGTGAGCGCGGTGATCTCGGGCGTCCGGATCTCGTCCGTCACGTCGCGCCCATCGACGAGCACACGGTCATCGGACAGGTCCACGGTCGTCCGATCCAGCAGCCCGCGCAGAGCCGGCCCCTCCTCGGGCGCGATCCCCGCCTGCCGGGTGGCCCACGCGATCCCGCGATAGAGGGCGCCGGTATCGACGAGCTTCAAGGCCAGCCGCTGCGCGAGCTCCCGGGCGACGGTGGACTTGCCCGCCCCGGCCGGCCCGTCGATCGTGATGACGGGCGCTCGCTTCTCCGCCCCGCTCATGGCTCGACCGCCGCGCAGGACGTGCCCGCCAGCCCGTTCACCGCCTGCACGAAGCCGGGGAACGAGGTCTCGATGCACTGCGTGTCCTCGACCACGCTCGGCCCCGCGGCTGCCAGCGCCGCCACGACGAGCGCCATGGCCAGCCGATGATCGCCGCCGCTGTCGACGGTGGCGCCCTGAAGCCCCCGGCCCCCGTGGATCTCGAGACCGTCCGGCAGCTCGCGAATCTCGGCGCCCATGCGCCCGAGCTCGCGCGCGATGCCGTGGATCCGATCGGATTCTTTCACCCGCAGCTCGGCGGCATCGCGGATGCGCGTCACCCCGCCCGCGGCGCATGCCGCCACCGCCAGCACCGGCACCTCGTCGATGAGCCGCGGAATCAGCGCGCCTCCGACGTCGACGCCGTTCAGAGCAGAGCGCGTGACGACGAGATCGGCGGTGGGCTCGCCCGGCTCGGTCTCTCGCCCCTCACCGTGGGACGCCTCACCCTGCCCTCTCCCCAGAGGGGAGCGGGACCGAGCGTCATCCCGCCCTCTCGCCCAGAGACCAGGGTGATCAATCGCCTCGATGGAGGCGCCCATCGCGCGGAGGACGTCGAGGAGACCGGTGCGCGTCGGGTTCACGCCGACGTTCTTGACCGTGATCTCGGCGTCGCCGGCAATCGCGGCGGCGACCAGGAAGAAGGCCGCGGAGGAGATGTCGGCGGGCACCGCCACTTGCTGGCCGCGAAGGCGCTGGCCGGGGTGGATCGTGACGCGGCGGCCGTCGCGCGCGAAGAGCACGCCGAAGGCGGCGAGCATACGCTCCGTGTGGTCGCGCGAGAGCGCCGGCTCCTCGATCGAGACCGGCGCCTCGGCCCAGAGCCCGGCCAGGAGCAGCGCGCTCTTCACCTGAGCGGAGGCCACGGGCGAGGTGTACTCGAGTCCCTTCAGCGGGCGCGCGCCACGCACGCCCAGTGGCAGGCGCCGGCCGTCGTCGCGTCCGAAGACCGTGGCGCCCATGCGCCGGAGCGGCTCGGTCACGCGCCCCATCGGGCGGCTGCGGAGCGAGGCGTCACCGGTCAGCACGCTCCAGAACGGCTGCCCGGCCAGCACGCCCAGCAGGAGGCGAGCCGAGGTGCCCGAGTTGCCGCAGTCGATCACGTCCGCGGACTCTTGCAACCCGTCCAGTCCGGCGCCGTCCACCAGATAGTGCCCGGCGCCCTCGCGGGTGACCTCCGCGCCCAGCCGCCGGATGGCCTGGAGCGTCGCCAGACAGTCCTCGCCTTCGAGGAACCCGCTGATCTCGGTACGTCCTTCGGCGATCGCGCCGAGCAGCGCGGCCCGATGCGAGATGGACTTGTCGCCCGGCACGTCCACCGTGCCCGCCAGTCGGGCGACCGGACTGACGCGGATCCTCACTTCAGCCGCTCCCGCGCCCGGCGGATCCGATCGAGCTCCGCCTCGAGCGCAGCGGGGTCGCCGGCTTCGACGAGCGCCTCGAGGCGGTCCAGGGCCGACCGGAACGCGGCCAGCGCCTGGCCGAGCGCCGCGCGGTTCTCGAGGAAGATCTCCTGCCAGACCTGCGCATTGGACGCCGCGATGCGGGTGGTGTCCTTGAAGCCGCGCGCCGCCACCTCGAGGAACTGCGGATCCGTTCGCAGCACGCCGTCCACGAGCGCGTCCGCGACCAGATGCGGCAGGTGGCTGACCGCGGCCACCGCGCGGTCGTGCGTGACCGGATCGAGCGTGCTCACCCGCGCGCCGAGCGCCTCCCAGAACTCGGTCACGCTCTTCACCGCGTGGACGTCGCTCCAGTCCGTCGGCGTGACGATCACGAGCGCGCCCCGGAACAGACCGGGCCGCGACACGGCATAGCCGCTGCGCTCCGAGCCCGCCATCGGATGGGCGCCGACGAAGGCGAGCGGGCGCGTACGCCACAGCCTCTCCGCGGCGCCGACGATCCCGACCTTGGTGCTCCCGACGTCCGTGAGCACGGCGTCCGCGGGCGCCGCCGCCCAGACGCGGGGCAGCAGCGCGGTGAGCGTGGACACGGGCGTGGCCAGCACACAGAAGTCCGTGTCGGCCATGCCGTCGGTCACGTCGGTGGTGATGCGATCGACGGCGCCATCTCGCAGGGCCGGCTCGAGGCTCTCGCGGCGTCGTCCGACCGCCACGATCTCGTGGGCAAATCCTTCCGCCCGAGCGGCCTTGGCCACCGAGCCTCCGAGCAGGCCGAGCCCGAGCAGGGTGAGACGTCGGATCACGCGGACTTGGCCCCGGCGAGCACCTTTTTCAGCGCCTTGACGAAGCGGCGGTTTTCCTCGGGCGTGCCGATGGTCACCCGCAGGTAGGATTCCATGCCGAAGCTCGTCATGGGCCGCACGATCACGCCTTCCTTGAGCAGCCAGTGGAAGACGTCGGAAGCGTTCCGGCCCACGTCGACCAGGATGAAGTTGGCGCGGGACGGCGTGTACCTGACGCCCATCGCCGCGAACTCGTCGTAGAGGTAGTGACGGCCGGCCTCGATCATGCGCAGACATTCGAGGATGTGCGAGTCGTCGGCGAGCGCGGCCAGCGCGCCGACCTGACCGAGCGAGTTCACGTTGAAGGGTTGCCGGATCCGGTTGAGCAGACCCATGCAGTCGGGGTCGCCGATCGCGTATCCGACCCGCAGCCCGGCCAGACTCGCCGCCTTCGAGAAGGTCCGCAGCACGATCACCTTGCGGCCCTGCTGCATGTACGCGAGCGAGTCCGGGAAGTCGGGCCCCTGCGCGAACTCCACGTAGGCCTCGTCGAAGACCACGATCACGCGGTCGGGCACGCGAGCCATGAGCTGCTCGACCTCGTCGGCGGTCACGATCGTCGCCGTCGGATTGTTCGGATTGGCGATGAACACGAGCTTGGTGAGCGGCGTTATGGCGCGCGCCATCGCCTCCAGGTCCAGCCGCTGGTCCTTGAGCGTGACCACGACGCGGATCCCACCGGCCGCCTGCACGATCATCGGATACACGACGAACGAAGGATGCGGGATCACGGCCTCGTCGCCCGGCCGCAGGAACGCGCGCACCACCAGCTCGATGAGGTCGTTGGAGCCGTTGCCCAGGATGAGGTGCTCGGCCGTGACGCGATGCCGCTTGGCCAGCGCCTGGCGCAGGTAGTACCCGCTGCCGTCCGGGTAGCGGTTGAGGTGGGAGCGCTTCCGTGATCGCCTTGAGCACGCGCTCCGAGGGCGGCAACGGATTCTCGTTGGACGCCAGCTTGATGACATCGGTGAGGCCCAGCTCGCGCTCGAGCTCCTCGATCGGCTTCCCGGGCTCGTACGGCGCGATGCCCAGGATGTGCTCGTTGGCCAGGGATTCCCACGGGACGGACATGTCGGCTCCTCAGGCGGCCGGATAGGAACCGAGGATCTTCAGGAACTGACAGCGCTCCTTCACCTCGGCCAACACGGTCCGCACCACTTCGGTGTCGCGGTGCCCTTCGAAGTCGACGAAGTTGACGTACTCCCAGGGCCGTCGCTTCGTCGGGCGTGATTCGATCTTGGTCAGATTCAATTCGCGCATCGCGAAGGGTTGCAGGATCGAGTAGAGCACGCCGGGCTCGTTCTTCATCGAGAACAGGATCGACGTCTTGTCGCGCCCGGTGGGGGGCACGGCCTGGCGTCCGATCACGAGGAAGCGCGTCGAGTTGGCGGTGTTGTCCTCGATGCGATGCCGCAGCACGGGCACGTCGTACATCCGCGCCGCCATTTCGGACGAGATCGCGGCGACCGTGGGGTCGTCCTTCGCGCGCTCGGCCGCCGCCGACGTCGAGGACAGTTCCTCGGTGGCGACGTCGGGCAGGTGGGTCTGGAGCCACTGCCGGCACTGCGCGAGCGCCTGGGGATGCGAGCACACGACCTTGATCTCGCTGAGCTCCGAGGCGCGCGACAGCAAGTGCTGCGTGATGTCCAGCGTGATTTCGCCGGTGATCGTCACCTCGGAGTCGATGAGCCGATCGAGCGTGACGTTCACGGCGCCCTCGGTGGAGTTCTCCACCGGCACCACCCCGAACTCCGCGCGCCCGCGCTCGACCTCCTCGAAGACGTCGGCGATACCGCGCAGCGGGATCAGCCGGGCCGAGGAGCCGAACTGCCGGGCGGCGGCCTGATGCGTGAAGGTGGCAGCGGGGCCCAGAAACACCACGGGCAGCGGGTGTTCCAGCGCGAGTGAGGCGGACAGGATCTCGCGCCAGATCGCGCGGATCGACTCGGCGCTCAGCGGCCCGGGGTTGAGCGCGACCATGCGGTCCAGGATTGCGGCCTCGCGCTCGGGAACGAAATACGGAAGGTCCTGCTGCCTCTTGAGCTGCCCGATCTGGAGGGCGACCTGACCGCGCTGGTTGAGGAGTTTGAGGATCTCTGCGTCGAGGCTATTGATCCTGGAACGCCAATCGTCCAGGTCCATAGAAGCTCCTGATGCCCATCTCTGGCAAACCCGGTGCAGTATAGGTGAATCTCAGGAGCGGCGCAAGTTATTCAATTGCGCGAGCTCCGAGGCGGTCAACGCGCGCGCGCGGCCGACCGGCAGGTCCCCGAGCTGCAGCGGACCGAACTGCACGCGGCGCAGTCGCACGACCCCATGGCCGAGCGCCTTGCAGTAGCGCTTCACCTCGCGGTAGCGACCTTCCGCGAAGGTGACGGCGAGCCACGTCGTGCGCGGGCCGCGCGAGAGCAACCGCACCGACGTGGGCACCGCGCGTCCATCGCTGAGCGTCACGCCGCGGCGCCAGCGCGGCAACTCGCGGGCGGCCACGCGGCCCTCGACCTCCACCTCGTACACGCGGGGGATCTCGTAGCGCGGATGGAGCAGCCGGTTCGCGAGCTCCCCATCGTTGGTGAGCAAGAGCAGACCTTCCGCGTCGTAGTCGAGGCGCCCGACGGGGAAGAGTCGCCCGGCCTTCGGCGGCAGCAGATCGATGACGACCGGTCGGCCTTCGGGATCGTGACGGCTGGTGACGTACCCGCGCGGTTTGTGGAGCAGCAGGTACTGCGTCGGCGCCGGCCGGGCCAGCGGCACACCATCCAGCGCGATCTCGTCTGCATCGGGATCGGCCTGGGCGCCCGGTTCGACCCGCACGCGCCCGTTGACCGTGACGCGTCCCGCCGCCAGGACCGCTTCAGCGCCCCGGCGCGACGCCACTCCCGCCTGGGCCAGGATCTTGCTCAGACGGATCGCTGGCAGCGGGGACCTCCTTGTCCTCGGCGCTCGAAAGCTCGCCCTCCGCCGCCCGGGCCGGCGCGGGCGCGATCAACTCCCCCTCCACCTTCGGCAAGTCGCCGAGGTCGCGCAACCCGAAGGCGACGAGAAACTCGCGCGTCGTCTCGTAGAGGAACGGCCGGCCGGGTGATTCCTTGCGTCCCGCGATCCGGATCATGCGACGCTCGAGCAGGTTGTCGAGCACGCCCTCGGAGTTCACGCCCCGGATCGCGTCCACCTCGGGCCGGGAGACCGGTTGCCGGTAGCCGATGATCGCGAGCGTCTCGATCGCCGGGCGCGAGAGCCGACTCTTGGTCCGGCTGCGCGCGAGCTTGACGAGCCACGGCGCCACCTCTGGACGCGTCACCATCCGGAATCCGCCGCCGACCTCGAGCACCTGCAGCGCCCGGCCTTCGACGTCGAGGCGTCGCCGCAATTCCTCCACCAGCTCACGGGCGTCGCCGACGGACTCGAGGTCCAGCACCTCCTGCAGGCGCTGGGGCTCCACGGGAGTGTCGGAGGCGAACAGCAGGGCTTCCAGCACGTCGATGGCGGCGGTCATCGTGTCGGCGCTCCTTCTAAGTCAGCGTCCGCGACTCGATTCGGTTGACGGTTGGGCCTCTTCGCGCCGGCGGCGCTCCTTCTAAGTCAGCGTCCGCGACTCGATTCGGTTGGCGGTTGGGCCTCTTCGCGCCGGCGGCGCTCCTTCTAAGTCAGCGTCCGCGACTCGATTCGGTTGGCGGTTGGGCCTCTTCGCGCCTGCGGCGCTCATCGGGGCGGTGTTGCCATCGAGACGCTCCATCTTAGTCAGTGGGCCCGAGTGAGTTCGGTTGGGGGTCGGGCTCATCGGGGAGTGCCGTGGGCTCCCTCACATTGACGGAGTGGCGCTCGATGGTGATGTCGCCGAACAGCTCGGCCTGGCGCGCCCGTACCTGTCCCAATCTCGCCAGCTCCAGCAGCGCGAGCAGCGTGACGACCCACTCGGAGCGGAGACGCTCGGCCCCGGCCACCGAGGAGAACAGGATCGACCACGTGTGACGCAGCAGCCCGAGGATCTCGTTCATGCGTTCGAGGACGGAGATGGTATTGGGGTCCACCTCGCGCGGCACCTGCCGGCGCTGCTCGTCGATCAGGCGCTGCAGCGCGCGCTGGAGCAGATGCACCGAGAGATCCTCGAGCGGGATGTCCTCGCGCGGCGGCAGCTCATCCGTGGTGCGGCCGAACACGAGCGCCTGCTCCGCCTCCCGTTCGACGAGCCAGCTGCCGAGCACCTTGATGCGCGCGTACTCGCGCAGGCGGTCGGCCAGCTCCTGCTTGAGCAGCTCGCCCTCCTCGTCGAGCGTCTCCTGGCCGTCCTCGGGTCCGGCCGGCAGCAGGAGCTTGGACTTCAGATAGATCAGCGTGGCCGCCATGACCATGAAGGAGCCCGTGACCTCCAGATCCTGGAAGTTCACGGACTCGAGATGCGCGAGGTACTGGTCCGTGATCGTCCGTACCGACAGCCGAGACAGATCCACCTCGTCGGTACGACACAGATGCAGCAGCAGATCGAGCGGCCCCACGAACGACTCGACGCGGACGGTCAGCCCGCTCGGCTCCTCGGTAGGAGGTGGGACGAGCTGGGTCATCGGCTCAGACCGCGCGACAGCACCATGTCCAGATTGGTACGACACAGATGCAGCAGCAGATCGAGCGGCCCCACGAACGACTCGACGCGGACGGTCAGCCCCGAGGACTCGGGGAGCGCGCCCTGGGTGGTCTCGATCACGGGTCGAGCTTCACCACGTCGTGCACCTCCTGCATCGTCTGCGCCGCGACGCGGCGCGCCCGCTTCGAGCCCTCGTGCAGGACGTCGAGCACCTGCTCCGGCTTCTCCGCGAAGCGCTGACGCCGCTCGCGGATCGCCGCCAGCGGTGGCAGCATGTGCTCGAGCAGGACGCCCTTGCAGTCCAGGCAGCCGATCGCCGCGGTCCGGCAGCCCGTGGCGGCCAACTCACGATCGGCCTCCGGAGTGAAGATCCGGTGCAGATCGAACACCGGGCAGACGTCCGGATTGCCGGGATCGGCCCGGCGCTTGCGCGCCGGATCGGTGACCATCGGCTTGATCTTGGCCTGGATCTCCTCGGGTGAGTCGGAGAGGTAGATCGCGTTGCCGAGCGACTTCGACATCTTCCGGCCGTCGGTGCCGGGCACCTTGGGAATCTGCGTGAGCTTGGCCCCGGGCTCGGGGAACACCGGACGCCATGTGTTGTTGAACCGCCGCGCCACCTCGCGCGTGAGCTCGATGTGCGGGACCTGATCGATCCCGACCGGAACCCACTGGGCCTTGTACATCAGGATGTCCGCGGCCTGCAGCAGCGGATAGCCCAGCAGGCCGTAGGACGGCGACTCGAGCCCGAGCTGCTCCACGATCTCCTTGTACGTCGGCACGCGCTCGAGCCAGCTCACCGGGGTGACCATCGAGAACAGCAGGTGCAGCTCGGCGTGCTCCGGCACCAGTGACTGGATGAACATGGTGCATCGCTCCGGGTCGAGTCCCGCCCCCAGCCAGTCCACGGCCATCTCGATCGTGTTCGCCCCGGCCTCCACGCTGTTCTGCGGATCCGTCGTGAGCGCGTGCCAGTTGGCCACGAAGAAGTAGCACTCGTACTCGTCTTGCAGGCGCACCCAGTTGTCGAGGGCCCCGAGATAGTTGCCGAGGTGCACCTTCCCGGTCGGGCGCATCCCGGAGAGCACTCGCTCGCGCGGGGACGTCATGATCGGTACGAGCTCCCCTCCACTCCCCGCGCGCGGCGCGCCTCCCAGACCTTGGCCATGCGCAAGAAGACGTATTCGGCATACAGGACGGCCAGCACGAGCCCGCGCCAGCCGTCGAGAAAGCCCCTTCTCAGAATGTACATGGAAACGAAGCGCCCGAGGGGTTTGAGGACCAGGTCACGCATCGCCACCGGGCGCCCTCGCCGCACCCAGTCCTGCGCCGCCAGCGTCGAGTACCGGTTCGAGCGCCGGACGAAATCCTCCAGGTCGCGGTACGACTCGTGGAGCAGCGGCTCGGCGAGCGTGTCCACGCGCCCGCTCACTCGCACCGATTCGTGCACGGCGTCCTCGGCGAAGCGCCCGGCCCGGCGCCGGAACAGCCGGAGCTGGTAGTCGGGATAGAGGCCGCCGTGGCGGACCCAGGCGCCCCAGAAGATGTTCTGCCGCGGCACCACGTAGCCGTCGGCCGCGCCGTCCGCGCGCATGATGGCCTTGATCCGATCGGCCAGCTGGGGCGGGACCCGCTCGTCGGCGTCGAGCGAGAGCACCCAGTCGCTGGTGGCCTGGTCGAGCGCGAAATTCTTCTGGAGCGCGAACCCGGGCCATGGCCTGACCCAGACGCGGTCGGTGAACTCGCGCGCCAGGTGCAGCGTCTTGTCGGTGGACTCCGCGTCCACCACGATGATCTCGTCGGCCCACGCCACGCTCTCGAGGCACGCGCGCAGCCGCTCTTCCTCGTTCCAGGCGACGATGGTGACGGACAGCCGGCCGCTCACGCGCGGCTGTCCTCGCGCGAGAGCAGCGCCCGCGCTGCCTCGAACACGACGTCCGGCGGGAGGCCCGCCATCGTCCCATCCGGGCTCTGCACGCCGAGACCGCGCGCCCCGTATGGCCCGTTGCGCTCCGCGCGCGTCGGACCGTAGAGGCCGAGACACAGCGTGCCGAGAGCCGCGGCGAGATGCAAGGGTCCCGTGTCGTTCGCGACCAGCAGCGAGCAGCGCCGGAGCAGTGCCGAGAGCTCGTCGAGGTCCGTGGGCGGGGCCAGCATCAGCTTCATCGAGCTGCCGTCGCGGATCTGCCGCGCCATGTGGATCTCGTCTGGTCCCCACAGCAGGAGGACGCGCGCCCCGCCCTCCGCCGCCAGCCGCTCGGCCAGCACGCGCAGATGCGCCACCGGCCAGCGCTTGTCCGCGCGTCCGGCGCCGGGATTCAGGGCCACCAGGGTGTCACGGCGCTTGATCCCCTGCTCGCCCAGGAACTCCTCCATGCGGCGCTCGGCCTCGGGCCGGGCGGGTACGTGGAACTCCACCGGCCCCGGCGGCACACCGAGCGGCTGGAGCAAGGCGAGGTTCTGATCAACCACGTGCACGGCGCTGGTCGGCGGCGCCACGTGCCGGTTGGTGAACAGGCTGCTCAGCCGCTCGCGGCAGTGCCGCGGGTCGAACCCGATTCTGATCGGAGCGCCCGTGTACGCGGTCAGGAGTCCGCTCTTGATCAGCCCCTGAAGATCGACGGCCACCTCGAAGCG
>Ga0187892_10003425_pt1 | contig 29068 bp, 16 predicted proteins | sample MA1701073metaG_FD_139345 | JGI IMG/M metagenome (GOLD analysis project Ga0187892, IMG submission 139345) | Bio-ooze microbial communities from a basaltic lava cave in the Kipuka Kanohina Cave System on the Island of Hawaii, USA - MA170107-3 metaG ... | reverse complement strand
GTTCCAGGCTTCGCCATGAGTGAGCAGGCTCGCCGCCACATGCCGCCGAATCGGGTTCGTCAGCCTACGGGCTGTTCTTTCGCCTCCGGTTGCTCCCCACCCCGCCTCACGGCGACGCAGTTAGGGCAGGTCATCGCAAAGAAGTCTACCGACAATAGGGATGCAGTGGTCGTAGATTAAGGAGCGCCAGTGCGGCGCATGAAGGCTCGCCTGGATGCCGGTTTTCACCGGCATGACGGAAGAGAAAACGTAAATGATGACCGTTGCCTGTATAACACTCTCAGGGATTTCGGTAAACGTAGCTCGGCCGCAAGCCCCGCACCGTAAAGCTTACCGTATCGTACAGGCGACCGTCCGAGCTCTGTAGTGCGAGGGTGTGTTTGCCCGGCGCTGGTTGCCATAGGTAGGTGTTATTGCGGCTTCCGAGTGTTTTTCCGTCGAGAACCAAGATGGCGTCGCTGAGCCCGCGGGTAGAGAATAAAACCAGTTGTTTATCCGCTGGGATATCAGGATCAAGGGCGATGGTGACGCCGTCCGGCGGGGACAGGATGCTTGGCCTAAGCGCACCGGGGTCCGCGAGCCGCACGAGCGTGGTTTCGGTCCCGGGGACAAACCATTCCTGCCGTCGCGGCTCCACGGCGGGTTCAAAGGAGATCGCGCGCGAGATGAGATTCGATGGCTTCTTGGGTTCCGTGCCTGGGGATCCGGCGTGCAGCGCGTTCATGATGGTAAGCCAAACGGGCGCGGCCCCGGTGACACCGGAGATGCGGTGCATCGCGTCGCCTTCGAAATTTCCGACCCAGACCCCCACGGTGTAATCACTGCTGAAACCGATGCACCAGTTGTCGCGCATGTCCTTGCTGGTGCCGGTCTTGACCGCGGTCCAAAAGCGCGTGACCAGCGGGTTATCGAGACCGAAGGTCACGGCGCGGCCCGCGCGATCGCTCAAGATGTCGGCGACGATGAAGGCCGCTTCCACGCTCATCACGCGTGCTGGTGGATCTACCGTTGCCTCGTCTTGCCAGATCTTCAAGGGGCTGTAAATTCCACCATTGGCGACGGTGCGATAGGCGTTGACCTGCTCGAAGAGGCTGATCTCGGCCGATCCGAGCGCCAACGAGTAGCCGTAGTAGTCACCGTCGCGCGTGATCCCGTGATAGCCCAACGCTTCCAGCCGATCGCGGAAAGCATCGACGCCGGTCACTACCAAGGTCCTGACCGCCGGGACGTTGAGCGATCCGGCCAAGGCGGTGCGAACGCTGACCAAGCCCTTAAAGTCGCGGTCGTAGTTCTGCGGAATGTAGAGTCCGGAGGCCGTTCCGAGATTGATGGGCGAGTCATCGAGCAAGGATGCCGCCGTAAGATATCCTTGTTCGATGGCGAGCCCGTATAGAAAGGGCTTCAGGGTCGAACCGGCTTGGCGGGGCGCCCGCACGCCATCGACGTGGATGGCGTTCGAGTGCGGACCCGCGGCGCCCACATACGCCCGCACCGCGCCGCTCGGGTTATCCACGATCAGCACCGCGCCGTCACGGACGTTATTCGAGCGCAGCCCGGCGAGCTGTTGCTCGAGCGCTCCGAGCGCCAGTTGTTGCAGCCGCCGATCGAGGGTCGTTTGCACCCGTTCTCCCGGATCCCGCAAGCGCGCGTGGGCGAGATGGGATGCTAGCGTCACGGGCGAGCGAGAATGGTGCTGACTGTCGGACAAGCCTGCCGCCAGGCGCATGAGCTCGAGGCACCGCGGTGTCCTGTCATCGGCACCGGCGATCGCACAGGCACGCTTGCCGAGCCGCGCGCCGCGGCGGTTGGGCGAGGGGAGCAGGGCCGCGAGCACCGTCGATTCCGCCATGGACAATCCCGAGGGCCTCTTCCCGAAAAGCTCCCGTGCCGCGGCGCCGATCCCCTGGAGCTCGCCGTAAAAACTCGTGAGATTGAGATAGGCTTCCAGGATCTGCTCTTTCGTCCAGCGCTCTTCGAGTCGCAACGCCGCGCGTAGCTGCATGAGCTTTTGAGCGATACTTCGGCGATTGCTTTCCGGCGTGAGCTCGGGATCCAACATCGCCGCCATCTGCATGGACAGGGTGCTCGCCCCGCGTGCCGTTGCGCCGCTGAGATAGCCGACCAGCGCGCCTCCGAGAGCCCACCAATCCACGCCCGAATGCTGGTGAAAACGCCGATCCTCTGACTGGATCACCATACCTATCAGCGCCGGTGACATCTCGTCGATTGCCACCCAATCGAGCCGCCGTCCCGTGAAGTCGACCCGGAGCTCATGCAGGACCTCACCCTTGCTATCGAGGAGATAGGCTTCCGAGGGGCGCCATGCCGACTTTACCTCGTTGAACCCCGGAACATCGGCGAGCGCGACCGTGCTCATGAGCAGTAGGGCGCAGATCCCTCTCAGAGCTTGTGAAAAAATCGTCAGCGAGCGAAGGCTGGTCGCGTTCCGCCGAAGCGCAGGAACCGGAGTGTATTGAAATACACGAGGATTCCGAGCACCGCCGGAACGCGAGATGCCGAGTGCAGTAGATTTATTCACAAGCTCTCACGGCGCCTCCTTCACCTCGACCCGAAGGTTCGGCAACTCGCCCAGCATTTCCGGCGCATACAGCGCTTCCACCCGCGTCGCCGGCAGCTCGAAGGCGCCCGCGTTGTTGTAGCGCACGCTGTACTCGATCTTGAAGACCCCTTTCGGGACGTAGCGGTAGTAGGCGCGAAAAGCATCCTGACGCCGCTCCTCGAACGCCGGCCAGGCCCAGCCCTCTCGTTCTTCGCCGCTCGTGAGGATTTGGGAGTCCCGCCCGAGGCCGGTGCCGAGGATCGAGGCGCCGGAGGGGATCGGATCATCCACGACCACCCAGGTCATATCCGACTGGGCGTCGATGTCGATCGACACCCGCGCCACATCCCCGCGCGACCATCCTTCCGGTATTTTCTGTTCCACGGCGGTGACCTTGCGCGTGATCGTATACCCCCTCGAGAGCGGCTCCTTGAGCGGGAGGGCGGCGCGGCTCTCGATGATTGCCCAGGGTTTCCCGCCACCCTGATGTTCGATGGCAAGCGCCGTCGGCCCGTCGCCCCAGCCGAACTCCAGCTCGCCCGCGCGAACGTCCGGGGCCCAGGTGATGGATTTCGCCTCCTGGCCAAAGCGTGCGCTGGTCGCGCCAGTGACGAGCACCGCCTCGAACGCGGCGCTGAACTTCTCCATCGCCAACACCCCCCAGGCGTTCGCGACGGTGGTATCCCAACGTCCTGCGCTCATCCTGCCGAGCGTGCCGCGCGCCATTCGCGGCACATCCTCCTTCCACGGCACCGCGGCAAGCACCGTCAATAAGGCGCGCCCGGCGTTGACATCGCCGGAGATCATGAGCCACCAAAGAGCATCGGTGCGCTCCGTCGAAAACCCCATCGCGGTGCCTTGGAAGTTGAGCCGCGCGCGCAGGATGTTGTCGGCTTCGCTCACCCGCTGGGCTTGGTCCGGTATAGCAGACAAGCGTTTCAGGATATTCATCCAGTCGATGAGGGCCGAGGTCGGCCAGAGGTTCGGATCGATGCTGACGCTACCGAGCATCTCGGCGCTTGCCTCCTCATAACGCGAGAGCGCCTCGATGGCCGCGAGCTTACGGATCGCGAGATCGGCCGTGGGCAGCGCGGCGGAGTCCCGGATCACACGACCCTCGATGAAGCCCTTGAGCCCCGCCGTGGCGCGCGCCAGCATATTGTCCGGGATCGGCCAATCGCTCTCGCGCGCGATGGCGAGCGCGTAGGCCGTGAGCGCATCGCTGCCCTCGAGCCAATCGCTGGCAAAATATTTCAGCAAGCCGTCCTCGTCTTGATAACTTGGCAGATCGTTCATGAGCTTATCCCAGAGATCGCGATCCCGCAGCGCGATGGCTTTGGAGATACGCTGTTCGAGACAGGTGTAGGGATAGCGTTGCATATACTCGCGCACACCGCTCAAGCCGTCCCCGATCCGGCCGCGCAAGGCGACGCGGATCCCGCCGCGGCCGGCGACGGCGTCTTTCGGACGCTCGCTCCGCATGCTTAACGGCGCTTCAATCTGCGTCAGCGTCGCTTGGTAGATGCGGACCGGATGGACCGGGATCACCTTTTGCTCGACGCGAATGCGATCGCTCGCGCCGCCCTCGCGCTCCTTCACGTCCACCTCCCAAACGAGATCCTCGGCGCCGACCGGCACGCCATACTCCCAGCGGAGCTCGCGGGCTTGTCCGGGTGCTAAATCCAGCGACTGCCCGGGAAGATCGACCCCCGCACGGGGATCGGGTTGCGGTGAGACCCGCGCCGAGGCCGCGAACGCGATCGGTCGCCCCGAGGCGTTGCGCACCGTGAACATCCCTTGGAAGCGATCGCCCTCGCGCACGATCGCGGGCAGGCCCGAATGCAGCATCAGATCCTGGGTGGTCCGGACGTTGGTATGTCCGGTGCCGAACAAGCCCTCCGCGGCGCCGGCGACGGCCACGATCCGGACAGAGGTCAACGAGTCATTGAGCGGCACCTCGACCTCGGTCTCGCCCCGGTCATCGAGCGCTACGCGGTCCTTCCAAAGAAACAAGGTATCGAAAAGCTCGCGCGCCGACTGCTGCCCTCCCCCGCCGCCCGGCGGCACGGCCTTGCGACCGTAGTGACGCTTGCCGACGACCTGCATCTGAGCCGTGGCGGTATAGACCTCGATGCCGCGCGTACCCATCATGCGCTCGAGCAGATCCCAGGTGGTGTTCGGAGCCAACTCCAGCAAGCCCTCATCGACCGCCGCGATCGCTATCTCGGCGCCCGCCGGCAAGGGCCGGCCATTCGCGCGTTTGACCGTAATCCGCACCTTGGCGCGCTCGCGAACCTTGTACACCTCGGCATCCGGTTTCAGCGTGACCGCGAGGCGATGCGGCGCCCAGCCCACGCGGACCGATGCGATCCCCAAGCGGTAAGCGGGTTTGCCGAGATCGACCAGCGCCGTGACCGCGCCGTCATCCCTCCCGAAGGGAAGATCCAGCCGGCGTGCGAGATCGGCGAGAAATCCCGCGCCGGCCCGGCCGCGGATCGCCAGCACCGAGATATACGCGTTCGGCGCGTAGTGGTCTTTGATGGGCACTTCCACCACCGGCGCTTTTCCGGAGAGCGTGGTGATGAAGCTATCGATGACGCCCTCGCGTTCCACGCTGATGAGCGCCGTGGCTTCACGGAACGGCATCCGCACCTGCAGGCGCGCGGTTTCGCCCGACTCGTATTCCTTGCGCTCGGGCAGGAGATCCATGCGATCGCCCGCGCCTCCCTCGAACCACCAGTCGTCGGTCCCCGCGACCCAGACCTCGCGCGTGGCCAACGCCTTGTTATCGAGATCGTCTCGGCTCGTCGCGCGCAGCACCACCTGCCCCGAAACCTCCGGTATTATTTCGCAGCTCAGCAAACCGTGGTCGTCGGTTTCACCTTCGCAACCGCCGGCCATGCGTTGGGTCTCGGTCTTATTCTCGTAGGCATAGAAGCCGCCGACGAGACGGCGGCGATGCGAATAGGTTTTCTTCGAGAACAATTCCACCGCGACTTGGCGGTCCGCCACGGGTTTTCCCGCCAGATCCAAGACCACGGTCTGGAAGCCCAATGTGCCTTTGACCACGACCCAGCGCTCAGTACGGATCCCGAGGTGCAGCTTGGCCGGCCAGAGCGGTATGCGGTTCGACACCGACAGCCGCTCGCCGTTCGGGTCTTGATATTCGAGCTCGGCGACGATATCCCGCGGGCCGTCGATCGCGGGCAGGTTTGCAATCGTGGCGCGCGCGGCGCCGGCGTTATCGAGCGTGAGCGGTAAGACCTGCACGGGCGCCTTGGCGCCGGCCCCTCCGCCCGGACCGAAGTAATAATCATAGTCGCGCTGATGGTCTTCGATGCCTTCCTTGACGTCCGTCCCGCCGAACGCGAACTCGGGGTAATCGGGAAAGCTGAGCGACTTGGTCACGACTTGCGAGCGCAGCTTGACTGGCGCTTGCGAGGCGCCGCCCCCGCTCAAATACCCGACGAATAGATCGACCCGCGCCTCCTTCGCGTTCACCAGGGACTCCGCGGGCGCTTGGATCATCGCGCGCATCGTCGGCACGCGAAATTGCTCGACGCGGAACGAGCTGGAATTCAGCCACTTGTCGGACTCTTTCCGGTGCAGGCTGATTTCGTAGGTGTCGAGCTTCGCGTCCTTGGGGATTTGCCAGACGCTTTCGGCAATCCCCAACGTGTCGAAAGTCACAGGGATCTCGTACTCCTGGCCGCTGCCTTCGTGCCTGAGCTTCAGCTTGTCGGGCGGATCGGCTGCGAGAATGACGAAACCGCCGCTCGTTCGTTGCCGCAAGTAATGCTTCATCGACACCGTCTCCCCGGCCCGGTACAGACCCCGATCGAGGATGGCATGGGCGACGAAGCTGCCCTCCTCCCAACCGACGGGCAGCTCGAACTCATAGGGACGGATCCCGCGATTCCAGCCCGATACCGTGAAGCTCATGTCCTCGCCGGCACGGGCGCTGACGAATAGGGGCGCCGGGTTCCACGGGCCACAGTCAGTCTCGGCGTGCGGCTTGGGCAGGGCTCCGCCTTCGATCATTGCGATCCCATCCCGGCCGGTGCTCCCCTGCCAGATCGGTTGTCCAGTACAATTGTCGCCGATTTTAACCGCCGCTCCCGGGACCGGTTGCGCCCCGTCCAAGGTCGTGACCCATACGAGCGAAGCCTCGCGCCCCCACTTAAAATGCACGGCGAGGTTGGTGACTAATGCCGCCGTGGCCACGTAGCGCGGTTCGTTGCGGCCGAGGAGCGCCGCGCCGAGCTTCGGGCTCATGAGCTCGACGACATAGAATCCGGGCTCGCGGAGCGGAATGCCCACGACCTCGAATTCCCGCGCGCCGCCCGGTTTGGGCAGCGTAAATCGAGTGGTTTCCAGCTTTGGACCGAACACCGACTCACTGCCGGTCATCTCGATCCAGACGCGTTTATCGTCCCTGGTTTTCGCCCACTTCCCGCGCCGCTCCATTGACTGCTTGACGCGCCGGATCCAGTGGCCGATCGCCCGGTCGTCCTGATCGATGCGTTGCATTCGTCCGGCGATCGGGGCGGCCTGGTCTATCCCCGGCATTGACTTGCGCGCCGCGATCTCCGCTTCGAGATTACGCAAGGTCACCGGCAAGATACCGCCTTCCTTTGCCTCCAAGATGCCGAATTCACCTGAGAATTTCGCCAGCGGCGGATATTCGTCGGTCGCGACCTCGAGGGGAAAGCGCGCGGCGTTATCGAGGGGCCGGCCGGCGTCGTCTTTGACCCCCGGCGGCAGCAGCACCTGGAACTTGGTCCGTTCCGGGAACGGCCCCTCGAAGCTGACGGCGTCGATCATGGGGCTCGTGGTTGCATCGATAGCCTTGGGCCGATGAGCTTCGCCGTCTTCCTGCCGCAAGCGCAGTTGCGATGCGAGTCCGGCGGCGATCGGGGCGCTGAAGCGCACATGCATGGCGTGCAAGGGAAGGCAGCCGGACTCGGCATTGACGCGATCGCATTCGAAGCGGGCGGTGAACCGCGGCCGGGTCTTGAACGCGAGGGTCTGATCTTGCACCGTCGCCACCTCGGTCAGCGAGCGAATACCCGTAGCCCAGACGAGCTGCACCTCGGTTTCCGGCGGCAAGGTGCGCCGGCAGCGGAGCACGGCAAGCTGTGATTCGGCGCGAGCTAGGGCTTCGTCCTTGACCGCGACGGTGGTCTCGCCGCCGATCTTCCACAGCAGCCGAAAGTATTGATAGCCGATCAAGCGCCGCTGCGCCAGGACCTCACGGCGGGTATCACCGCCGAGGACATCGACCTCGATGCGCTCCGAGATCCCCTTGACCTGGCAGTACGCGTGCGCGGCGATCGATTCGGGCCGCGCCTCGGCGTCCAAAGCCAGGACGAAAATCTGGTTCTCGTCGATGCCGGTATCGCCTTCGCTCGGCAGCGAGGCTATGATTGCGGGACCGCCGGTATTGAAAGAGAATTCCTGGGCGCCGCCGAGAGACTTCCCGGCCAGCGTGGTGACATCCTTCTTAAGCTTAAACGTGCATTTCACCCCGGCCGGCAAGTCGCGCGCAAAGTCATAAACCCAATTGCGCGCATCCACCCAACGTCCCTTCCCGCTTTCCGGACAGTCGATAGCGAAGGGCTCGGGGATGCGCGGATCCCCGAAGGTGACCATCTGCTCCGAAAACCGCACGGCTACCTGGCGGACGCCTTTGATCGTTCCTTGAGGTGTAAATACCTCCACCTGCGCGCGTGCGCGCGGCGCGGGCTCCGCCGCTAGCGACAAGCTCACCGCCAAGGCGAGCCAAGTGCTTAGGTAGCGCATGCTGTTCTCCCCTGACGGCGGCGTACGCCGTAGTGCAGTCGCGGCCGATCGATGAGCGTTACAGGATAGCTCACTCCAATGCCTGTTGCACACGGCGCGCGCTACTTGCTAGGCTATCGTCCGGGCTGCAGCTATTGCGCTTCCTTTTGCAACGATGACAAGCTCAACCCGAACAATGGCATGAGGGGGGAACTGTTATGTTGAACGGTAAAACGGCGATCGTGACTGGCTCAACGAGTGGGATAGGTCTCGCGATCGCTAAAGCCTTGGCTGAGGCGGGCTGCAATATCGTCTTGAACGGATTCGGAAACGCGGATGAGATCGAGAAGCTGAGGCTGGAACTCGAGTCCGGGCACGGCGTCCGCGCACTGTATCACGGCGCCGATATGTCCAAGCCGAGTGAGATAGCCAGCATGGCGCAACAGGCGCTCGCCGCCTTCGGCGCGGTCGATATTTTGGTGAACAACGCGGGGATCCAGCACGTCGCGCCGATCGAAGACTTTCCCCCGGAGAAATGGGATGCCATTGTGGCGATAAACTTGTCGTCGGCGTTTCACACGATTCGCACCTTATTGCCGGCCATGAAGGCCCGGCGCTGGGGACGTATCATCAACATCGGCTCGGCGCACGCGCTCGTGGCCTCGCCCTTCAAGTCCGCCTATGTCGCGGCGAAGCATGGGCTGCTCGGCCTCACGAAGACCGTGGCGCTCGAAGTCGCGGAGCACGGGATCACCGGTAACGCGATCTGTCCCGGTTATGTGTTCACGCCGCTGGTCGAGGGCCAGATCGACGACACCGCTAAGGCGCGCGGCATTAGCCGTGAAGCGGTGATTCGAGACGTGCTGCTGGCGGCCCAAGCCACCAAGCAATTCGTCAAGTCGGAGGACCTGGGTCAATTGGCGGTCTTCCTCGCGAGCGATGCCGCGGCCCAGATCACGGGTGCGGCGCTTCCGGTCGACGGCGGCTGGACCGCGCATTAGGAAGCTCTGTAAAAGTGTCGCGAGCAAGCCCAGATGCGCGAAGCCGCGGAGCGAGTCGCGAGACATATCAGATAGATAGGCGAGCGACGCGCGAGCACGCGACAAAGCAGATGGGCTGCGCAGTAACTTTTGCAGAGCTTCCTTAGCGCTCCTGGGACAAGCGGCGCGGTGAGTACAAACACCTCAAGTAAGCCAAAACCCATCAATCTCGCGCTCCAGGGCGGAGGGGCGCACGGCGCTTTCACCTGGGGCGTGCTCGATACGATTCTCGAAGATGAACGCGTCGAGATCGAGGCCATCAGCGGGACCAGCGCTGGCGCGATGAACGCCGTGGTCCTCGCGGACGGTATGATGGAGGGCGGACGCGAGGGTGGGAGGCGGGCCCTGGAAGCATTTTGGGTTGCGGTCGGCCGGGCGGCTCTGGCGAGCCCGCTCAAACGCTCGGTCTGGGACATGCTGACCGGGAACTGGAGCCTGGATTTCTCGCCCAGCTATCTCTTCTTCGACCTCCTGAGCCGCGTCGCCTCGCCCTATCAGCTTAATCCGCTGAATCTCAATCCCCTGCGCGATCTGGTGCTGCAGCAGGTGAATTTCGAGCGCCTACACCGCTGTGACTGCATCAAGCTGTTTATCTCCGCAACCAGCGTGCGTACCGGCAAGGTCAAGGTGTTCAAGCATGCGGAGCTTTCCGTCGATGCTGTCATGGCTTCGGCTTGTTTACCCTTGCTCTTCCAGGCGATCGAGATCGACGGCGAGGCCTATTGGGACGGAGGCTACATGGGGAATCCCGTGCTCTTTCCGTTTTTCTACCGGTGTCGTTATCCCGATATCGTCATCGTCCAAATTAATCCGCTTGAGCACGAGGATATACCCACCACGGCGCCGGAGATCATGGACCGTGTCAATGAGATCACCTTCAATTCGAGCCTGATCAGCGAGTTCCGGGCGATTGATTTCGTGGCCAGGCTACTCGATCAAGGAGCGCTGGATCCGAAGCGCTACAAGCGTGTCCTTCTGCACATCATCTACGCGGATCAGCGACTCGGCGCCCTTACGGCATCGAGTAAATTCAATGCCGAATGGGCGTTTCTACGGCATCTGCACCAGATGGGCCGAGCGGCGGCGAGCGAGTGGCTGGACAGACACTTTGGCAGTATCGGCGAGCGCTCGACGGTAAACGTTCGATCGCTGTTTACGTGATAAAGTACGGTAAACCCCCGGCTCTGCCGGGAGACTCAGGTTTGACCTTCTCGGCGCGTAGACTGTAACGGAAGTAGCGCAGGCGCTCCCGCACGTGGGAGCAGACGCGGGTTGTTGGCGGCGGGTGTGCTAAAAAACTCCCTCGGGTGCATTCCTTGGCGTTGTGGAGTTCCCCAAGTGGTTATATGATGACTGCCGTGATTATGCGCCAATCCGTTGATTGGGTTAGACACCCCACCGAAGGTGGCCGTCACACACCACTGGGAGGCTCTTCGATGAATCTCGACCAAAACAAGGCCCTGGTGCGCCGCGCGCTGGAAGAAGTCTGGAGCAAAGGGGAACTCGCGGCCGCCCCCGAGATCTACGCCCACGATTTCGTCAGCCACCAACACAGCCACCCGAACATGCGGGACCTGCGGGGCGTCGCCGCGCTGGTCGCCTTCGTGCGCGAGTTCCGGGAGGCTTTCCCGGACTTCCACGACACGATCGACGACCAGGTGGCCGAAGGGGACAAGGTCGTCACCCGCTTCACGTCCACGGGGACGCACCGGGGGGTGTTGATGGGCCTGCAGCCGACCAACCGGCGCGTCAGCTGGATGGGCATAACGATTGACCGCATCGAAGGGGGAAGGATCGTGGAGGAGTGGGTCAGCTGGGACCTGTTCGGGATGATGCAACAGCTGGGTGCCGTGGCATAACTCCGGCGCGCGACCCGCCGGCTGCCGAACCAAACGCTGCACCTGACCGCGGCGGCATTACGTCTTGTCGGGGTTCAACGGCTCCCCTTGCCGCCGCGGCAGGTGAGTTCGGTCGTTCGGCCCTACTTATTCGTATGGAGGAGAAGAAGATGACGCAGGATCTGCAGTCGCCACCCCTCAAGGAGATCACCGTCCTGGACCTGTCCCCTAATTCCCGCGAGTGAATGCGCTTGCTCAAAAACTCAATGCGACACCAGAGCAACTCGAGTCGATCCTTCAATCCTCACTTATCGAGGGAGTTGCTCTCCGCGCTCGTAAAAAACCCTCGGCGTCGAATGTTGTTCAAGTTCTCTCGCAAAAGCATCCTGAAAGGCCCAGTTCCTTCGAGTCCTGCAGGCACGCTTTGAGAATCGAAGCTTCTTACCAGAGCTGCGTGACGTTAAGCGGTTCTTCGAGCAACATCAACGCCCACTTGGAGCCAAGAAATCACGCATCGACGCATTTCCGAAGCTAGCTAAGCTGTTAGCGGAGCTTGATGTTTCGGAGCTAAGCACCCCTGTGTCAATCACAACCGCAGAGCGGCTACTCATCGCTTGGCATCATCTCGGATAAAATTTTGCGGCGAGAGAAGTAGGGCTCTAACCCACGCATGGACACCGACGCGCGCAAGAACGGCGCACGCGGGTGATGCGGATCGTTTAGACGAAGGAGTGAATCGAGTTCGGGGTCAGAGTAAAAACTGGCTTATCAGATGGAACCGATCCATTTATCTGGTCTCAAGTTCTTACTCGGACCCCGAACTCAGTGCACGCCGTTTCAGAACCAGGAAGTGACCGAGTAATAGGGCGGCAACGAGGGACTTTAACAAGGCGTCTCGAGGTCATTGACGGCCCCTTGCCGCGAAGCCCACATGAACGAGGTGCTTTTTTCCACGCTTCCAAAGACAAAAAAAATCCCCACCCGTTTGGAGGGGGTGGGGATTCTCTGCCTTGGGGTGATTTGCTTGCTTAGGCAATCTCCAAGGCGTTCGCTACATTTTCTAACGTCGCGAGTCTTTTGTGTCGCGACTCAAAACATCACTTTTTGTAAGCCTGATTGAGATGCTCCATGGCGGTGGTGGCGTGCTCGGTGGCCACATCCGCATGGCCCATCTTGCCATGCTCCACGCAGTCTTTCAGATGTTTGCTGCCTTCATCCATATGGGGGTCGGCCATTGCCTTAGCGCCGGCTTCAGCATGCGTCAAGGCCTGGGTGCAGTGCTCGGCGGCCACATCCGCATGGCCCATTTTGCCGTGGTCAATTGCCTGCTGAGTGTGTGTTACCGCTTCCGTCTAGTGCCCGGTATGTTCGGCTGCGTAGGCTATTCCTACAACCCCTAACGAACCCGTAAACAATGCCACCGCTAGGCTTGAATTTTTCATGATTTTTTCTCCTCTACTAGGATTTAGGGATCAAATGCGTGTGAGACTAACTTTCACACGCTTTTTTTGACACACTAGTCTTCAAAATGGTTCTGAATCTGTTCTAGCAGGGGAAGAGGATTTTGCGCGGAAATTAGCCCGCGTAGCGCGAGGCGGCCGTCAAGAAGTACGGCTGACAGCGCGAGCGCCATCTAATTGGCGGTGAAACATGACAGCTACACCGGGACCGAAAGGCAGCTTCCTCCTCGGCAACCTGCGCGAGTTTTCGCAGGACATGCTGGGCTTCTTCACGCGCTTGGCCCGCGACTATGGCGATGTGGTGCGCTTGCGCCTCGTGAATCGCACCGCGTTTCTGATCAACCATCCCGGGCACATCGAAACGGTGCTCGTCCGACAGCATGAGCGGTTCATCAAGCACCGTTTCTTCTGGAGCCGGGTGCGGGCGCTGTTCGGGCAGGGACTGGTGGTGAGCGAAGGAGCCTACTGGCGCCAGCAGCGGTTGCTCATGCAGCCGTCGTTCAACCGCGAGCATTTGGCGCGCTACGGCGGGATCATGATCGCGGAAACCGAGGCGGCGCTCGCGGAATGGGGGGACAGCGAGGTGCGCGATCTACACGCGGAATTCAGCCGCCTCACCCTGCGTATCGCGATACGGGCGTTCTTCGGCGCGGAGCCCTCGGAACGGACGCTCGGTCTCGCGCGGGCCTTCACGGCGGCCGCCGAGGAGATCATCTTTCGCATGCACATGCCGGTGCGCCTGCCCGATTGGATCCCGACCGCCGGAACCCGGCGCTATCTCGACGCGGTCCGGCAGCTCGAAGGGGCCGTCTATGCCATCATCGCCGAGCGCCGCCGTCGGTCTCACATCCCCGGTTCCAAGACCGAGCCGCCGAACCTCTTGGACGCTCTCCTCGCGGCCCGCGATGAAGCAGGCCGGCCGCTCGCCGAACGGCAGGTGCGCGACGAGGCCATCACCATGCTCTTGGCGGGTCACGAGACCACGGCCCTCGCGCTGGTGTGGACGTGGTACTTGCTCGCGCGGGACCCCCCCAGCGCAGCCGACGCGCTCGCTGCTGAGGCACGCCGGGTCCTGTGCGGGCGCCCGGCGAGCGCCGGCGATCTGGACGCGCTGCCCTACACCCGCGCCGTGGCCCAGGAGGGGCTCAGGCTCTACCCGCCGGCGTATGCCATCGGCCGTGAGGCATGCGCCGAGGTCCTGCTCGACGGCCATCGCATCCCGAGGGGGTCGACGGTGTTCATGAGCCCCTGGGTCATGCACCGTGACTCTCGTTACTACGAGCAGCCCGAGGCGTTTCGCCCGGAGCGCTGGTTGGGTGATGTCCCGGCTGGCCTTCCCCGCTACGCCTATTTCCCCTTCGGCGGCGGGGCGCGGGTATGCATCGGCAATACCTTCGCGCTGACCGAGCTCGTGCTGGTGATGGCGACCATCGCACGGCAGGGCCGCATCCAGCTCACGTCGGATCGGGAGATCGCGCCCCGCCCTCTGATCACATTGCGGCCAACCGACCCCATCACCGCGCGTTTCCACCGGGATCCGGACAGGCCTGGCAAAACGCCGAATTCAGGACTCCAGCTTTAGCACGAATGACGACGGAAAAGAAGTGAGGGTCCGGAAACAGCGAGAGGATCGAAGCACCGTGATCATACGTCCGGAAAAACCGAGCGATACCGCCGAGATCCGTTACCTCAACGAGCAGGCGTTCGGCCGCCCGGCAGAGGCCCAGCTTGTTGATACTCTCCGCGCTCGCGGTAGGATCATCCTCTCCCTCGTTGCCGTAAGAGAAGACCACGTGGTGGGACACATCTTGTTCAGCCCAGTCACCATCGAGACGGAGAGAGAGGCCTTGCCTCTCGCAGGTCTCGCGCCGCTGGCGGTAGTGCCGACGCTACAGCGACAGGGAATCGGCTCCCTGCTGGTGAAGGCTGGACTCGACGCTTGCCGAAAAGCGGGTTTGGCGGGCGTTGTGGTGTTGGGACACCCGGACTATTATCCGCGCTTTGGTTTCGTACCCGCGAGCAACTACGGCATCCAGAGCGAATACGCCGTCGCGGAGGGCGTGTTCATGGCGATCGAGTTGCGCGCGGAGGCCTTGCGCGGGCATGCCGGGCTCGCGAAGTATGCGCCGGAATTCCAACTGGTGTGAGCGCTCAACGCTGGTGATAAACGGAAAAGCATATCAGGCTTGCAATGCGGGACAGTATAGGAGAAAACATGGTCGTGCGTCAGAACACGCCCCGGGATGCGGGGAGCAAAAAATCAGAGCCGGCCCGCAAACCGCAAGTCGCGATCGTCGGGGCCGGATTCGGCGGACTGGCCGCGGCAAAGGCTCTAGCGGGCGCTCCTGTCGCCGTCACCGTCGTGGATCGTCAGAACTACCATTTGTTTCAGCCGCTGCTCTATCAGGTCGCCACCGCCGCCCTCTCTCCGGGCGATATCGCTTGGCCCATCCGTCGCCTATTGCGGCGTCAGCCGAACGCGCGGGTCTTGCTGGGCGAAGTGACCGCTGTCGATACGGCGCGGCAGGTGTTGCACCTGGGCGAGCGATCGCTCTCCTATGATTATCTGGTGTTATCCACAGGAGTCAGGCACGACTACTTTGGCCACGGAGACTGGGAGCCGTTTGCCCCCGGGCTCAAGCACCTCGACGATGCCACGGCGATCCGGCGGCGCATCCTCTTGGCCTTCGAGCGGGCCGAGATGGAAACCGATGAGCGCGAGCGGAAACGCCTGCTGACCTTCGTCATCGTCGGCGCGGGGCCGACGGGGGTGGAGCTGGCCGGGGCTATCGCGGAGCTGGCGCGCAAGGCGCTCTCGGCTGATTTCCGCCATATCGATCCGCGCAGCGCCCGCATCCTGCTCGTCGAGGCCGGCCCGCGCGTGCTGGCGGCCTTCCCCAAGGCCCTCTCGCAGTTCGCCCTCGCCTCGCTCGGGCGGCTCGGCGTGGAGGTACGCTTGGGTCAGCCGGTGACGGCTTGCGACGCAGGCGGTGTGATCCTCGGCGACAGCCCAATCGCGGCGGCCACCATCCTCTGGGCGGCGGGGGTCGCGGCCGCGCCGGCGGCGCAGTGGCTAGGCGTCGAGCAGGATCAAGCCGGCCGTGTCATCGTGCAGCCCGACCTCTCTGTACCGGGCTTACCCAACGTGTTTGTGATCGGCGATGCAGCCCGCGTACTGGACCCCCAGGGCAGGCCGGTACCCGGGATTGCTCCGGCGGCTAAACAAGCGGGTATCTACGTCGCGCGGCTGATCGAGGCGCGGATCGCGGGGCAGACCGCGCCTCCGGCGTTTCGCTATCGCAACCGGGGCAACCTCGCCACCGTCGGGCGCAAATCGGCCGTCATTGACTTCGGCTGGCTGCGCCTTAAAGGAAACCTCGCCTGGTGGATCTGGGGCCTCGCGCACATTTATTTTCTCATCAGTCTGCGCAACCGGCTGATCGTCGCCCTGCAGTGGCTCTGGTCGTACCTGACCTTCGAGCGCGGCACCCGCCTTATCACCGGGTCCGATCGGTGACACCAGGCCAGGGGTTTATCACACCCTCTCACCCCTCCTCGCCCTGGTAAATACAACCGGCCGTGCAGGTCTCGCGGACCACGACTTTTGTAAGCTGCGAAAGGTCGGGTTTCAGCCGCTGCCAGATCCAACGGGCCAGGTTCTCGCTGGTCGGATTCTCCAGGCCCTCGACGTCGTTGAGACAGTGATGATCCAACCTCTCGAAAAGCGGCTGGAATTTCTCTCCGATATCGGCGAAATCCATGGCCCAACCGCTTTTTGGTTCCAGTGCGCCACGGACATGGATTGCGATGTGGAACGAGTGGCCATGCAGGCGGCGGCACTTGTGGCCTTCGGGGACGTTAGGAAGGTGGTGCGCGGCCTCGATCGAGAATTCCTTGAAGATCTCCATGACACGTCATCCTACCGCTTTTTCGGCTGTGGTTGGAGCAACGCCCTCGCATCGCTGGAGACTACTGGCGCACCGTAGTCGGTGCACCGACCTTCCTGCTCAGGAGTATGAAAGGCGCCTCGACAGCAGTTCCGTAGGGTCTGCGCAGGGCTCGGTCATCCGACCCAGCAGCTCCCCATACGCTGAAGCCATCTCCTGGACGCCGGGTTTCGACCACAACGCTGCGTTCGCCATGACGGCGCCGGAGAGCCTGCCGGCCTCGTTGCGAAGCACGAAGAGCAGGTCGTGGCTGTTTCGATAGGGATACCCAGCCGTCGACAATGCGGCTCGGCCCAGTGCGCGCACGGTGAAACCGTCCCATGCCGACAACATTCTAGCTTGCGTGTCCACCTCGACGTAGTTGAAGAGCACTTTAAAGGCATCCGTCGCCGGATAGAGCGTCGCCGGTAGATCGCTGGCCGCGATCATCCGCGAGACTTCCTTCCTCGCCCGCCCCAACAGATCGGCGAGGGTCACGACCCCAGCCAGGTCGATCCTAAGCACGCAGGTGTTGGTGAGCATTCCGAGCATGTCCCGAAGCTCCTGTTCGCGACTTCGGAAGTCGTAGGAGCTCGATATCGCAATGTCCAAGTCGCCGGACGCTCTCGCCAGGAGCATGGCGAAGGCGCCATAGTAGAAGACGAATGGGGTACAACCGTGCCGCATCGCGGTGCGGCGGGCCTCTGCGCTCACTGTCTCCGGGACGTCGATGAACGCGGAGTGACAGGGAAAGGGTGAGCGCGGAGTGTCCGTGCGCTCGTCGGCTAGCTCGGCCCCCGCCGACTCGACCGCCGCGCGTTGAGTCGGGGGAGCGCTGCCCTCGAGGTGCCGCGCCCAATGCTCCTTGAGCCGCTCGGCGTGCGGGCCCGCAAGCAGTCGCTCGTGCCAATCGGTGAAATCGATGTACTGCAGGGGCGGACGCGGCGGCAGGTACTGACCGGACACGACTGCCGCGTAGATGGCGCGCAGATCGGACCAGGCTAGGCGGACCGAAGCCGCGTCCGAAATCACGTGGTCGAAGACGACAAGGAAGAAGTAGCGGCGCTCCGCCAGCTTCACCACCGCCGCCTTGAGCAACGGTGCGCTGGCGAGGTCGAACACCTGCCTGACCTCGTCGGTCAGAATCGTAAGGCCACTCCGCCGGCGGCTCGCCTCGGGTAGCCCGGTGAGGTCGTGCAGGCGCACGTCGATCGGCAAGTGCGGGAGGATGACCTTCGAGTCTCTCCCGCCTGAGAATGAAAACTTCGAGCGCAAGACGTCGTGCCGCATCACGAGCTCGCGGAGGGCGGCAGTGAAGGCGTCGGGCCGAAACGCTCCATCGGCCTCGCCTCCCAACCAGACGCTGCGCCCATCAGCGTCTGGAGCGGCACGCGACAGCTGCAGGCGCCGCCGTTCGAGCTGTGAGACGGGAGTCGGAACGGCAGGTGAGCGGGGAACGATCGGGGCCAACCATGGCTGGGCTTCCAATGCCTGCTCGCTCGATTGGTTTGCGTCAGACGCCCGGGACCTCGCGAGGTGCTCGCTCAGCGCCGCGAGCGTCGGGTGGCTCCATACGACCGAGTAAGACACGCCTTTGCCGAGCCATTGCCCCAACGCGGCGACCAGACCAACGGTGCCGACCGAATCCAACCCGTACTCGGCGAGTGGGCGGGTTGGCTCGATCGCGTAAGCAGAAACGGCGAGCCTTTCGCCGAGCGCGTCGCGAAGCCACGCCTCAATTTCGGCTCGGCCGGGCTTCGCGGCAATGGGCTGGTCGGCGAGCACCTGGGGCGGCTCGGGCGCCCCGCGCAAAAGCTTGCCGTTGGAGGTGGTCGGCAACGAGGACACGAAGCGCACCAACGTGGGGACCATGACCGGTGGTAGCCGCGCACGCGCGTGGCGAATCAGTGCCGGCCCGTCGACAGCACCGTCTCGCCCAACCACCCAGGCGACAGGCATTGTCTCCCCACCGGGCCCGACCTCGGGCGTGACCAGACACCGGAGCACGCCGGGGTGTGACTGGAGCGCGGCTTCGACCCGCTCCGGAATCACCTTTTCGCCGAAGCGTTTGAAGATTCCGTCGACCCTCCCTAGGTAACTGAAGAGATCTCCGTCGACCTCGAAATAGTCACCGGTTCTCAGTTTTCCTTCGGGAAAACGAAGGGCAGTAGCGGCGGCATCATCCAGATAACCTGCCGCGACGTTGGGTCCCTCGACCCACAGCTCTCCGTCGGCTTCGACCCAGGCCCGTACGCCTCGAATCGGCCGGCCGGTGGCGCGCGGCCGCTGGAAGAACTCTTCATGTCCAAGCCACAGCACGCGCGTGGTCGCCTCGGTCAGGCCATAAAAGTACAGGTACCTCGCGGAGGACCGCGACGACGCGAACAGCTCCCGTGTGTCGGGCTCTGCACCTTGACCGGCCAGGGTAATCAGTCTTGTCTCGGGCCGCGCACCCAGCTCGTACAAAAGCCTCAACTTCGACGGGATTGTCGGCAACACCGTCGAGCCGCCGAGCCAGCACCGCAGGCCGGCTTGCGTCGGCTGCCCTCCCGGCAGGTAGAGGCAGGCGCCCGAAGCCATTGCCAGCCAGAGCTGAGACAGCCCGTAGGTGTGGTGGAGGGGGAGCCCGCCGTGAACTCGGTCCTGCGGCGTGTACCGGACGAGCTCTTGTATCGCGGCGGTCACGTGCGCGACGGAGCTCTCGGTGAGAACCACCGTCTTCGGTGGCCCGCTCGAGCCAGAGGTCGCGACGCCCCAAGCGGAGGCGCCGCCCTGTCCAGTCGGGAATGGAGGGCCGGGATCAACGAAGAGTGCGCCCACGTCGATCGTATCGACGCCAGGCACGCGCCCGGCGGCGACCACCAGGCGTGGGCGAATTCGTGCCGCGCGGTCTTCGGCGTCCGCCGGATCGATGGGGCATACCAGCGCGCCCGCGGCCCGCGCCCCGAGGAGGGCGGCGACCACGCGTTTGTCGTCGCCGGTGACGATCGCGACTCGGTGGCCGACGCCGATGCCGATGCGGGCGAAGAAGGCGTGGGCATGCTGGACAGCCCGGCGGAGATCTCCCCGCGTCCAGACGCCGCCCCGATCCTCGACTGCGGGCAGCTTTTCGGAGAGAAGCGATAGGTTGGCGAGGACCGAGTCCACGATGCAGCGCGCTCCGTCTGTGTGGGTGTCTCCGATCATGATCGTCGATCTCCCGGGGGTTGTGAAGTGCGGCGCGCACAGTGCCCCTCGCACGCCGACGCGCGGATGAGGACACCGCTGGGTTGCGCAAGGCGGAGTCGGCTTTCGGATCGGCCGCCGAGATCGCTTCTGCCGTAGGAGCATTTGGTTTAAACTTATAGCGTTAGCCGTCTCTAAGGGAGGTCGGTCCGAGAACCATGAACGTCGCATGTTTGGAGGACGAGAACCTCGAGACCTACGGCGACTACGACGCGCTCGTCGTCGGCAGCCGCACGTGGACGAGCCGCGCACTGCATGACCACTGCCGTCGGTTGGCCGGAGCGCTGGTCCACCTGGGCCTCACGCCGGGCGATCGCATGGTCTTGTTGCTGCCCAGCGGATTCGAGCTGATGGTGGCGTTCACGGCGGTCCTCCGCGCCGGAGGCGTAGCCGTCGTCTTTTACCCCAATTCCCAGCTCTCGGAGATCGAGCGGATCATCGCCCACTGCGCCGCAAAGGGCCTGATCGTGACCTCCGCTCGGGCCTCCTCTTTGGCAGCCGACACGATTCCACTCCGAATCGTTGTGAGCGCGGCCGGTGGGAATCGCGCATTGGCTGCGGGATCGCATGCTTTCGCGCGCTTGCTCGAATACGACCAGCCGCTGTCCCAACCCGTACCCCGCGACGCTCACGATGCCGCTCAGCTCATCTATACGAGCGGAACGACCGGAACCCCGAAAGGGATCGTCTACACACACGGGGAGATCGCCACGCGCTACCCATTCCGGAAGCCGATGAGCCAGGTGAGCAGAGCTGCCGCCAAGCCATCCGTCCGGCTGATGGCGCTCCCGCCCGCGCACGCGCTAGGCGGAAGCTTCTTCTTCTTGAAGCTCGTCTCAAAAAGCACGATCATTTGTCAAGACACGTTCGAGGCACGCCAATTCTTGTCTGCCATTGGTCGGCACCGGGTCACGACGACGGTGCTTGTACCGTCGATGTGCGAAGCATTGCTCACCGAAGAAGAGATCGACGGCTACGATCTCTCTTCCTTGCGGACGATCGTCGTGGGGGGGGCCTTCGTTTCGCCTTCGCTCGTCGAGCGGTTCGAGGCAAGGTTCAAGAAGCGCCTGGTCATCAGCTACGGACTGACGGAGGTTCCAGGGGTAACCCTGGGGTCGTTGAACGCCAAACCAGGTTCTGCCGGACGCCTGCCTCCAGCCGTTGAGGTGCGATTCGTCGACGCAGACGGTCGACCGCTCGCGCTGGGCGAGATCGGGGAGATTCAGTTTAAGAGCCACTGGGTGAGCACCGTCTATCGCCCGGGCGACGCGGCCTCGAAGCGGACCGAGAGCGATGAGTGGTTCTCTACGGGAGATACCGGCTATCTCGACGCCGATCGGGAGCTGTTCATCACCGGCCGGATCAAAGAGCTCATCAGCCAAGGCGGGGTGAAGATCCGTCCCCAGGAAATCGTCGACGTCGCCCTTCGCCTCGGTGTTCGGGAGTGCGCCGTCGTCGGCCTCCCGCATTTCTTCCTTGGCGAGGAAGCGGTCGCCTGTGTCGTTCCGGGTGCGGGAGCGCGGATCGCCGAAGAAGACGTCCTGGCGCATTGTCGAGCGAACCTCGACCAGCGAAAGGTCCCGACGAGCGTGCAGTTCTTCGAAGATCTTCCCAAGACCGAGCTTGGCAAGATCAAGACACAGTTGCTGCGCCAGGAGGTCCTGAGCAGGCGCGCCGCCATCGTTGAGACCGACCTGATTCGTCGGCTTCGGTCGGCGCCGCCCGTTGAGCGCCGGTCGTTGCTGAGCGAGGAGATTGGGAAGCAGTTGCGGCGCGTTCTCCGTCGCGAGCCGACGATGTCCCTCATTTCGGACCTCGACAGCAGAGCAACCTTCGGTCAGCTTGGCCTGGACTCGCTCGGAGCCCTCGAGCTGGCGAATTCGCTCAGCGTTGCGATCGGCTGTCCGCTGTCGGCAACAGTGACCTTCGATCACCCCACGGTCGATGGCGTCTGTGACGAGCTCCTCAAGGAGCTGTTTCCGTCCACGGACGCGGGAGACGCGTCCCAGCCCACCAGGCGATTGGCGCAACGTGAGCCGGTGGCCATCGTCGGCATCGGGTGCCACCTGCCGGGGAAGGAAGGGACGCTCGCGGACCCCGAGGCGTTCTGGAAGTCGCTTCGGGACGGTGTCGACAGCACGCGCGTCGTACCGCCCGAACGCTGGAACGTCGAGCAGTTCTACGACCCGACGCGTGGCACACGCGGCAAGGCGTACACGCGCCACGGTTCGTTCATCGATGGCGTCGACCGGTTTGACGCCGACTTCTTCGGGCTCACCCCTTCGGAGGCGAAAGGGCTCGATCCGCAGCACCGGCTCCTGCTCGAGGTCTCGTGGGAGGCGTTGGAGCACTCTGGCCACGACCCCTACGGTCTCGGCAAGAGACACACGGGAGTGTTTTTTGGCATCACGGGTTCCACCTACCCCAGCACCAACTTCCTCGGCGTGATGCCTTGCATGGCTCCGGGGCGCGTCTCTCAGTTCCTGAATTTGCGCGGCCCCTCGTTTGCGGTCGACACGGCCTGCTCGTCGTCGCTAGTGGCAATTCACCTCGCCGTTCAGAGCTTGCGCAACGGGGAATGCGACCTCGCCCTTGCCGGTGGCGTCAACGTCATGACGTCGCCGAGGCCATTCGTGTACCTATCAGCCATTCAAGCCCTCGCCGCGGACGGGCGCTGCAAAGCGTTTGACGCGAGCGCCGACGGCTACGGCAGAGGCGAGGGGTGCGTCATCGTGGTCCTCAAGCCGCTGTCGCTCGCGGTCGAAGAGCGCGATCGAATCATTGCGGTCATCCGTGGAAGCGCGGTCTGCCACGACGGCCGGCGTCAGAGCCTGACGGCTCCCAACGGGCTGGCGCAACAGGCGGTCATCGGCGCTGCGCTCAAAGACGCTGGGGTGGAAGCATCAGAGGTTGACTATCTAGAGGCGCACGGTACTGGCACACCCCTCGGCGATCCGATCGAGGTGAAGGCAGCCCTGGCCGTGCTCGGCTCGAACCGAGAGCGCCCGCTCATCATCGGCTCGGTAAAGACCAACATCGGCCACGTCGAGGCCGCTGCCGGGGCATCGGCGTTGGCCAAGGTTGCGCTTTCGCTCGAGCACGGCGAGATTCCGCCACTTCTCCATCTCAAGCAGCTCAACCCACTCCTCGAGCCGCTGTCGCGGTCCTTCAGCATGCCGACGTCACTCCAGCCATGGCCCAGCAGAGCGGGCCGTCGCCGCTTGGCTGGCGTGACCTCCCTGGGATTCAGCGGCACCAATGCGCATGTCCTGATCGAGGAGCCGCCAGTTGCAGCGGCTGTAGAGCGCAGCCCACCCGATGAAGCCGACCGGCCTCACTTGATGTGCCTGTCCGCGCGGACGGAGCGGGCCCTCGGGGAGCTGGCGAAGGCGTACGCCGAGCATCTCGATCGTGGCAGTAGCCAGGCGTTCGCGGATGTATGCTTCACGACCAACGCCGGTCGTGCCCACTTTCCGTACCGGCTCGCCGTCGTCGCCTCGACGGCTTCGGTGGCGAGCGAGCGCCTGGTGGCGTGCGCCTTGCGCGCGGCCAACGGAACCGAGGGCGGGCGCTCCGCCAAACGTCCGAGGCTGGCCTTCCTGTTCACTGGACAGGGATCGCAGTACGTCGGCATGGGCCGGCAGATCTACGAAACACAGCGGACGTTTCGGAAGGCGCTGCAGCGCTGCGCTGAGGTCCTCCAGCCCTTGCTGCCTCGTGCCTTGCTGGATGTGCTCTATTCCGACGCCACGCCGGACGCAGCAACCGGCCCTACGCTGGACGATGCTGCGTTGGCGCAGCCCGCGCTGTTCGCATTCGAATGGTCCCTGTCCGAGCTGTGGCGATCGTGGGGAGTAGAGCCTGACCTCGTGATCGGGCACAGCCTGGGTGAATACGTCGCGGCATGCGTCGCGGGGTTGTTCTCTCTGGAGGACGGTTTGCGCCTCGTCACCGAGCGCGGGCGGCTGACCCAGAAACTGGCACGTAATGGCGCGATGCTCGCGCTGGTCGCCACGGCGCAACGTGCCAAGCAAGCGCTCGGCGCCCACTGCGACCACGTCTCGATCGCCGCCGTGAACGGTCGCGAGAGCACCGTGATCTCTGGAGATGGGGACGCCATTGCGGAGATCGGACGGACTTTGACGGCGGAGGGAATCGTCAACCGCCGGTTGGCCGTCGCCTATGCCTATCATTCGCCGCTCATGGATCCGGTCCTGGACGCATGGGAGCGTTTCGTTTCCAAGCTCACGTTCTCACAACCGCGGTTGGGTTTGGTTTCGACGCTGACTGGGTCGCTCGCCACCTACGACGAGGTGTCTCGTCCGGGGTACTGGCGCCGCCACTTGCGAGAGCCCGTCCAGTTTGCCGCTGGAATGGATCGATTGGTCGCCGAGGGCTGCGGCGCCTACCTTGAGATCGGACCGAACCCCGTCCTCCTGGGAATGGCCCGTCAACACCTGGCTGAGCGGGCGGACGCCCACGTCTGGCTGCCGTCCTTGCGACGAGACCGGGGCGCTCGGGAGCAGATCCTCGAAAGCCTCGGCGATCTCTACGTGCGCGGCGTAGACCCGAGCTGGAGCGGATTCTACCAAGACGAAGCGTTCAGAAGAGTCGTCGTACCCGGCTATCCATTCCAGCGAAAGAGCTATTGGAGCGTGCCGCTCGGCGTGACAAGCGAGGCGGCCGACGCCGCCGACCGGCTCAGTCAAACGGCACCCAGCGCGGCGCGCCTTCGGCCCCAGCTCGCGGCCTCGCTGGAGGAGCGCACGGAGCAGCTCACCAACCACCTGCGGCAGATCGTCGCCCAGGTCCTCGGGCGCGAGCCGGAGTCATTGCCGTCCGACATGAACCTGCTCGAATCCGGGCTCGATTCCCTGCGGGTCATGGAGGTCCTGTCTGACCTCAGGCAAACGCTCGACGTCGTATCGTCGCCCGCGGAGTTCTTCGCACGGCCCACGCTCGCTGCCTTCGCTGCAGACCTCGCCGCGAAGGTGAAGGCCGGCGAACCCGCGGAGCCCCTCCAGCCTTGCGCGTTGCCGCCGTCAGCGTCGGCGTCAAGTCCCTCGCGGCCGAGGCTCTCAAGACCCGAACGTGCGAAGGGCAACTCGCCCTTGGTCGTGCTCCATGAACCGGGAGAGCGGGTGCCGCTATTCTGCATCCACCCGGCCGGCGGGCAAGTGACCGCCTACCTGCGTCTGCGGCCGCTGCTGGGCGACGAGCAACCGCTCTTCGCCATCCAATCTCGCGCTTCCGAGACACTGGAACGGGAACAGCCAACCGTCGAAGCGATGGCCATCGATTACGCGACCGTCATTCAAGGCGTGCATCCGACGGGGCCTTACCGCCTTCTCGGATGGTCCATGGGCGGTTTCATCGGCCATGCGATCGCCCGCGAGCTCGAGCTGCGCGGGGAGCGCGTTGAGCAGATCGCGATGATCGATTCGCGGCCAGTTGCGGAATTCGACACAAACGACACTGGGCTTGCGGTCATGGGCGTGATGCACGATCTCCAGCTCGTCCCCGAGCTTGGAGGTGTGCTGCCGGAGCTTCGTAAGCTCGACGCTAAGTCGCTGGAGGGCCCCGACCTCCTGAGGTGGTGTCAGTTGCACGGGCTCATTCCCGAAGCAGCCATTTCTGTAAGTGCCTTCAGCAGCACGGTGCGGCGCTACCTGCGGCACTTCCAGATGCTGCGCGAGCATCGACTGGGCACCGTCCATGCCCCAATCGCCGCGTGGTGGTCCGGCGGCTCGTCTCCTGGGAGCTATTGGTTAAAGTACACCAAAGGCGAAGTCAGGGAGAAGGTGGTCGGCGGCACGCATTTCACGGTCATTCGACCACCGTATATCGAGGTGATCGCGGCGGAATTGCAATCGATGCTTTGATAGCATTAAGATCTAGGGCAAACGACACGGATGGAGGGAACTGCAAAATGGATTCGGCGATCACAGCTCCAAGCGTGACGTCCATTCGAGAATTGCTCGCGGACGTCTGGACCGAGGTCTTGGGGATCAAGGCTGCGCCGAGCGACGACTTCTTTGCGCTGGGCGGCGACTCCATCGCCGCGGTTCAGATGGTGTTTCGCGTTTCTCAGGTGATCGGCACCGAGGTTCCTCCCACGCTGATCTACGCGCATACGACCCTTGAGCAGCTCGCGGTCGAGGTCGACCGGTTGCTGTCCGAGAACGGTCAGAAGTAAGGACCCTGGCGTCGGCTCGTCCTCATGCGGAGTCGGCAGGGGTTCGAGAATCAGATGCGTGTTTGAGATACTAGGGAAACTCTGAATAAGCGTTATGAGCACGCCCAGCTGCGCGAAGCCGCACAGCGAGACGCGAGACATATCATGCAGATAGGCGAGCGGCGAGCGAGCACGCGACAAAGCAGATGGGCGGCACAGTAGCTTATTCAGAGTTTCCCTAGGTACGTGGAAACGGATACTCGATTGGCCCCATCCTTCAGACGGCTGGACGAAACCACCTCCGAGCAATGGAAGGAGATTGCGGCGGAGGCGGCGCAGCACCAGCAACGCGTAGCCGAGAACGTGCTGCAGATGCTCCGCTCGCTCGCATCGCTCACGGAGGGTTTTCCAGTCAACCAACTCGTGCACTCCTTGCAGACTGCGGCACGCGCGGAGCGTGCGGGAGCTGACGACGAGATGGTTGTCGCGGCACTCTGTCACGACATGGGCAACCTGATCGAGCCGAGCAATCATGCGCTGATCGCGGCGGAGATCCTAAGGCCGTTTGTCCGGAAGGAGGTGTATTGGGTAGTCCGCGTGCATCAGGAGTTTCAAGGCAGGTTTTACTTCCACTATTTCAACTTGGACCGAAACGTCAGCGACCGGTACAAGGGCCACCCATCCTATGAGCTGGCGAGGTGCTTCTCCGACGACTGGGATCAGATGGCATTCGATCCCGACTACGAGACGCCGCCGCTCGAGCACTACGAGCCGTTGGTCCGTAAGCTCTTTTCACGGACGAACGCGTTTACTGGCGGCGGATGACGACGAGACCTGCATTTGCCCGTCAAAGGACTTTTCCTGGGTTCAGGATCCCCAGGGGATCCATCACTCGCTTGAGTGCGCGCATCAGCTCGATCTCGGCCGCGCTGCGGGTGTGGCTCAGCCAGGCTTTCTTGAGCAGACCGATCCCGTGCTCGGCGCTCACGCCGCCCCCATGGGCACTGACCAGATCGAACATCGCCGCGTCGAAGGCATGGCAGCGCGCGAGGAAGGCCCGCTTGTCCAGCGCTTCGGGTTTGATGATCCTGACGTGGAGAGTGCCCTCGCCGACATGAGCGAAGAGGCACAAGTCCCAGTCGGAGTAGCCGCTGGCGTGCAGCGTTTCGAGCTCGGTGTAGAAGGCGTGAAAGCGCGCGATCGGCAGCGCGATGTTGTGCCCGCGCATGAGGCCGGCAGCGCCGAGCGATGCATGGATCCCCTGGCGGTAGGCCCACAACTCTTCGGCCTGTTGCGAGCTCTGGGCTAGCGTGCCGGCGGTCACCAGGCCGGGCCCGAACAGCGACTCCAGCCAGCCGTGGATAGCGTCCTCGCCCTGCTTCACCTCGAGCAGCGCATAGTGAGAGGAGGGCACGTCGAAGGGCGGCTTGAGCTGGCGGTGGCGGATCACATGCGCAAGGCAGCGGTCCGTTAAGGATTCGAACGCCATCAAGGTGAACGACGCGCTGCGGGCGCGCTCGAACACTTGGAGCACCGCTTCGAAGGAGGGCACGGCGAGCAGCAGAACGTCGACCCTTCCGGGAGGACGGGTGAGCTTGAGCGTGGCTTCCGTAATGATGCCGAGGATGCCTTCGCTGTCGATGAAGAGCTGCCGCAGATCGACGCCAGCGTTGTTCTTCTCGAGGGCTCCGTTGAGCTGGAGCACGTCGCCGTTCGCGAGCACGACCGTCAAGCCGAGCACCCAATGGCGGGTCAGCCCGTAGCGGACGACGTGCATTCCTCCGGCGTTGGTGGCGATGATGCCGCCGATCTGGCTGCCCGTGGAGTGCAGCTCAATCGGCCAGAATAGGCCCGCTTCCGCACAGTGCTGATGGACCGCTTCGATCACGGCTCCCGCCTGGACGCGGACCGTGCGGCCGAGGGAATCTACGGGTTCCATTCGCCGCATCCGTTCGAGAGATAGGACCAGCTCACCACGCGTCGCCAGCGCACCGCAGGCGAGGCCGGTGCGTCCGCCCGAGGGGACAACGGGAACGCGATGCTGCGCGCACAACTGCATCAGCCGGGAAACCTCGTCGGTCGTGCGTGGGCGGCACAGCATGCTCGCGCGCGGCGGAAACGCTCTCGTCCAGTCTCGGCCGTAAGTCTCGAGGTCCGACGGATCGATCGAGGCAAAGTCGACCGGAAACTCGTGTCTGATCGATTCGAGAAAGCCAGGGGAGAGCGCCATCGTCGCGGTCATGAGCGAACAACCACCATGGAGCCGCCGGGAGGTCTCGGCTTGCCCGACCCGACGTCGCCTTCGCCCAAACCCTCGACCGGGCTCGAGCGCATCTCACGGCGGAGCGCCGTCGGCGCTGCGCACGGGGCGCTCTGCGCCCTTAGCCCCACGACAATCTCAGTATCGCCCACGGATTCACCGCGTGCAAACGATTTCCCTCCACGTTGAGAGGTGAGCCCAACGATCGCGGCCCCGCGTCTTCGCCTGGCGAGGCGCGCCGCGCCTAGGATCCATGGCGCAGAGTGCGTTAAGCGAATGGGTAAAACAAACGCCCCTTTTCGCCAAGCGGGACGGTATCGCGTAACCAGTGAGTAGTCAAACACGCTAGTACTCGATCGAGAATTCCTTGAAGATCTCCATGACACGTTATCCTACCCCTTTTTCGGCTGTTATTGGAGGAACGCCTTCGCATCGCTAGAGACTACCGGCGCAACGCACATGCGCTTAAAGTGGCGCAGCCTTTGATGCCTGGCCCGCCTTAAACCGTTCGTACAGTTCAAACGCCCGCGACCACAGCGGTCCCGGTTCGCCGCTGCCCATGGGATGCCCGTCCAAGACGGTCACCGGCAGGATCTCGCGGACCGAGCTCGTCAGCCAAATTTCCTCCGCGCCCAAGAGCTCAGCGCGCGGAACCTCGGTTTCCACGCAGGGATCCCTGTCGCGGGCAATATTTCCACCAGCACGTCGCGGGTGATCCCCGGCAGGAGCGCATGGCTCTTGGGCGGTGTTTTGACAATACCGCCGGCGGCGATGAACACGTTGCTGGCCGCGCCCTCGGTCAG
>Ga0187892_10003424_pt1 | contig 29070 bp, 29 predicted proteins | sample MA1701073metaG_FD_139345 | JGI IMG/M metagenome (GOLD analysis project Ga0187892, IMG submission 139345) | Bio-ooze microbial communities from a basaltic lava cave in the Kipuka Kanohina Cave System on the Island of Hawaii, USA - MA170107-3 metaG ... | reverse complement strand
GAACTCGGTTTATTGTATTGCCACGAATGATTGTTGGGCAGTGGGGAATGATGTAGGAGGTGGCCCTGACACGTTGATACTCAGGTGGAATGGTGTCACTTGGGCGGTTGTGGACCCTGCGGGCAACATCGACGTGAATGTCAACTCAGTTTTCTGTAATTCGTCAACAGACTGCTGGACATTTGGAAATGTGTTTGCAGGAACGAGTATGATACTACATTGGGATGGTGCCACTTGGTCGCAATATTCTTCACCCACCGCAAATCAGCTCAATGAGGTTTTTATAGTTCGGACACAGAATTTCGTTCGACTGGCCGATTGGCAAGAGGTGTATTAACAATGCGCTCGAATGAGTTAGCTAAGCGAGGCTCTGGCTTTGCCAGGCCGAGCGCGGGGCGTGGGGGCATCGGAGGACATTTCTGTTTGTGTGGCCGCACGGGCCCCCACATAAAATGAACGAGGAGGGGAAAATGGAAAAAGTGATTTTGGCAGTTGGGTTGTTGTCATTGGCTTCTGGGGTGCTCTTGTTATTTGTTCCACAACGATTGGTGAAGATGAGCCAGGCTGTCAATCATGCAGCCGTTAACATCGATAGGCATGTTTCCAAACATTACATCGGTGTAGCCGTCTGCCTGATTCTGGCCAGCCTATTCTTGTTTTCCTATGGGTACTATCTGGGCTGGCGGTAATCTGGCTTTTGAAGGAGTAACCTTAGAAGGATAAATTTAAAGTTAAGAATATAAACATGAAAACCGCAGAGATTCTGGATCGAATAGACATCCCCAGACACAAGCTCTATTACCTGGAACAGAAGGGGTATATCGCCCCTAAACGTGTTCCTATGGGGGACCTGGAGGCCAGAGAATATAGCGAAGAGGATGTGGAGAGGATCAAGCTCATCTGGAAGTATCTTAAGAAGGGCTTTAAACACAAGATCGCTTATCAAAAGGCCATGGAAGAGATGAATGGATCAAAAAATCGGTTGGCCAAGCAAGGATAAAGCGAGCGTCTGGCTTTGCCAGCGCGAGCGCCGAGCCAGGCATCCAGCTCTGCTGGTGACTGGCTGGGGCTTGGGGGCATTGAGAGCGGAGCGAGCAGGCCCCCATATTTAAATGGAGTGGGGGCATCGGAGGATCAGTATCTTTTGTTGCCGCACGGGCCCCCACAGATAAAATGATGAATCTATTTAGGTTCAGACAGTCTCTCTTGGGTCTTGATCTGGGAACCAGCTCCCTCAAGGCGATCCGGTTGATTCCGTCAGGCAAGGGAATCAAGCTGGATTATGCGGGGTTGGTGGAGATCCCTCGACAGCATGGGAGTGAAACCAAGCATGACATGGCAGTAGCCCTGCAGTCCTTGCTGAGAAGCCGTGACCTCAGGCATTCCAAGTCCGTGATTAAAGTGTCCGGGAAACCACCCCTGATTCGATACCTGACCCTTCCCTATATGCCAAAGGAGGAGTTGAAGGAAGCCGTTAGATGGGAGGCTAAAAAACTGATGGCCCTTCCTATAGAGGATGTGGTGCTAGACTTTCTTATGGTGGGAGAGCAGGAGGAGCGGGGTCAGCGGCGGTACGAGATTGTCCTAGTGGCTGCCGAGAAAACGGTGATTTTGAGTGAGATTCAGGAAATGAGGCGTGCCGGTCTCCGGATCGTGGCCGTGGATGTGGGCCCTTTGTCGCTGCTCAATACAGTCAGGCTGAATTATCCTAAGGATCTCCGAAAAAGCCTGGTATTTATTGATATTGGTGCCAGTAAGACCGAGATCAATATTGCGAAGAACGGTGTTCTGCGGTTTACGAGAACTGTCCAGATGGGAGGGGATGACTTGACGTCCTCCCTACAGAGGGAGCTTGGCCTGGATTACGAGGAGGCTGAACAGTTAAAACGTGAGCGAGGCATGAATCCCAACGGAGAGGATATTTCGGATACGATTCCCTACAAACGCTATCTGGAGGTCCTGAAGGAGGCTCTGAATCGCTTGGTTCTAGAGGTTCAGAGGTCGCTGGATTATTACCGGGCCCAGTTTCGTGAAGAGGCCGTCAGCAAGATGATCCTGATGGGGGGGACACCCTTAATGTTGGGATTTTCGGATTATTTTTCATCCTATTTTGAGGCAAAGGTGGAGGTAGACGATCCCTTTGCAGAGATTATTTGTCGGAATGCCGCGTTTGGTAATTTCAGGACGATGGCACCCAGATTTTCAAGCAGCATTGGCCTAGCCTTGAGGAACTTGGTTTAATAAAAGCGAGCCTCTGGCTTTGCCAGCGCGAGCGCCGAGCCAGGCATCCAGCTCTGCTGGTGACTGGCTGGGGCATGGGGGCATTGAGAGCGGAGCGAGCAGGCCCCCATATTAAAACGGAGTGGGGGCATCGGAGGACCTTTGTGTTTGTGTCGCCGCACGGGCCCCCACAGATAAAATGAAAACGCACATTAACCTACTCGTACCCGATTTATTTGGGGAGGACCAGTTTCCTTTTCAAAAGGTGGTTCTTCCGGCGTCCTTTTTATTCCTGGTTCTGGCCATCCTGGCAGGGACGGCTGTGGAGTCTACAAGGTCACGCTCTTTAAAAGGGGGAATTAAGGATCTCAACCAGAGGAAGGCATATATAACTCAGTCTCTGGACAGTATTAAAGAGGAAACTGGAGAAGTATTAAGACAGACTGAAGCTGCCGAGGGGGGGAGTAGGGAGAAAGAGCAGCTATTACAGCAGTTACAGCAGGTGCATGTCCCTTGGGCTGATCTACTGCGGGAGGTGAGTGTTCTCATACCGGATAATGTCTGGCTAACCCATATGGAAGGTGTTGAGGAACCCCAAGGAGGAAGTTCCTCTGATGCTGTTAAGTCCATTGATCTTACCAAATCTGTGAGGGAGTTAAAATTTGTGGGCTTTGGTACCTCTCATGTGGCAGTGACTCAGTGGATGTCTGCTTTAGAACGTTCGCGGTATTTTAAGGATGTCACTCTAATTGTTGCCGAGAAAAAAAATGATGAAGGACAGTCCAGGGTTAATTTTGAGATACAGGTAGTATTAAGGTAAAGAAGCAAGGTTAAAAGTCATGGCAAAGTATGATTGGGTAAAAAAGATAGATCTTGCCCGATTTTCATCTCGGGAACGGGCGATCATGGTGGTCACTGCCACAGCAGTTGCAGTTTTTCTGTTGGTGTACATCTATCTTCCAGCCCATCGCCAGGTCTCGGCCCTTGCCAAAGAGCACGAACAGCTCAAGCAGGAGCTTGTGGGGCTAGAACGACAGCTCGATGAAGCTCAAAAAAGCTCTCAGTGGATGAAGAAACTTAACAGGAGTCAGTCAGAGGGATCGGTTCGGCTTGCCAGACCCTATGGGGAGAGTCTCTCACTGATTCTGGAGGAGCTTAACCGGCTGGCTGGGGCCACGGCGATAGATTTTCTTTCGGTTCGTCCAGAAAAAGTTGAGGAGAAAGGAACCCTTCAAGCGCAGTCCATTCTGATTGATCTTCGGTCGACTTTTAAATCAATAGGGAAATACTTACAGATGTTGGAAAGTCTGCCCCGGATGATCAACATTCGGAATCTTAAGTTGGAAGCTGACCCGTCCGAAGCCTCCCATGTCCTTATACATTTATATCTTATCGTGTACCTGGAGAAGGATTAAACAATGGAAAAGATCACGGCCACGAATGATAAGCGGTTTTGGTTAGTATTAGTGGTCATGTGTCTTATAGTGGCCATACCGGGGTATCTGTGCGCTAGCCAGGAATCGCAGTTCCAGCCTCTCTCAGGAATTAACCAGGCCTGGTTGGATAAAACTGGAGGAACCTTGTCATGGGGCCGTAATCCTTTTAATTTTCCTAGGGCCGATGCCAATTCGAATCAGGGTGGGGAGATAACCTATGATGCGGGTGGGCTGCAATTAAGTGCAATACTTTATCACGAAGAGGGGAGTGTGGCCATTATCAACCACCGGATTGTTCGTCAGGGTGACCTTATAGCCGGAAGAAAAGTGGTTTCCATCTTGGAAGATCGAGTGATCATACAGGATTTGAGCGGTGTAACTGAGCTTAAACTTGATCCATTTTGGGTCAAGTGATCTAAAATAAAACGTTAACCGTTCTTCGTTACACGTTAACTGGGGAACAATATACGAATAGCGATGAACGATTATCGAATTCAGAAAAAGCAGGCGGTGAAACATGATAAATTTTAAAGTTCTCTTGATGTTTTTGTTGTTGGCGGGAATTCTTCTGGACATGGTGCCTCGGAGGGTAACCCAGGCCGCCGATTCATCAATCGTAATGAAGCCAATGAACACGGATCAGCGCCTCTTTACCATGGAGTTTCGTGATGCCGAGATCAAAGACGTCTTGAGGGCGATTGGCCAGGAGCATCGGTTAAATATTATTGTGAGTGACGATGTATCCGGAAAACTCACCTTGAGCTTTCAGAAGGTCACCCTCCAAGAAGCGATCGATGCGATCTTAAGGGTTCAGAACCTGATCGCTTTCCAGGACGGGGATATTTTGCGGGTGGCGAAATCACCCTTTGGAGAGGGTGAGGAACTGCTGGTGACTCGAATGATCCCCATCAACTTTGCCACGGTCAAAGAAACCAGTGAAACCGTCAAGAGTCTGCTCAGCAAGAAGGGAAGCCTATCGATGGATACCCGGACGAACACCCTGCTTGTGCGGGATGTACCGGGTAACGTGGAACGGATTATGGAGATTGTTAAGCAGCTTGACAGCAAAACCCCGCAGGTGATGATCGAGGCCCGGATTGTGGAAGTCAATACTAATTTTACGCGGGATCTAGGTGTCCAGTGGGGTGGACAGAGTACCCGGACGATTAGTAATAATAAGTTTATTACCTTTGGAGCGGGTGGAACCCGTGATGATTCCACCAGCCCGATTAATCCATTATCAGGAGCCATTGGCATCAGTGGAACGGGTTTTGCCGTAAATCTTCCTGCTGCAGTTGGACCTGGGTCAGGAGGAGCCTTTAACCTCAGTTATGGTACTTTGGCCGGTACATTGGGATTAGATCTCCAGCTCTCGGCCCTGGAGGATACCGGCCAGGGTAAGATCCTATCCAATCCCCGCATCCTGACCCTGGATAACAAGGAGGCTACCATCTCCACAGGAACCGAGATCCTGATTTCCACGACTTCTATTGTGACGGGTGTAAGTGCAGGGTCAAGTAGCTCAGGGGGTGGCGGATCAGTCACATCCGGCGTCACCACCATTGACGCAAAATTGGAGTTGGCTGTGACACCACATGTGACTGCAGATGGACATGTCCTCATGCATGTCAAGACCGACAAAAAGGATCCTGATTTTGGCAGGGCGGTTCAGGGTGTTCCCCCTCTGACCACCCGATCTGCCGAGACCGATCTGCTGGTCAAGGATGGTGAAACCATTGTGATCGGTGGTATTTATACAAGAAATGAAGGTACCACGGTCAACGGTGTGCCCTGGTTTAAGCATATCCCGATTCTCGGGTGGTTATTTAAAAAAGAGATCAAGGTGGATAACCAGACCGAGCTCTTGATTTTTATCACCCCCACAGTATATAAATGACACTGACCAGTTGCCAGAGGCCAGTGGCCGGTGAAAAAGAAAAAAAGAAGCAGAGATAAGAAAAGGACTGAAGGCGCAGAGATTGTTATTTTTATTACGGCTTCCTCTGTAGAGGAAGGCCAGAAGATTGCACATCATCTGGTGGCTGAACATCTGGTGGCCTGTGTTAACATCGTTTCCTCAATCCAATCCATCTTTTACTGGCAGGAAAAGGTCTGCGATGAAAAAGAGGTCCTGTTGATGTGCAAAAGCCGCGGCCCCCTTTTTGAAAAAATCTCACAGCGAGTTAAAGGGCTGCATACCTATACCGTACCCGAGATTATCGCGCTCCCCATCGTGCAAGGATCGAAGGATTATCTCCATTGGATAGAGGAGACTACAGCAAAAGGACTAAAGGGTAAAGTGAAGAGGATCAAAGGATTTAAGGATTAAAGGGTGGCTTTTACCTCAATCCTTTCCCCCTTAATCCTTTAATCCCTTATCTATAACGAGTGACCAATTTTGTACAGAGGTAGCTATTTTTGACCATATTTCCATAGCCCGGTGTTCCCATTGAATTTTAATTATTTAATAATTTCAATTATTTATAAAAATAGATGAGAGATGGTATATTTTTTGCTATCTTACAAGTGGATTGTGTAAATGGTAGTTCTGAGAAAGGGTAGAGCCTTTCAGACCAGATATGAGATAGATTACAGGGGGAAAACCGACCGCCGGGCTTTGCTCTTAAAGGTCTTTGAAAGCTTATACTCAACCTTTGGCCCACAAAAGTGGTGGCCGGTAAAGGGCCGTTATGAAGGTGGTCCCCGAGACAATAACTCTGCATTTGAGGTGATGGTGGGGGCGATTCTGACCCAGAATACGGCCTGGACGAATGTGGAGAAAGCTTTGGAAAACTTAAGATCAGCTAAATGCATTACTCCTGAAACTTTGCGTAGGGTGTCGACAAAACGCTTGGCCTTCCTGTTGAAGCCTTCTGGTTATTTTAATATCAAGGCCCGGAGGCTGAAGAACTTTATCCATTTCTTATATCGGCAGTTTGGAGGAGATGTTCACCGTATGCTAAGGGAAGAACCCACACTCCTGAGGCAAAAACTGCTTTCGGTTAAGGGGATCGGTCCAGAAACGGCAGATTCGATTCTTCTGTATGCGGGAGGATTTCCCTGGTTTGTGGTGGATGCCTATACCCGGCGAATCTTCTCAAGACATGGTTTGGCGGCGGACAGGATGAGTTATCAGGATCTACAGGACTCTTTTATGAAAGATCTTCCCCGAGACACAAAGCTCTATAATGAGTATCATGCCTTGATCGTAAAGTTGGGCAAGGAGACCTGTCGTAGGAAACCCCTCTGTGAGCAGTGCCCGTTGTTCGCAGTCTTAGGGGAACCGGCTTTCATGGCTTGACATTGCCGGCGGCGGTGTGATAGCATGGCCCAAATTTTTAGGGCCGGAAAAGGAGACAGTGGCTATGGATCAGAAAAATCAGTCCTATACCATTATGATTCTTCCAAACCCCGCTTCGAAGACCTATCGATTCTCAATCAGCAATAAAGCGCTGAAGATCATTGTGGGAAGCACTTCGCTGTTGACTTTATTGATCTTTGTTTTTTTGGTTCAGTATGCCTTGATGACGACCAAGATGTGGGAGCTGAACTCTTTGCGTCAGGAGACGAAGACCCAAAAAGTTCAGATCCAGACATTTGCGCAAACTATTGAAGAGATCAAGCAACAGATGACTCGCTTAAAGGAGTTTGATGCTAAGCTGCGGGTGATCACGGATATTGGGCTTCCAAAAGAGAGAACACAATTCTTAGGCATGGGAGGGACCCAAGAACCCGCGCTGGAAGATTACCTCAATACTCCTGCTCCTGAAGAATTTGGCTTTCAAAAGGAATTGCTGCACGGTATGAAACGCGATCTTTCCTATCTTCAAAACGAGGCCGCCCAGCAGGAGGTTAGCTTTCAGGAGCTTGCCTCTGCTGTAAAAAACAAGCAGTCCATGTGGGCTTCAACCCCTTCCGTCTGGCCGGTTCGGGGCTGGCTCACCTCTGGGTTTGGTAACCGGCTCTCGCCCTTTACAGGCGGAGTGATGTTGCACAACGGGATCGATATTGCTACCCGAATGGACACGCCCATCATGTCACCGGCAGCGGGCATCGTGAGCTATGCAGGCTATGATAATGGTCTTGGTAAGATGGTCAAGATCAATCATGGCTATGGGATACAGACCCTCTATGGCCATCTTTCCAAATTCAATATCCAGCCAGGACACAGGGTGAAGCGTGGAGATGTGATTGCTTATGTGGGAAACACCGGACTGTCTACAGGCCCTCATCTGCACTATGAAATTGTGGTCAATAACATCCCAGTGAATCCCATGAAGTACATCCTCAATTAAATAAAAGCCGTCAAAAGTACGCTTTCTGCACAAACCCCTCTCTTGATTTTCTTTCCTTTGGAAGATTCCGTTTTTCTTGGTCAAATTAAATTCTTGTGATATTTGGTCAAATTAAATTCTTGTGATATAATGAATGGTTAGTTGCCCATTCGGAGGCCAAAAAGCATGGTGGGGCTTCTTTTAAGGAAGATTTTTGGCAGTAAGAACGATAGGGAACTCAAGAGAATTCAGCCCATCCTGGAGCGAATCAATAGCCTTGAGCCTACCGTAACAAGCCTTCCTGACTCAGCGTTAATCACCAAAACCGAAGAATTCCGCAGTCGGCTCCAGCAGGGTGAATCTCTGGATGACATTCTGCCCGAGGCCTTTGCCATTGTGCGCGAGGCAGGAAAGCGGGCTCTAGGGATGCGCCATTTTGATGTCCAGCACATTGGCGGCATTGTACTGCACGAAGGCAAGATCGCCGAGATGAAGACCGGAGAAGGTAAAACCCTGGTTGCCACCCTGTCACTCTATCTAAATGCCTTGGAGGGAAAGGGTGCTCATCTGGTGACGGTGAATGATTACCTGGCAAAACGGGATGCACAATGGATGGGGCCGATTTACCATGCCCTGGGGCTTACGGTGGGAGTGATCCAGCATGACGCCAGTTATCTGTTTGATCCTTCTTATTCAGCACCGGATCAGCGCCTGGCCTACCTGAGACCAATCTCTCGCCAAGAGGCCTACAGAGCTGATATTACCTACGGGACCAATAATGAATTCGGTTTTGATTTTCTCCGGAACAATATGGTCGTGGATCCGGCGCAGTGTACACAGCGAGAGTTAAACTATGCCATTGTGGATGAGGTGGATAGCATTCTCATCGACGAGGCCAGAACGCCCCTCATCATCTCCGGCCCTTCGGAGGAATCCACCGATCTGTACTATCGGATTGATAAAATTATCCCCTATCTTAAGTCAGGAGTTGATTTCACAGTGGAGGAAAAGACCCGAACCGTCACTTTAACCGAGGAAGGCAACGCCAAAGTGGAGAGGCTCCTGGGGGTGGAAAATCTCTATGACCTTTCCAACATGAGCCTGGTTCACCACACCTTACAGGCCCTGCGGGCCCATGTGCTTTACAAGCGGGATGTGGATTACGTCGTCAAGGACGGTGAGGTGATTATTGTGGATGAATTCACAGGCCGGTTGATGCCAGGTCGTCGCTGGAGCGATGGGCTTCACCAGGCCGTGGAGGCCAAAGAGGGGGTCAAGATCGCCAGTGAAAATCAGACCCTCGCCACCATCACCTTCCAAAACTATTTTCGTATGTATAAAAAACTGGCCGGCATGACCGGAACGGCTGATACCGAAGCGGCAGAGTTCAGCAAGATCTATAACCTGGAAGTGATGATCATCCCTCCTAATAAAAAGATGATTCGGGTGGACCACTCGGATGTGGTCTATCGAACCGAGCAGGAAAAATTTGATGCCATTGTAGAGGAAATTATAGAATGCCACAAGCGGGGCCAGCCTGTCCTGGTGGGAACCATCTCCATCGAAAAATCTGAGAGGCTCAGCAATCTCCTTAAAAAACAGGGGATTCGCCACTCCGTGTTGAACGCCAAGTATCATGAGAAGGAGGCCGAGATTATTGCCCAGGCCGGAGGGGCAGAGACTGTTACGATTGCCACCAACATGGCCGGTCGCGGGACCGATATCCTGTTGGGGGGAAATCCTGATTTTATGTTTAAAAAGTTCATCCAGCAGCAGCCTGACCTTCCGGAAGAGGAGAAGAAAAGAGCTTTTGAGAAGATCAAGGCCGAGTGCGAGGCCGAAAAGCAACGGGTGGTATCCCTAGGTGGTCTTCATATTATCGGAACCGAAAGGCATGAAAGCCGTCGTATCGATAATCAGCTCCGGGGCCGTGCGGGCCGCCAGGGCGATCCGGGCTCTTCCCGATTTTATCTCTCCTTAGAAGATGACTTGCTCCGAATCTTCGGCTCCGAGCGCATTTCGGGATTGATGGGCCGGCTGGGCATGGAAGAGGGAATTCCCATTGAACACCGAATGGTCACCCGGGCTATTGAGAATGCCCAGAAGAAGGTGGAGGCGCATCACTTTGATGTTCGGAAGCAGCTTCTGGAATACGATGATGTGATGAACAAGCAGCGGGAGGTCATCTACGAGCAGAGAAAACAGATTCTGCAAGGCCCGGCATCTGATTTGGCCACTGACGAGCCGAAGCATGGGGGGCACCTGCCTGCCGGCAGGCAGGTCGGAGAAGATACTGAATCGCACGGGCCTCCACAGGTAAATGGTCAAGAAGACATCACAGAAGAAATTATGGGCATGATGCAGGATCTTTTGGACGGCCTGCTGACCCAGTACTGTAGCCAGGAATCCTATTCGGAGGAATGGGACATTAAGGGACTGTGTGAGGCTCTCAACTATCAATTCTCGTTGAACTTGCAAGAAAACAGTATGGAGTTTAGAGAGATGGGTATTGAGGCTCTCAAAGAGGATCTTTTTAAACGCATCCAGGAGGCCTACCACCGGAAGGAGCAGGAGTTGGGGCCTTCCCTGATGCGGCAGCTTGAAAAGATGGTGATGCTCAGGGTCATCGATACCCACTGGAAAGATCATCTCCTGGCCATGGACTACCTCAAGGAAGGAATTGGTCTTCGGGGCTACGGGCAGAAGGATCCCCTGGTGGAATACAAGCGGGAAGGGTTTGATATGTTCTCGGCCATGATGGATCGCGTCTCGTCCGATGTGGTGGCCCATCTCTTCCGTATCCAGACCGTGAAACAGGAGCCGGCTGCGATGAGGCCAGTGGCCAGACCAGCGGAGCTTCGTATGAATCGTGATACGGGCGGGGGACAACGTGTGATTCAGCGGGAGGCGAAAAAGGTAGGCCGGAACGATCCCTGTCCCTGCGGGAGCGGTAAAAAGTATAAAAAGTGCTGTGGTAAATAGAATCGTAAAGTAAAAGCGAGGATCTGGCTTTGCCAGTCTAAGCACGGAGCATGGGGGAAAAATGGCCCCCACAGATGAACATGAAATCCAACGCCGATATCGATAAGCTTAAGATGGAGAACACCCTTCTCAAGCAGGAACTTCGGCAGAGAACTCGTGAGCTTTCTTTCTTTATTAATTCCAGCAAGGCCCTCACCTCCACTCTTGAATTCAAAAAGGTATTAAAAATCATCATGGAAAAGGCCCAGAAATTAATTAAGTGTGAGGATTGGTCTCTTCTTTTATTGGACGAAGAGAAACAGGAGCTGTATTTTGAGATGTCCAAGGAAAAAAAGGGCAAGGATGTGATGAACCGGAGAATCAAGTTGGGTGAAGGGATTGCAGGATGGGTGGCCAAAAAAGGGATTCCTCAAATTGTGGAAGATCTTCCCAAGGATCCCAGATTTAGCAAAAGTGTGGAACGCCGCAATTATAAGCAAGCCAAGTCCGTTCTGTGTGTGCCGATCGTTAATAAGCGCAGAACCATTGGTGTTGTGGAAATGGTGGACAAAGTCAGCGGGGAGCCTTTTGAAGAAAAAGACCTAGACCTTCTGGTCAAGCTGGTAGATCAGGCCGCCATCGCTATCGAACGCACCCAGCTTTATCAGAAGATGTCTGACCTAGCCATCACCGATGATTTGACAAAGCTCTTTAACTTCCGCCACCTGGACCAGACCCTGGACCTGGAAATACGGCGGTGTCAACGGTATGGATCCCAGGTGTCCTTGATCTTCCTGGATATGGACTATTTTAAGCTGGTCAATGACCGTCATGGCCATCTCATGGGAAGTAAGGTCTTGGTGGAGGTGGCACAGATCCTGACGAATAGTCTCCGCGATATTGATATCATCGCCCGATATGGCGGGGATGAGTTCGTGGTGGTGTTGCCCGAAACCAATGTGGACACCACCTACAGGATTTCCCAGCGTTTGCAGCAGGCCATCCGGGAGCACGACTTCTTGAATGATGAAGGGCTGAAGATCAAGCTGTCAGCCAGCTTTGGCATTTCCGGCTACCCGGTCCACGCTAAAAATAAGAAAGACCTCATCCTTCTGGCCGATCAGGCGATGTACCAGGCCAAGTACGGAGGCCGTGACCGCATCTGCATCGCCAAAGTAGAGTAGAAAATCCGACCTTGACATCGAAGGCCAGGGGCGTGATAATGTCCCCATGCACCCATTAGACCCTACCGTTTTATTCCTTGTGTTTACACTTGCTTTTGTTATCCTGTTGTCTGCCTTTGGATGGCTCCTTTGGAAACGACAGGCAGGCTCAGGCCAGGAACAAACCCTCCTTTTCACCCAGCAGATGGATAGCCTGCGCCACCAGATGGCCGACAGTCTGACCCAGAGCATATCCCTGATGTCTCAGCAGATGGCCCAGATGACTAGTCAGATCAACACCCAGATGGGGTCTATCACCCAGCAACTTAGCCAAACTACGGGGCAAATTGGACAGCGCTTAGACAATGCGGCCAGGGTGGTGGGCGAGGTGAGACAAAATCTGGGAGAACTGTCCAAGGCCGCAGAAAGAATCTTTGAGGTGGGCAAGGACATCTCCAGCCTTCAGGAGATCCTCCGTGCACCCAAACTGCGGGGAACACTGGGAGAGCTGTTTTTGGGTGATCTCTTGTCTCAGATCCTCCCGCCCAATCATTTTACCTTGCAGTATGCCTTTCGTGAAGGAGAGATGGTGGATGCCGTTATCCATCTAGGACAAGGATTGGTCCCCATCGATGCTAAATTTCCCCTTGAGAATTTCCGGCGGATGATTGAAAGCCAGGGAGATGAAGAAAAGAAAGTCAATCGGAAAAAGTTTGCCACAGATCTAAAGCGCCATATTGATCTTATTGCCACCAAATATATTCTCCCGGACGAGGGAACCTTTGACTTTGCCCTGATGTACATCCCGGCAGAAAATGTCTATTATGAAACGATGATCCGGGATGAGGCCCTGGGTGATGAGAAGAGCCTTTCAAACTATGCCCTGTCCAGGAGGGTGATCCCGGTTTCTCCGAGCAGCTTTTATGCCTATCTCCAGGCCATTGTATTAGGCCTCAAGGGACTTCGAATTGAAAAAAGCGCCCGGGAGATTATTCAGCACCTGGGCCGCCTCCAGGGAGACTTCGCAAGATTTAGAGAAGATTTTGAAGTCCTTGGAAAGCATCTCAATAACATACGAGGTCGGTATGATGAGGCCTCTAAGCGGTTAGACCGTTTTGGGGAAAAACTTATCCATTCATCTACGGCCCTGTCCGCCCCAGGCGGGGATTTAAGTCCTGGGACGGATGAGCCCGCCCCTGTCTTGGAAGAACAGTCCCAGTCTAAGCTGCTCTAATCTATCTCACTTTATTTTTTATTCGATGATGGAACATTCAGATGATCTGGGTCATCCAGATCTCGTTAAAATCATACAGGAACGCATCCTAAGTCAGGGCCGGATCACGTTTGCAGAATTCATGGAGATGGCCCTGTACACACCCGATCTCGGATATTACACCTCTGGGGAAGAGAAAATCGGGATGGAAGGGGATTACTATACCAGCACGGATCTTCATCCGCTGTTTGGGGAGATGATGGGTCGCCAGCTTGCTCAGATGGCAGAAATGCCTGTCTGGACTGAAAATGTGCCCCGCTCGATTTTGGAAATGGGGGCAGGTAAAGGGATTTTATGTCAGGATATTTTAAATTATGTCCGTAGAGTCCACCCACAGTTTTACCAGCACCTGACCTACTGGATCATTGAAAAAAGCCCTAACATGATCCAGCGACAGAAGGAGCGACTGCTTTCTTATGTTCAGGATGGCAAGGTGAAATGGGTTGATGGACTGAACCATCCGGTTTTCTCAGAAGGGATTAGCGGCTTTGTGCTTTCCAATGAACTTTTAGATTCCTTCCCGGTCCATCGGCTGGTTAAAGTGGCCGGGGCATTAAAGGAAATCTATGTTACACTTAAGGATGGGAGATTTCAGGAGATTCTGGATGTACCTTCTCGTCCTGATCTGTCCAGCTATTTTGAAAAGTTGGGTGTGGTGCTGGAAGAGGGCCAGCAGGTGGAGGTCAATTTAAAGGCCCTGGACTGGATGAGAGAGGTGGGCCGAATCCTGAGTCGGGCGATGGTGATCACAGTGGACTATGGTTACCCTGCAGCTGAGTTGTATTCCCCTGATCGAAAACGGGGCACATTTCTGTGCTACTATAAACATAGGGTAAGTGAGGATCCTTATATTCGTGTGGGTCAGCAAGACATGACAGCCCATGTGGACTTCACCAGTCTTGCTTTGACGGGACGAGAAGTGGGCTTGGAGGTAACCGGGTTTACCAATCAGGAATATTTTCTCATGGGCCTGGGTATTACCCAGGAGATGGAGACAAGGCTCCAGCAGCATGGGGACCTGCCTGCCGGACAGGCGGGCCTACCGTCCCGAGAGAAAGAGCTGGCGGCCATGAAAAACTTGATTGCCCCCGATGGACTGGGAAGGGTTTTCAAGATCCTGATCCAGCACAAAAGGCTAAAGGGCCTAAAGTTGGATGGTTTGAATTATAGGCCTTTTAGCCCAGAAGTATTATTTTCCCTTTGACAAAAAGGGCCCAAAAGGACTATGATATAGCTTTTAATGTTTCGGTAACACTTTGAGAGATAAGCGAGAATAATCAATGACACCGGGGTCTTACGTTCCCACACAATATTTTCCAATTCTCTTATTTTTTATGATCGCCCTGGCTTTCGGAATTGGAAGTCTGGTGGCAGGAAAACTGCTACGTCCTCGCCAGCCTTACCGTGAAAAACTGATTGCCTATGAAAGTGGGGTGCAACCCTTTTCGGATGCCCGCATTCCCTTTCCGATGCGTTATTATGTGATTACCATGCTGTTTGTCATCTTTGATATCGAGGCCGTCTATCTCTATCCCTGGGCTGTGGTTTTTAAAGATATCGGTCTTTATGGTTTGATTGAAATGATGCTGTTTATTTTCGTGTTGTTAATCGGTTTTGTGTATGCCTGGAGAAAGGGGGCGCTGGAATGGGATTGATGGATATGGAGTTGACTGTTATCACCACCAAGCTGGACACCATGATCAATTGGTCCAGAAAGTCCTCCCTCTGGCCCATGACCTTCGGCCTGGCCTGTTGCGCCATTGAGATGATGACCACCGTTTCATCTCGATACGATATTGACCGCTTGGGTGCTGGGGTGTTTCGGGGTTCTCCCCGCCAGTCCGACCTTATGATTGTGGCAGGTACCGTGACACGGAAAATGGCCCCGATCATCCGGCGAATCTATGACCAGATGCCGGAACCCCGGTATGTCATTTCAATGGGATCCTGTGCCACTTCGGGGAATATCTACAACAGCTACAGCGTGGTGCAGGGTGTCGACCAGTTCGTCCCGGTGGATGTGTATGTGCCGGGATGTCCGCCCAGACCTGAGGCCCTCCTAGACGGATTGATCAAGCTTCAGGAAAAGATAATGAGAGAGAAGGTATTGACGAAGTGACAGCTATGCATCCCTTCGCTCAGAGAATACAGACCCAGTTCCCGAGCCATTTTATTGATGCCCGGGAGGCCTTCGGTGAGCTCACCGTCGAGATCAGACGGGAGAGTATTGTGGAGGTGTGCCTGTTTCTGAAGTTGGATACCCATCTGCAGTTCGACCATCTCACGGACATCTGTTCTGTGGATTACCCGGAGGATGAAGAGCGGTTTGAGGTGATCTATCATTTTTATTCTATCCCGAAACGCCAACGGATCCGAATCAAGGCCCGTGTCCCGGAAGAAGATTGTACAATTGAGTCCATTACCAGCCTGTGGCAGGGGGCAAATTTTCTGGAACGGGAAGTCTACGATATGATGGGTATCCGCTTTAATCATCACCCCGACCTGAGGCGCATTCTCTTGACGGATGACTTTGATGGTTTTCCACTCCGGAAGGATTTCCCCACAGAGGGAAAAGGTTGGCGCAACACCTTCGAATTCATACCCAAGATGGACAATTAAAGAAAAAATGGATCGAGAGGATCACAGAAGCGGCAATAGCTCCAACGAATTCGGACTCATTTATCACCCTGAGTCTGCCGAGGAAATGGAGTCGAAAGGGCCCAGGACCGAGGATCTCCTGCTCAACATGGGACCCCAGCATCCCAGCACCCATGGCGTGCTGAGAATCGTTCTGGATCTGGATGGTGAGAGGATTGTGAAAGCCACGCCCCATCTGGGCTATCTGCACCGAGGAGTTGAGAAGCTTTCTGAGGGGAAGACCTACAACCAGATCATTACACTGACTGACCGGCTGGACTATGTCTGTGCCATGACCAATAATTATGCCTATGTCCGGGCGGTGGAGAAGCTGCATGGGCTCAAGATCCCCGAGCGGGGAGAGTATGTACGTACCATCGTGGCCGAGATGCAGCGTATTGCAGGCCATCTCTTCTGGCTGGGCACCCAGGCCCTGGACATTGGGGCCATGACCGTCTTTTTTTATACATTCAGGGAACGGGAAGTCCTCTTGGATATCTTCGAGGCGCTGTGTGGGGCTCGGCTCACCTACAGTTTTTATCGGATCGGTGGGGTCCAGAATGATTTAACCCCAGAGATGATCCAACGCCTGCGAAAATTTATCGATGAGTTTCCGTCCAAGCTGGACGAATATGATACTTTGTTGGAGAACAATCGGATCTGGCTTTCCAGGACCAAAGGCATTGCGCTGATCTCTGCGGAGGATGCCGTGAATTTTGGACTGACGGGTCCGCCCCTTCGAGGTTCTGGGGTCAATTATGATGTCCGTAAGGCCGAGCCCTATGCAGTCTACGATAAGGTGCAGTGGGATGTCCCGCTAGGCAAGAATGGAGATACCTATGACCGCTATTGGGTCAGGATGCGGGAAATGAGGGAAAGTGCCAAAATTATTCGGCAGTGCCTGAACCAGCTTCCAGATGGCCCGGTCCTGGTGGATCAGCCCGGGGTGACTTATCCTAAGCGGGATAAGATCATGGTGGATATGGAGAGCTTGATTCATCATTTCAAGATGGCCTATGAGGGGATCAAGCCTCCCAAGGGAGAAGTCTACTGCGCTACAGAGGCTCCTAAAGGGGAACTGGGCTTTTATATCATGAGCGACGGCAGCAATAAACCCTATCGGCTCAAGATTCGTGCCCCCTCTTATGTGCACCTGGGAGCTTTTGATCACATGGCGCGGGGGTATATGATTTCCGACATTGTGACCATTTTCGGAACGTATGACGTGGTTATGGGGGAGTGCGATAGATAGTTGTAATGATCTTTGATGTCCCAGGCCGGGGTGGTGAGTCGGCCGTGTCGAAGGCCGCCACATCCATGGTTTCAATGCTGTGGTGGCCGAGACCCGAGGGCCGCCGAGCACCGTAAGCACAGGCGTGCCCGTGCCGAGGAACCACCTCGGCCTGGGACAACAGTCGAACAAGAATTAAATAACATGCTTTCTCAACAGGCACAAGACGAGATTAAAGAAATTATAAAGCGGTACCCCGTGAAGCGGTCGGCGATTCTACCGGCCCTGTGGGTGGCCCAGCGAGAGCATGGCTATCTCAATGAGGAGGCCATGCGTTCCGTGGCCAAGCTCCTTGAAATTAATCCTACCCAGGTTTATGAAGTGGCCACATTCTATACGATGTATTCCCTCAAGCCCACGGGAAAATATGTGATCCAGGTGTGCAGAACACTTTCTTGCGCCTTGTGCGGGGCCTTGGAAATCCTTCGCACTATCCAACAGAAATTGGGAATCAAGGAGGGCGAAACCACGCGTGATGGATTGTTCACTCTCAAAACTGTGGAGTGCATTGCCTCTTGCGGAGCCGCTCCGGCCATCCAGATTAATGAGCACTACTACGAAAACCTCACGGTGGAAAAGGTGGATCGGATTTTGAGTGAGCTGGCCAGTAAAGGAAAGAGTGCCCTGGCCTCAGGACCTTTCATGTGCCCACCTCGCCACCAAGCTAGCTGATTCGAGCGTGCTCCGAAGGGACGGTTACGCGAGAATAGGTTTGTAGGTTTTAAAAGGAACAATGCCTGTATACGAAGAGATATTACTCAAAAATATGAAGCAACCCGGGTATACGGGTTCGATCTCGGATTATCGAAAGCAGGGAGGGTATCAGGCCCTGCCGAAGGTCTTAAAGGAATTAACACCCGATCAGGTGATCGAGATCGTCAAAAAATCTGGGTTGCGAGGCCGGGGCGGCGCGGGGTTTCCTACCGGTCTGAAGTGGAGTTTTATTCCCAAGGATCCCAAGGTTCCCAAGTATCTCTGCTGCAATGCGGATGAGAGCGAGCCGGGCACCTTTAAAGACCGCCAGTTGATTGATCGTGATCCCCATCAGATGATCGAGGGATTGATCATTGCCTCATATGCCATTGGAGCTCATACGGCCTATATTTATACCCGGGGGGAGTTTTCCTTTGGGACTGCGGTTTTAGAAAAGGCCTTGGCCGAGGCACAGCAAGCCGGATTGATTGGCAAAGATATCCTGGGGAGTGGTTATGACCTGGAGGTGCATGTCCATCGAGGGGCGGGGGCCTATATCTGTGGGGAGGAAACGGCTTTACTGGAGTCCATTGAGGGCAAACGGGGGATGCCCCGGTTTAAGCCTCCTTTTCCGGCCACCCATGGTCTTTATGGAAGACCGACCGTCGTGAACAATGTGGAGACGCTGTCCAATATCCCTCACATCATCACCCGCGGGGCGGAGTGGTATGCCTCCATCGGAACACCCAAAAGTTCCGGGACACGCATTTTTTCGGTCAGCGGTCATGTCAAGCGCCCCGGTAATTATGAAGTGCCTATGGGTATCACACTGCGTGAACTCATCTATGAACATGCGGGGGGCATCAGAGGGGATCAGCGGTTGAAGGCCATTATTCCGGGAGGGGCTTCGGCGGCATTTTTTACACCGGATCACCTGGATGTGAAGCTGGATTTTGAGGAAGTGGCCAAGGCCGGTTCGATGCTGGGCTCTGGCGGAGTGACGGCGATGGACGACACCACCTGCATGGTCTGGGCCGCCATGAACCTTTTGCAGTTTTTCCATCATGAATCCTGCGGCAAATGTACACCCTGCCGCGAAGGAAGTTTCTGGTTACACAGTGTGCTTCAGCGTATAGAGACAGGCCAGGGACGTGTGGAAGATCTGGATCTGATGGTGAACCTTTCCAATAATATTGGTGGCAAGACCATTTGCGCCTTTGGGGATGCCGAGATTGCCCCGGTTTTAAGCACATTGAAATATTTTAAAAAAGAATATGAAGACCATATTCGAGAAAAACGGTGTACGGTGAGGCCACCGTCAGAAGTTGCTTTAACGATGTCTTAAGGGAATAAGATTTTATTATGACGGTGCAGACAATAAAAATGGTGAAGCTGACGATCAATGGCCAGGAGGTATCTGTGCCGGCCGGGACGCTGCTCATTGAGGCGGCCAAACAGATCGGGATTCAGGTCCCACATTTTTGTTATCATCCCAAACTCAAGCCAGATGCCAACTGCCGGATGTGCCTGGTGGAGATCGAGAAGCTCCCCAAACTTCAGACGGCTTGTAGCACTCCCGTCTCTGAGGGAATGGTGGTCCAGGCCAATTCTTCAAAAGTCATGGAGGCCCGAAACGGGGTGATGGAGTTTATTCTCTCCAGCCATCCCCTGGACTGCCCCATCTGCGATCAAGGAGGGGAGTGTCATCTCCAGGATCACGCCCATGAATACAGCGGGCAGTACAGCCGCTTCAAGGAAGAAAAACGCACCTTTGAAAAGGAGTATTTTGGTCCCATTATTGAGAAAGAGATGAACCGGTGCATCCAGTGCATGAGGTGTGTGCGATATTGTGATGAGGTGATCGATTCCAATGCCCTGAAAGGAATGGATCGAGGCAATATGACCCAGCCGGGCACCTTCATGCGGCATGAACTGGAGTGCGAATTTTGTGGAGGCTGCATCCAGATCTGTCCGGTCGGAGCCTTGACCAGCCGGGTGGCCATGTATGACTATCGCCCCTGGCAGCTTAAAAAGATCGAGACCATCTGTCCCCACTGTGCGGATGGCTGTCTGATGAAGGTGGAGAGCCGGGACGAAAAGGTGATGCGTATCACCTCAGAACACGGAACGGGCCGCAATAACGGAGACCTGTGCGCCAAAGGCTTTTTCGGTTATCAATTTATTAATCATCCCCAGCGGTTGACCCAACCTCTGATGAGAAGAGCCGATCAGCTGGTGCCGGTCAGTTGGTATGAGGCTTTTCCGGAGGCGGCCACGAGGCTTGCCCAGATCAAGGCCCGTTATGGCGGATCGGCTATCGGCGGAATTATCACGGCCAGATGTACGAATGAAGATGCCTTTGTGTTTCAGAAATTCATGCGCCTGGTTCTGGGAAGTAATAATATCGACAGCTCTGCCCGTTTGGGCCACATGAATGCAGTGAAGGCGCTACGCAGAGTGATGGGCAGTGCATGGATGATGAACTCCTACGAAGAGATTGTTCAAGCGGATCTTCTGCTGCTGGTGGGTGCCGATGTGACCGAGACCAATCCGATTCTCGGGCTGAAAGTAAAAGAGGCTGTCCGTCAACACGGGGCCCGGCTGATCACAATCGGTCCCTTTCAGGAGAACCCCGGGACTTACGTCAGCAATATCGTCAACAGATCTGATCTATCCCTGCAGGTTAAAATCGGCACAGAGGGAATGGCCATCCGAGGCCTGATCAAGGCTACTTTTGATACAGGACACTGTGATGCCTCTCTTGTACAAAAAGCTTCTCATTATGTGGACAGACTTAAGCAAGCGGCCGCTGCTCTCTCTTATGAGGAAGTAGAAAAAATAACAGGATTGACTGAGGTTCAGTTGCGGGAGGTTATCTCTGCCTTGGCTGGTTCGAAACGGGCGGTGATTCTGGCTGGGGAAGAATTGGTCCGGGCTCAAAACGGTTATCTTGATCTCATGAATCTATGTGATCTTTCTATTCTCACAGGAAAAATGAATCAAGAAGGCTGTGGGGTGAATGTTCTTTGTAAAGAGGCCAATGAGCAGGGTGTGGTGGAGATGGGGGCAGCCCCTGAATACCTTCCGGGGCTACGGGAGGTTGCAGATCCGTCTTCAATCACACAGTGCGTTTCAGTCTGGAAAGACGAGTTGGCCTTGGAAGGCGGAGCCACGCTGCTGGAGATGATCGAAAAGGCCCGACGGGGGGAGATAAAGGCCCTCTACCTTGTGGGAGCTGATCCTATCTCCATTTTCCCTGAATCTGCAGGAGTTCGGGAAGCCCTGGGGCGCTTGGAACTTTTGATCTGTCAGGATCTATTTTTGACGGAAACTGGGAAGCTTGCCCATCTCATCCTGCCGGCATGCAGCTTTGCCGAAAAAGAGGGGAGTTTTACCAATCAGGAAGGGCGGGTACAGAAGGTCAATCGGGCTATTGAGCCAGTGGGAGAGGCCAAGGCAGATTGGGAAATCTTCAGAGAACTTTCTCGGGAACTTCAGTATCCCCTGGAATATGAGAATGCCCATGAGATTTTTTCAGAGATCGTCCGTTTGGTCCCCCATTATCAGAAACGATATAGTATGGATATCCAGAAAAAGGAACGGCAGGCCTGCCTTGAGCGGTACCTTGCAGAAGGATATCTTCAGGATTTTGAAACGCGTTACGGTAAGTATCAAACCGGTGTAACTTCGGATGTGTCTTATCCATTTATTCTGGCGATGGGTCCCATTCTTTTTCATTCTGGCAGGCTGTCCCTGCAATCAGATGCACTGCTGAAGATCAGCCCCGAAGGCCTGCTCCAGATGAATCCAAAAGATGCCGATGCCATAGGGCTGGTGGAAGGTCAGCCGGTGAGACTCAAATCTTCTCGAGCTGCCGTGAAGGTCAGGACGCATATTAATCAGAAAATTCCGGAGAAGATGCTCTATTTTCCGGAGGTGTTTGCCCATACCGGTGTAAAGGAGCTTTTCTTATTGGAGCCTAACCCTGTGAGTGGGGTTCCGTATTTTAAAACGACACCTGTTGCGATAGAAAGGATCTAAGATGGAATTGGCATTACAAACCCTGGCCACTTTGATTACCATTGGACTGGTGATGGTTACGGTCTTACTACATGTGGCGTATCTCACCTATTTTGAGAGAAAAGTCCTGGGCCATATGCAGGACCGCATGGGGCCCATGGAAGTGGGTTATCATGGCTTACTGCAACCCATTGCGGATGGGCTCAAGTTGTTTTTTAAGGAGGACATTATCCCGACCGGGGCTAACAAGATCATCTTCAGCCTGGCTCCGGTCCTGTCCCTGATCACGGCACTGATTGCCTTTGCCGTGATCCCCTTCGGCACAGGAGAGGTCAGCATTTTTGGCCTGACGTTTAGACCCTATATTACGGACCTTAATATCGGCATTCTGTATATCCTGGCCCTTTCCTCCATTGGAGCCTATGGTATCCTTCTAGGCGGCTGGGCCTCCAACAGTAAATATTCCTTGCTGGGAGGGCTTCGCTCTGCAGCCCAGATGATCAGCTATGAGCTGGCCCTGGGCATGTCTCTTGTGGGAGTACTGCTCCTATCCGGTTCCTTGAGCGTCTTGAAAATTGGTGAGGCCCAAGGGGGTGGATTCTGGAATTGGTATGCCTTCTCACTGCCCTTTCCCCAGATCGTGGCTTTCGTAATCTATATTATTGCGGGTGTGGCCGAAACCAATCGACTTCCCTTTGACCTGCCGGAGGCCGAGAGTGAACTGGTGGCGGGTTTCTTTACCGAATATAGCGGGATGCGGTTTGCTTTTTACTTCCTGGCAGAGTACGCTATGATGATTCTGGTCTCCTGTATCGGGGCTGTCGCCTTTTTCGGGGCGTGGCATGCCCCCTTCCCATTCCTGGAGTTTTCATGGCCGTCGGTAGGGTTCTGGCATATTTTCTGGTTTGCGGCCAAGGTGTACTTCTTTCTCTTTTTCTTTATCTGGATCCGGGGCACGCTGCCCAGGCTTCGTTATGATCAGTTGATGAGACTGGGCTGGAAGGTTATGCTACCCCTGGCCTTGGCCAATATCCTGATCACCTCCATCGCGGCGTATATTTTCAATACCTGGAAAGCATGAATGGCTATTAAAGAGTTTTTTAAAAATGTGTTTTTTGTGGAGATATTACAGGGCTTGGCCCTGACCTTTCGCCATCTCTTTGTGAAGTCCATCACTTTGCAGTATCCCAGAGAAAAACGTGTCCTTCCCGCTGGCTATCGGGGGATCATGTCGCTGCTTCGATACGCCGATGGAACCGAGCGCTGTGTGGGATGTAGCCTGTGCGAGATTGCCTGCCCTTCCAATGTCATCAAGGTAGTCAGTGCCGAGCAGGAAGGGGAACCGCTGAAACGTTACGCCAAGGAATATACATTCGATGTCACCCGGTGTGTATTCTGCGGTTTCTGTGTGGAGGCCTGTCCTGTGGATGCCCTGGCCATGACCCCGGTCTTTGAGTATTCCGTCTATGACAAGCGCGATCTCTTCTTTGATAAGGAAAAGCTCCTAGAGATGGGAGACCGTTACTTCCCCACCCAAGGGCCGAAACCCGCCTATATCGGCTCTTGCGAGAGCGAACTATTCTTGTTAACTGCAAAGTCCAAGGGTTATCCCACCAAGGAAAGTGAGCCTCTGGCACAAACTATGAATAAAGATCAGGCTTCTAGATGACCCAACTGCTCTTTTTCTACTTCGCCGGGGTGATCGTGGTGACCTCCTTCCTGGTGATCGGTCTTAAAAATCCCATTTATAGCGCGATCTCTCTGTTGGTGATGTTTTTTCATGTCGCCGGGCTGTATGTTCTCCTGAATGCCGAATTTATTGCCGTGATCCAGATTATTGTGTATGCCGGTGCGATCTTGGTCCTGTATCTCTTTGTGGTGATGCTGCTGAATGTCAAACGGGAGGAACGTTATCAGCACCAATTCCTGCTGGGGCTTTTTGTGGGCCTCTTGATCTTGACCGAGGTGCTGCTGATCTTGATGCGGTCCACCTTCAGCACAGAGACGGGCGAGTACACCGTGGAGCGAATCAACACCCTGGGCAGTACTCAGGCGGTGGGGCAGGTTTTATATACCACCTATCTTTTCCCATTCGAGGTGGCCTCCTTTATTCTTTTGGTGGCCATGATTGGGGCTATCGTCTTGGCCAAAAAGGGAATCTTAGAAAAGTAAAGGGCAGAGAATGATTCCGTTGTCCTACTATCTGGCTCTGAGTTCGATTATATTTGTCATCGGCCTGGTGGGGGTACTGATCCGGCGAAATTTGATCATTATCCTGCTTTCCATTGAGCTGATGTTCAATGCGGCCAATATTAACTTCGTGGCCTTTTCTCATTATCTTCAGGCCATCACAGGTCAGGTCTTTGTCTTTTTCGTGATGACCGTGGCAGCAGCCGAGGTGGCTATTGGTCTGGCCATCATCATTGCCCTTTACCGCGGCCGAGCCACCATTAATGTAGAAGAGATCAGTCTCATGAAATGGTAAATCGATGACACAATATATCCTCATTCCGTTGCTGCCTCTTGCGGCCTTTGTGATTCTGGGCTTGTTCGGTCACATCATCCGTGAGAAAGCCCACTGGGTGGCTGTCCCTGCCGTTCTTCTCTCCTTACTATTCTCACTCTTTACCTTTGTGGATGTGAGCCGGGGTGAGCAGGTCTATGCCGATCTGTACACCTGGATCAGCAGTGCCAATTTTCAGGTCAGCATCGGGTTTCAGATTGATGAGTTGACTGCGGTGATGCTCATCCTGGTCACCGTGGTGAGCAGCCTGGTGAACATCTATTCGGTGGGTTACATGCACGGGGACAAAGGTTATGCCCGCTTCTTTGCCTATGTGGCCCTGTTTACCTTTTCGATGTTGATGCTGGTGTTAGCCAATAATTTTCTCCAGCTTTATGTCTTCTGGGAAGCAGTGGGTCTTTGTTCTTATCTACTGATTGCCCACTGGTATGAGAAAAAGTCGGCCTGTGATGCGGCAACCAAGGCCTTTTTGGTGAATCGGGTAGGGGATTTTGGGTTCGGTCTGGGTGTCTTGTTGATTTTCCTGACCTTTGGGAGTCTGGACTATCTCACGGTGTTTACTCAAGCTCCATTGCATCAGGATGAGACCCTTAACCTCCTGGGCTGGGTTGGGGGGAACTGGCAAGTCTCTATTCTCACACTTATCGCTCTATTGTTGTTTGCGGGGGCGGTGGGAAAATCGGCCCAGATCCCTTTGCATGTCTGGCTGCCGGATGCCATGGAAGGTCCCACCCCTATTTCTGCTCTTATCCATGCGGCCACGATGGTGACGGCCGGGATCTTCATGCTGGCCCGTGTTCACACGATTTATGATCTATCACCCATAGCCATGGATGTGGTGATGGTGGTGGGAGGTATTACGGCCTTGTTTGCAGCCACTATTGCCCTGACCCAGACCGACATCAAGCGCATCGTGGCCTACTCCACCGTGAGCCAACTGGGTTACATGACCATGGCCTGTGGGCTGGGGGCTTATGCCGCCGGAATCTTTCATCTCCTGACCCACGGTGCCTTTAAGGCCCTGCTCTTTCTGGCGGCAGGTAGCGTGATCCATGCCTTAAATGGCGAGCAGGATTTAAGAAGAATGGGAGGGCTCAAGCCCTTCATGCCAACCACCTACTGGACCTTTGTGGTGGGGGCCACAGCCCTGGCAGGGATATTCCCCTTTGCCGGATTTTTCAGTAAGGATGCGATCCTCATCCAGGCCTTTCATCATGGAGGGCTGGGCAGGGTCTTTGGATGGATTGGGCTGATCACGGTGGTCATGACGGCCTTTTATATCTTCAGGCTCATCTTCACAGTTTTTCATGGCCCGTCCAAGTCCGCGGTCAAGCATCCCCATGAATCACCTGCCGTGATCACCCTGCCTCTAATGATACTGGCCGTGCTGTCCATCGTCACCGGGTGGTTTCCAATTCCTCAGTTCTTATCATCCGTGTTTGTGGCTGTACCCGAACCTGCAGAAGGTCAGGCCATGTGGGAGACTCTTATACCGGTCCTTTCTGTCCTGGCGGGACTGGGTGGTATTCTTTGTGCGTATCTATTTTATGTGCGGGCCCCTCAGCTTCCGAAAAGGTTGGCCCAGGGTATTCTGTACCGTCTTTCATTCCACAAATGGTATGTGGATGAAATTTATGACCGTCTGTTTGTGCGGCCCACGGTGAACATGGCCAATGCCCTCTGGAAATATATGGATGTGGAGATCATTGATGGGGCCGTCAATGGGGTGGCGGAGCTGACCCGCGACTGGGCGATGGCTCTTCGGAGAATACAGACCGGCCAGATCCAGCACTATGCCCTGTATATGGCCGTGGGGGCTTTTCTCATGATCAGCGTCTATCTGTTTTTATAACGAAATGGATCGTATCTATGACAATCGGATTAAGGATTGTTATGGCTGGGCGACGGCCGGGGGCGGTGAGCCGGCCGTGTCGAAGGCTTCCGCTTCGATGGCTCTGGTGCTGCGGGAGCCGAGACCCGAAGGCCGCCGAGGACCGTAACCGCAGGCGTGCCTGTGCCGGCGAATCGACTCCGGCCGAAGGCCAAGACATTCAATCTCATAACAGTTATTACGTTTGTATTAGGTGATATGGAAAATCTGGTGACAAATTCTTTAGACGTTCCACTCTTGAGCCTGGTGATCTTCATTCCTCTGGCCGGCGCCCTTGTGATGTGGTTGTTCTCTCTGCTGAGGTTGGCTGAAGAGCGCCTCAAATGGATTGCTCTAGTGACATCCTTACTAGACTTTGTGGTGTCTCTGCCCATCTACTTTCTTTTCGATCCCACCACTCATTCCATGCAGTTCAAAGAACAGCATTCCTGGATTGAAACCTTTAACATCCATTATACCCTGGGTGTGGATGGGATCAGTCTTCTGTTGGTGTTGATGACCACGCTCCTGACCCCGATCTGTGTCCTGTGCTCCTGGCGGGCCATTGAGAATCGGGTGATGGAGTTCATGCTGAGCATTCTTCTCATGGAAATGGCCATGCTGGGGGTGTTCCTGGCCCTGGACTTTGTCCTGTTCTATGTCTTCTGGGAGGCTATGCTCATTCCCATGTACCTGATCATCGGGGTGTGGGGTGGGGCAAACCGGCTGTATGCCGCCATTAAGTTCTTCCTTTACACCCTGGTGGGAAGCTTACTGTTGCTGGTGGCCATGATCGCACTTTTCTTTGAGGGTGGCCGGACCTTTGATATTCCAACTTTAATGCAACACCAATACACTCTGGGTTTTCAGCTCTGGATATTTTTGGCCTTTTTCCTGGCTTTTGCCGTCAAGGTTCCCATGTTTCCCTTTCACACCTGGCTTCCGGACGCCCATGTGGAGGCCCCCACGGCAGGAAGTGTGATCCTGGCCAGTGTGCTTTTAAAGATGGGGGCATACGGTTTCTTGCGGTTCTGTCTACCGATGCTGCCCAGCGCCTCACTCACCATGGCCCCGCTGTTGCTCATCCTTTCGGTAATCGCCATTATTTACGGGGCGTATATGGCCCTGGCCCAGACCGACCTTAAAAAACTCATTGCCTACTCCAGCGTGAGCCACATGGGATTTGTAACGCTGGGTATCTTTGTGTTTAATGTTCAGGGAATCGAAGGGGCCCTGCTTCAAATGGTGAATCACGGAATTACCACGGGAGCCCTGTTTTTGTGTGTGGGCTTGATCTATGATCGTGCCCATACCCGGATGATTTCGGATCTGGGCGGGCTGGCCAAGAATATGCCGCTCTATGCTACTCTCTTTATGATTTTCACGCTTTCTTCTCTGGGGCTACCAGGTACAAATAGTTTTGTGGGAGAAATTTTGGTTTTGATAGGGGCTTTTATCACTCATCCTCCGTATGCCGTTATTGCGGCCCTGGGGATTATTTTGTCGGCAGTCTATCTGCTCTGGATGATTCAGCGGGTGGCCCTGGGCAAGATCACCCGCCCGGCGCTGGAAGGACTGAAAGATTTAGGTTTTAGAGAAGCCATTACCCTGGTTCCACTGGCCATTCTGGTATTCTGGATTGGGATATATCCCGCTCCCTTTCTGGATGTGATGCATGTCACGGTGGATCATTTATTGGGCCAGATGCAACGCGAAGCCCTCACCGCCTCCTCACTCCGCGAAATCTTCAATGCTCTTCTGGGCCTCTCCTAAATAATCTTTATCAGTCGGGCTAGGCCAGGAACGGTTCCTCGGCACGGGCACGGCTGTGCTTACGGTGCTCGCCGACCCTCGGGTCTTGGCCACCACAGCATTGGAGCCATGGATGTGGCGGCCTTCGACACGGCCGACTCACCGTCCCCGGCCCAGCCTGACAATCAGGCAGCGGTAAAATAAAATGTGGACTACTTTTGAAACATTGATCCTTGAATATTTCTCTCCAATAAAACATTTCATTCGGGGGCTGAGGATCAAACCGCCATTAGTGACCGGTGGGCACCCCAATTATACTCTGTCGCTATTTTTCATAGCAATTGATCTACTAATTCTTTGGGATATTGCCTGTCTGGCTATTTGAATGTAGAATAGCTCCATTTGAAGGCAGATGATGCAACAAAGTGGTAACTTGACAAGGGATATAATCTTTTTGGTTTCAGGCTACATACTGGGATTTGTGAGCACCTTCTTATTGGGTTTGCTGGATCGCATACGGACTACGAACTCCTTTAGGAGGATCCTTAAGGTTGAACTCACTGAGGCGATACAGCGGTTTGTTGCAACACATGATACAATTTTGAGGAGCTTAGGGAGTATGACGCGTGATATCCTTGTATGGGAGCGGACAAGATGTCCCGACCTTGTCCAAATAATAGATAAGATACTAAGTTGGAGCGAAGGAGAATTTAAGTTATGGGTGGAGTCATCTAAATATCCTAGAGGAACAGGACAACATATTCCCACAATTCACCTACCATACCTGGAAGAAAATATGAATTTAATATCTCTACTTCCTAGAGAAGTTCAAGGTGACCCTCCCCCGAAAAAGTGGACACATAGTTAAGTTTCAGTAAGGAGCTTTTCATACTCCTCTGGGCTCCTGTAGTCTAATGCCGAATGCCTCCTCTGGCGATTATAAAACACTTCCACGT
>Ga0187892_10003423_pt1 | contig 29071 bp, 27 predicted proteins | sample MA1701073metaG_FD_139345 | JGI IMG/M metagenome (GOLD analysis project Ga0187892, IMG submission 139345) | Bio-ooze microbial communities from a basaltic lava cave in the Kipuka Kanohina Cave System on the Island of Hawaii, USA - MA170107-3 metaG ... | reverse complement strand
GTGTTTTCTGCCGGCCTCTTCGCGGGCCGGCCCCGGCCGGGGCTCGCGGGGCGCATGTCCCGACGTCGACCTGTCGGTGGCTCGCTCCCGGGGTAGCCTCGTCCTCTCATGGCTCAGCCAACCGAGGAGTTCGAGCAGCAGGCCCCAAGGGGGCACGTCCGCATCGTGTACCTGGGCCCGGTCGCGCCTCATTGGGACGTGGTTTCGTCCTTCGGGGACCGCAACGTGATCGACGAGTTCCGCCAGCGGGCCCTGGCCCGGCTCCTCCTGCTGCCGCCCCACGACCCCCAGTTCCGGCGCAACCGGGAGCGGGTCGTCCGGGACGCGGAGCGGGAAGCCCTCCTCCTCGACTGGGACCTCGGCGTCCCCGACGAAGACCTCGATTAGCCGGCTCGTCCCGGCCCTCGTGGTCGCGGCGGTCCTGACCACCTCCGCCACTGCCTGCGGCAGCGATGCTCCCGATGGCGAGGTCGCATCCCGTTCGCGGGCCATAACCCCGGCCGGAGCCGCCGACACCGCTGTCCTCCAGGCGGTTGGGTCCACGTTCGTGGAGCCTCTCCTGCGGGAGTGGATAGGCCGCTACAAGGCCATCGCACCGGGCGTGACGATCACCGTCGAGCCCGCCGGCTCGCCCACCGCCATCGCCCGCTTCAAGGCCCGCCAGGGCGACTTCTTCCTCACCGACGTGCCCTTCACCGACATCGACGAGGTGACGCTCGGCGGCTCGGAGGAGTACCTGCTCCTGCCCTGGGCGACGGGGGCCATCGCGGCTGCCTACAACCTGCCCGAGGTCCCGAACCTGCGCCTTTCCCCCGACACGCTGGCCGCCATCTTCTCCGGGCGCATCGTGCGGTGGGACGACCCCGCCGTCCGGGCCGACAACCCCGGCGCCCGCCTTCCCGCCTTGGGCGTGTCGGTGGTTCACCGCTCCGACCCCTCGGGCACGACGGCGGTCTTCACCCGCTACCTCGAAGCGGCCGGCTCGGGGGGCTGGGGCCTGCGGGCGGGCGCCACGGTGGCTTTCCCGCGGGGCACGGGCGCCCGGGGCTCGGATGCGGTGGCGGCGACGGTCAAGCGCACGGCCGGGACCATCGGCTACGTGCAACTGGCCCATGCCCAGGCCGCCCAGTTGGCCGTGGCCCGCATCGGCAACCGGGCCGGTAACTTCGTCGGCCCCACGACCGACGCGGTGAACGCGGCCCTGGCGGGGGCGACGCTACGCGGGTACTCGACCGCCGTCGACCTGCTGTTCACCCCCGACGCCCCCGGCGCTTACCCCCTCGCCACCGTGACCTACCTGCTCTTCCGCCGCACCGGCATGGAGCCCGCCAAGGTGTCCGCCCTGCGCCACTTCGCGGCGTGGGCCGTGAGCGAGGGCCAGCGGTTCGCGGAGCCCCTCGGCTACACCCGCCTTCCCCGCCACTTCCAGGTGCCCTCGCTGACCGAGCTCAACGAGTGGCAGGTAGGCGAGTGACCGGCAGGGCCAGAGCCGCCCGGAGACCTCGGCCGACAACCGCGTGGCCCGGGCGGCCACTCCGGCCCCATGCGCTCCACGATGGCGGGTCCTCGCCTCGAGGACCTCGGCCGAGGACGGTGGTAGAGGAGCCACGAGCGGGTGAGCAGTCCGGGCACAACCAGCGACGGGCCCGACAACCGCCTGGGCGATGAGGCGGTCGACCGGCGCGCTCGCGGAGGATCGGCGCTCCGTCGGGGCCGGCCAGGACCACACCCTGGCCCACCCGGGCCAACGCCAGCCGGCAGCTCGGCGGCCGCCGGCTCCCGTGCCGCGCGGCGAACGCCGGCGACGGGCTCATCGGATCTCGGCCTCCAGCGCGCTGGGGTCCCCGGTCAGGAGGTAGCCGACCCGCTCGCCGATCATCACCGCGTGGTCGGCGATGCGCTCCAGGTTGCGGCCGGCGGCGTGGGCGTGGAGGGCGAGGCTGCTGGCGAACGGCCCCGTCTGGACCAGGAGGTGGGCGACCAGGGCCCGGTAGCAGGTGTCGAGCGCGGCGTCGCGCCCGCTGAGCGTCGTGGCCAGGACCAAGTCCTGGTCGAGCCAGGCCCGGCGGGCGTCGACCACGAGCGCGAGGGCAAGGTCGCCCATGCGGCCCAGCAGGCGGATGGTCCGGCTCTCGCGCTGCCACTCCTGCTGGCAGGTCTTGGCCACCGCCACCGCCCGGTCGCCCATCTTCTCGAAGTCGGCCATCACCCGCAGCGCCGCCATGAGGAAGCGGAGGTCCCTCGCCACCGGCGCCTGCTGAGCGATCAGGGAGTAGGCGCGTTCCTCAAGGGCGACGAACAGAGCATCGAGACGGTCGTCGCCCTCGATGACGGCGGCCGCCCGGGTGCGGTCGTCGACCAGTGCCGCCACGGCGGCGGACACGGCCTGTTGGGCCATCCCGCCGAGCACGTCGACGTCCACCCGCAAGGCCTCCATGGCCTCACCGAACTGGACGCGCCCCTGCACTACCCGAACCGCCCGCTCACATAGTTCTCGGTCCGGGGGTCGGATGGGTGGGTGAAGATCACATCGGTACCGTCCACCTCGACAAGCACGCCCGTGCGCCGGTCGGCCATGGCGTCGACCTCGGCGGTGAAGAACGCGGTGCGGTCGCTGACCCGCGCCGCCTGCTGCATGTTGTGGGTGACGATCACCATCGTGTATTGGGCCTTCAGCTCCTGCATGAGGTCCTCGATGCGCATGGTGGCGACCGGGTCGAGGGCGGAACAGGGCTCGTCCATCAGGATGACCTCGGGCTGGGCGGCCACGGTGCGGGCGATGCACAGCCGTTGCTGCTGGCCACCGGAGAGCTGCATGGCGGACGTCTTCAGCCGGTCTTTGACCTCGTCCCACAGTGCCGCCCGGCGCAGCGCCTCCTCCACGCACTGGTCGAGGTTGACGTCGAGCTTGGCGATGCGGGGCCCGTAGGCGACGTTGTCGTAGATCGACTTGGGGAACGGGTTGGGGCGCTGGAAGACCATGCCAATCCGCCGCCGCACCTCGACGGCGTCCACGTCGGTTCCGTACAGGTCCGTCCCGTGATAGGAGACCCTGCCCTCCACTCGGGCCCCCGGTACCAGGTCGTGCATCCGGTTGAGGCTGCGCAGGACGGTGGTCTTGCCGCATCCTGACGGGCCGATCAGGGCCGTGATCTGCCCCTTGCGCACCTCGAGGGTGACACCGCTCACGGCCCGGAAGGAGCCGTAGAGCACACTGAGGTCGGCCAGGTCGAGGACGACCGTGTCGGACTCGATGATGGGAGGGCGGTCGGGAGGTTCGGGCCGGCGCGCCGCCAAGCCCCCGGCATCGTGACTTCCGTCGGTCAAGACGTCCCCGTGTGCCGGGCTGCGATCGGTCATGTCCCAGAGGACCGTAGCGACCCAGGATGTCCTCCGATCATCTCCGAGATGAACTTCGAGTGAACGCCCCGTCGATTCACCGTCAGTTCACCTGGGGGCCACCTTGGAGCCATCGATCGTAAAGGCTGGCTCCTTACGCTCGACCGCGAGACAACACCGCGAGGAGCGCACATGCGTCGACAGTTTCCCCGCTTCGCTTCACCCGTCGCCGTGGCATTGGCGTTCGCCCTGGTGGCGACCGGTTGCGGCACCGACGAAACCGACGAGGCCACCTCAGACGGTGCCTCGGGCCAGCAGAACACGGTCACGACGGTCAAGGAGGACCCCATTTCGGCGACGCTGGATGCGTCCGGGGCGACCTTCCCGAAGGCCTTCTACGACGAGGCCATCAGCCAGTACAAAACGGTGCAGCCGGGCGTGACGGTCAACTACGCAGGCGGTGGCTCGGGGCAGGGCCGCAACCAGCTCAGGGACAACCTGGTGGCCTTCGCCGGGTCGGACGGCCTCGTGAAGGAGGAGGACAAGCCGTCCTACAAGGGTGGCGAGCTCCTCTACGTGCCCACCGTCGCTGCCCCCATCACCGTTTCCTACAACCTCCCCGACGTCCGTGACCTCCAGCTCGACGCCGACACCATCGCAAAGATCTTCCAGCGCCAGACCACGAGGTGGGACGATCCCGCCATTGCCGCCCTGAACAGCGGCGTCCGGCTCCCGTCCACCGACATCACCATCGCCCACCGCTCCGACGGCTCGGGGACCACAGAGAACTTCTCCAAGTACCTGGTCGCCGCCGCGCCCGGAACGTGGACGCTGGGATCCGGCTCCACCGTCGAGTGGCCGTCGGGCACCCAGGCCGGCAACGGCAACCAGGGTGTGGCTCAGATCGTGAAGAGCACTCCGGGCGCCGTTGGGTACGTCGACCTGTCCGACGCCAAGGCCACCCAGCTCCAGTTCGCCCGGGTGAAGAACAAGGCCGGCCGCTTCGTCGCCCCCACCCTCGAGGCTGCCTCCGCCGCCCTCGCCGGCGCCCAGGTCAACGCCGACCTGAGTTACGACCCGCTCAACGCCGACGGCGCCGACAGCTATCCCGTCACCGCTCCGACGTGGATCCTCGTCTACAAGAACCAGCCCGACCGCAGCAAGGGCCTGGCCCTGAAGTCGTTTCTCCGCTTCCTCCTCACCGAGGGCCAAAACCTGGCCCGGACCGTCGACTACGCCGCTCTGCCCCAGACGCTGCAGGAGCGATCGCTGGCCCAGATCGAGTCGATCGTGGTTCCTGCGCCGTGAACCCGACCCGCGTCCGCGCTTGACCACCCTCACCACCGAACCGCCTCCGCCCCTGGCGCCGCCCCCCGCCCTGGGGCGGAGGTCGGCGTCGGGCGACCGGGCGTTTCGCGCCCTCACGCTGGCGTGCGGGGCAGCGGTGCTGGCCATCCTGGGCCTCATCGCCATCTCGACCACAACAGAGGCGTGGCCGGCCTTCAAGGAGGCGGGCCTCAGCTTCGTGACGTCCACCCGATGGGCCCCCAACGTCGACGTCTTCGGCTCGCTGGCCTTCGTCTACGGCACCATCGTCACGGCACTGATCGGGTTGACGCTGGCCGTCCCTGTCAGCGTGGGGATCGCCCTGTTCCTCTCCGACGTGGCCTCCCGGCGCCTCCGCCGCCCGGTGGGTGCGCTGGTCGACCTGCTGGCAGCGGTGCCGTCGGTGGTCTACGGCTTCTGGGGGGTCGCCGTCCTGGCCCCCGCCCTCCTCCCCGTGTACGACTTCCTCGACGAAGTGAGCAGTCCTGTTCCCGTGCTGTCGACCCTCTTCGAGGGACCTTCGACGGGCCGGGGACTGTTCACGGCGGGGATCATCCTTGCCCTGATGGTCACCCCCATCATCACGTCGATCACCCGGGAGGTGTTCGACACCGTGCCCGCCGCCCAGAAGGAGGCGGCCTACGCCCTCGGGGCGACCCGCTGGGAGATGATCCGGGCTGCCATCTTCCCGCACAGCCGGGCCGGCATGGTCGGGGCCGTCATGCTGGGTCTGGGGCGAGCCATGGGCGAGACGATCGCCGCCGCCCTCGTCATCGGGTCGAGCCCCCAGATCACCGCCCACCTGTTCAGCTCGGGCGACTCCATGGCGGCGGTCATCGCCAACCAGTTCGGTGAGGCCGGGGGTCTCCATCGGGCGGCGCTCATCGGCCTGGGCGTGGAGCTGTTCGCCTTGACCATCATCGTAAACATCGTGGCCCGGGCCATCGTCGTGCGGGCGGGGCGGATGCGGTGAGCGCGTCGCCCCTCGCCCTCGGATCGGGGATCAGCCGTTCCCGGCGCGTGCGCAACCGCGTCGCCATGGTGCTCGTCTACGCGGCGGTGGCCGTGGCCGCCATTCCACTCGGCTTCGTCATGGCCTACCTGGTCGACAAGGGCGGCAAGGTGCTGACCCTCAACTTCCTCACCGATGACATCCCCAACAGCGCCCGCACCCGGGGCCCGGGGATGGGCCCGGCCGTACTGGGCACGCTCCTGATCACCGGCGCGGCGACTCTCATGGCCGTGCCGTTGGGCGTGCTGGCGGCGGTGTACGTGAACGAGTACGGCAGGAAGAACCGCCTGGCCGGCGTGATCCGGTTCCTGGCCGACGTCATGGCCGGCGTGCCGTCGATCGTGATGGGCCTGTTCGTCTACACCGTGTGGGTGCTGCGCTTCGGCTTCTCCGCCTTCGCCGGCGCCCTCGCCCTGGGCTGCCTCATGCTGCCCATCGTCATCCGTTCGTCGGAGACCGCCCTCCAACTGGTGCCCCACGACCTGCGCGAGGCCAGCACCGCCCTCGGCGCCCGCACTTCCCGCACCATCCTGACCGTGGTCATCCCGGCTGCCCTTCCGGGCATCGTCAGCGGGGCTCTTCTGGCCGTGGCCCGGGCTGCGGGCGAGACGGCGCCTCTGCTGTTCACCATCGGCGTGGTCAGCACCGCCAACCTGAACCTCTTCGAGGGCAGCAACACCGCCCTCTCCACTCAGATCTTCGGCAACGCCAAGCAGCCGTTCCCGGGCGGGATCAGCCGGGCCTGGGGAGCCGCCCTGACGCTGGTGCTGCTGGTGTTCGTCCTCACTGCGGTGGCGCGCGCCGTGGCCCGCAGGTTCACCGTGCGGTAGACGTGCCGCGCCCGCCCGGGGTCACCGATCAACAGGGCCCGCACCTCTTATCGTTCACCCTATGGAACCGAGCCCGGCCGAGGTCGTCGCAGCCGCAGCGGTACTCCTGGTGGTGGTGATGCTGTTCTGGGCCCGGCGGGCTCGCCGCTCGACCGTTCGGCGCGTCGTCGCCCTCAGCGCCCGCATGGGGGAGGAGGGCCTGGAGCTGGAGGGCCGTGGCGGCCTGGAGCGCAGCCTGTCGCGGCTGGAGAGGGGCGTGGGCGTGGCCATGGCCCGGGTGGAGGACGCCCAGCAGGCCCAGGACCGGATGCGTCTGGCCCTGTCGATCGTCCCCGAGGGTGTCGTGGTCTGCGACGAGCAGGCCGAGATCGTCTACCGCAACGGCCGGGCCGAGCAGTTCCTCGACCCCGATGAGCACGACGTGCTGGTCCAGGAGGCCGTTGTGCGGCTGCTCAAGCAGGCCGCCGAAGGGGCAGAGGGCTGCGAGACCCTGGAGTTGTTCGGGCCGCCCCGGCGGACGGTGTGCATCCGGGCCGTGCCCCTGGAGACGGAGTGGCGCGGCGTGGGCGCGGTGGCGGTGATCGAAGACGTGTCCGAGAAGCGGCGGCTCGAGGCGGTACGGCGCGACTTCGTGGCCAACATCAGCCACGAGCTGAAGACGCCGGTAGGGGCGCTGGGCCTGCTGGCCGAGACCCTGGCCGGTGAGGAGGACCCCGAGGTGGTGAACCGGCTGGCGTGGCGCATCCAGAGCGAGTCGCAGCGGGTGGCCCGCATCATGGACGACCTGCTCGACCTCAGCCGCATCGAGTCGGAGGAGGCTCCCACCCGCGAGCCCGTGCCCGTCCACCTGGTGGTGGCCCAGGCGGCCGAGCGAGTGCGCTCGGCGGCCGAGCAGCGGGGCATCCGCATCCGCATCGGTGAGCCTCCCAAGACGCTGGCCGTGCTGGGCGACCGGCGCCAGCTCGTGTCCGCCCTGTACAACCTGATGGAGAACGCGGTGAAGTACTCCGACAAGGGTTCCACGGTAGAGGTGGGAGGTCGCACCGACGGGCACTGGATCGAACTGCGGGTGCGCGACCACGGGATCGGCATCCCGAGCCAGGACCTCGAGCGCATCTTCGAGCGGTTCTATCGCGTCGACCGTGGGCGCAGCCGCGACACGGGGGGCACCGGCTTGGGCCTGTCCATCGTCCGCCACGTCGCCAGCAACCACGGCGGGGAGATCTCCGTCGAATCCCGGGAGGGCGAAGGGTCGACGTTCACCCTGCGCCTGCCCACCGGCCCGGGCGCCCTGCTCTCGACGGGACCGGTGCCCAACGTCGAGGCGGCCACATGACCGAGCCGGCAACCACCGTGCTGGTCGTGGAGGACGAGGAGTCGTTCGTGGACGCCCTCACCATCGGGCTGAAGCGGGAGGGGTTCCGGGTCCAGGTGGCGCGCGACGGCTCGGAGGCCCTCGCCGTGTTCGACGCCGTCCGCCCCGACCTGGTGCTGCTCGACGTCATGCTGCCCCGGGTTTCGGGCCTTGACGTGTGCCGGGAGATCCGGTCGAGGTCCCGGGTGCCCATCATCATGGTGTCGGCCAAGACCTCCGAGATCGACACCGTGGTCGGCCTGGAGATGGGGGCCGACGACTACGTGCCCAAGCCCTACCGGCTACGGGAGCTGGTGGCCCGGATCCGCGCCGCCCTACGGCGGGTGCCGAGGGAGGACGAGCAGCGGCCCGCCGACCCGTCGGCGCTGGAGGTGGGTGACGTGCGCCTCGACCCCGAGCGCCACGAGGTGTCGGTGCGAGGACAGGCCGTGGTCTTGCCCCTCAAGGAGTTCGAGCTGCTGGAGCTGCTGCTGGCCAACGCCGGCCGGGTCCTCACCCGGGAGACGCTCATCGACCGCATCTGGGGCCACGACTACGTGGGCGACACCAAGACCCTCGACGTGCACGTCAAGCGGCTGCGGGCCAAGATCGAGGCCGACCCGGCCTCGCCCACCCGGATCGTCACGATCAGGGGCCTGGGCTACAAGTTCGAGACGCCCGGGCGGTGACGGTCGTGCCCGAGGCCGCAGCGGGAGGGGAAGGCGACCTTCGTCCAGCAGGACAGGACCAGCCCGGCAGTAGCGTGGCTGCGATGGCGCAGACGAGCCTCGATCAGCCCCGGGCGGGGGAGGCGACGGCGGCCGAGGGGCCGTCTCGCTTCATCAACCGGGAGCTGTCGTTCCTCGACTACGGGTCACGGGTGCTGGCCACGGCCGAGGACCGCAGCCAGCCGGTGCTGGAGCGGGCCAAGTTCCTCGCCATCTTCAGCGAGCACCTCGACGAGTTCTTCCAGGTGCGGGTGGCCGCCCTCAAGGACCAGATCGAGGCCGGGCTCTCGCCCACCTCGCCCGACGGCCTGACCGCCCTCGACCAGCTGCGGGAGATCCGTTCCCGGGTTGAGGACCTGGTCAAGCGGTTGTCCAAGACGTTCCTTGACGACGTCGTGCCCCAACTGGCGTCGGTGGGGATCGTGCTGTCCGACTGGGCCACCCTCGACGACGACGACCGCGACTACCTGGTGCGGGTCTTCGAGGAGCGCATCTACCCCGTGTTGACGCCGCTGGCCGTCGACCCCGGCCACCCCTTCCCCTACATCTCCAACCTGTCCCTCAACCTGGCCGTGAGCGTGCTCGACCCCGAGTCGGGCGAGCGCCGCTTCGCCCGGCTGAAGGTGCCGCCGCTCCTGTCCCGCTTCGTGGTCATGCCTGACGGCGAGCGCTTCGTGGCCCTCGAGCAGGTCATCGCCGCCCACCTGGCGGCGCTGTTCCCGGGCATGGAGATCGAGAGCCACTTCCCGTTCCGGGTGACCCGCAAGGCCGACCTGACCGTCGACGAGGAGGAGGCCGACGACCTGCTCGCCGCCATCGAGCTGGAGCTGCGCCGGCGCCGCTTCGGCCAGGCCGTCCGCCTGGAGGTCGACAGCCGCATGACCGCCGAGGTCCGCGACCTGCTCATGCGCGAGCTCGACCTCACCCCCGACGACGTCTTCGTGGTGGAGGGGCCGCTCGAGCTGGGCGGGCTCTGGGCCGTGTACGACCTCGACCGTCCCGAGTTGAAGGACGACCTGTGGGTGGGCGTCACCCAGCCCCGCCTGGTCGACGCCGAAGGTGGGCCGGTCGACATGTTCTCCGTCCTCGGCGACCACGAGATCCTCGTCCAGCACCCCTACGACTCGTTCGCCACGTCCGTCGAGGCGTTCATCGAGCAGGCCGCCGGCGACCCCCAGGTGCTGGCCATCAAGCAGACCCTGTACCGCACCTCGGGCGACAGCCCCATCGTCAAGGGCCTCATCCGGGCCGCCGAGCTGGGCAAGCAGGTGGCCGTGCTGGTCGAGTTGAAGGCCCGCTTCGACGAGCAGGCCAACATCGCCTGGGCCAAGGCGCTGGAGGACGCCGGCGTCCACGTCGTCTACGGGCTGGTGGGGCTCAAGACCCACACCAAGACCGCCCTCGTCGTACGTGACGAGCCCGACGGGATCCGCCGCTACTGCCATGTGGGGACGGGCAACTACAACCCCAAGACGGCCCGCATCTACGAGGACGTCGGCCTCCTGTCGGCCGACTCCGAGTTGGGCGCCGACCTCACCGAGCTGTTCAACTACCTCACCGGCTACAGCCACCAGACCGGTTACCGCAAGCTGCTGGTGGCACCGCTGAGCCTGCGGGCAGACGTCGTCGAGCTCATCGACGCCGAGACCGAGGCCGGGTCGGACGGCAGGATCGTCCTGAAGATGAACAACCTGGTCGACGCGGCGGTCATCGACGCCCTGTACCGGGCCTCGCAGGCGGGGGTGAGCATCGACCTGGTCGTGCGCAGCATCTGCTGCCTGCGCCCGGGCGTGGCCGGCCTGTCCGAGAACATCCGGGTGCGCTCGATCGTGGGCCGGTTCCTCGAGCACTCCCGGATCTTCGCCTTCGGCCGGCGCGACCGCCGCCGCTACCTGATCGGGTCGGCCGACCTCATGCCCCGCAACCTCGATCGCCGGGTGGAGGCGGTGGTGCCGGTCGACCGACCTGAGCTGCAGGCCCGGCTCCAGGAGATCCTCGACGTCTGCCTGGCCGACAACGCCCTGGCCTGGCAGCTCCAGGCCGCGGGCGCCTGGGAACGAACCCGACCGGGCGAAGGCGACGATCCGGTCAACACCCACCTGCGCCTGCAGGACATCGCCTACGAGCGGGCCCGCCGCCGCCGCAGTTCCGACTCCCGGCGTGGTTAGCGGGAAGGGGTTCCGGGAGCGGGAGGTCAAGCTCTCGGCCGGAACCGGGTTCGCCGTCCCTGACCTGGCCGGTGTGGCCGACGGCGTCACCGTCGACGTCCTGCCCGAGCGTACCCTCGACGCCGTCTACTACGACACCCCCGACCTGCGCCTGGCCCGCTGGGGCGTGAGCCTGCGGCACCGGGCGGGCGACGGCACGGGCTGGACGGTGAAGCTGCCCGAGGGTGAGGACGGGCCCGCCCTCGTGCGCCGGGAGGTGCCCTTCCCGGGCAACTCGCAGGGGCCGCCGGCCGAGGCCCTCGACCTGGTGCGGGCCTACGTCCGCTCCACGCCGGTGGCGCCCGTCGCCCACCTCCGGACCGTGCGCCGCGGCTGGGAGCTGCGCGACGGCGAGGGCCAGCGGCTGCTGGAGGTGGTAGACGATGCGGTGACCGTGCTGAACGGCGAGCAGGTGGCGGCTCGTTTCCGCGAGGTGGAGGTCGAGGCCGGTGACCGCGCCCCCGCCACCCTCCTCTCCGACGTGGTCCAGCGCCTCCGTGAGGCGGGCGCAGGCTCACCGGACGCCACGCCCAAGATCGCCCGGGCTCTGGGCGCACGGGCCCGGGCCGGCCCAGAGGTCGTTCCACCTGAACCGGGCGACGCACCCACGGGGGCCGATGTGGTGCGGGCCGCCATCGCCTCGTCGGTCACTCGCATACTCGTGCACGACGGTGGCGTGCGGCTGGGCGACGACCCCGAGGATGTCCACCAGGCCCGCGTGGGCACCCGGCGCCTGCGGTCGGACCTGCGCACCTACCGCCCCCTGCTGGACGTGGATTGGGCCGAGGATCTTCGGGAGGAGCTGCGGTGGGCCGGCTCCGCCCTGGGCGGGGTGCGCGACGCCGACGTCCTCACCGAGCGGTTGCGGGCCCAGGCCGCGAGCCTGCCCGAGGTGGAGGCGGCCGCCTTTGCCCCCGTGCTGCGCCGGCTGGCCGACGGGCGGGAGGAGGCCCGGGTGGCGCTCCTCGCAGCCATGGCGTCCGACCGCTACGTCGCCCTGCTCGACCGGCTGGTGGCGGCCGCCTCGTCCCCCCACCTGACGGCGCGGGCCGACAACCCGGCGGCGAAGACGCTGCCGCCTCTCGTCGCCGGCCAGTGGCGGAAGCTGCGCAAGGCCGTGCGCCGGCTGCCCGCCCGCCCCACCGACGACGACCTCCACGCCGTGCGCATCCTGGCCAAGCGGGCCCGCTACGCGGCCGAGGCCGCCGCCCCTGCGGTTGGCAAGCGGGCCAAGCGGCTGGCCTCCGCCATCGCCGGCGTGCAGGAGGTGCTGGGCGACCACCACGACGCGGTCGTGGCCGAGGAGTGGCTGCGGGCGGCGGTCGATCGGGCGGACGTGGCCCAGGCCCTTGCCCTGGGTGAGCTCATCGCCCTCCAGCGGGCGACAGCGGCCCGCTGCCGCAAGGAGTGGAGGGCGGCGTGGAAGGCGGCCGATCGCAAGAAGCTGCGGAGGTGGCTGCCGTGAGCGTCACCCCCATCGTGGCCGCGGGCGGCGTGGTGTGGCGTCGGGGCGGAGCGGGGGACGTGGAGGTGCTGCTCGTCCACCGCCCCAAGTACGACGACTGGTCGCTGCCCAAGGGCAAGCTCGACGACGGGGAGGCGGCGCCCGACGCCGCCCTGCGGGAGGTGGCCGAGGAGACCGGCCTGCGCTGCCGGCTGGGCGACGAGCTGGCGTGCAGCACGTACCGTGACCGCAAGGGCCGGCCCAAGATCGTCCGCTACTGGACCATGCAGCCGGTCGGGGGGCGGTTCGAGGCCAACGCCGAGGTCGACGAGGTGCGCTGGCTGCCCATCGACGACGCCGCCGTGGTCCTCAGCTACGCCGACGACCGGCGCCTGCTGACCATCCTTGCCGCCAACGGCGTCGGGGGCTGAGGTGGCGGCGGTGTTGCTCGTCCGGCACGCCAAGGCCGGCGAGCGGGAGAAGTGGGACGGCCCCGATCACCTCCGGCCCCTGAGCAAGAAGGGCCTGGCCCAGGCGGCCCGGCTGGCCGACGAGCTGGCCGGGCACGGGGTGACGCGGGTCGTCTCCAGCCCCTACGTCCGCTGCGTCGAGACCGTCGAACCACTGGCCCGGGCTCTGGGCCTGGGCGTCGAGGAGAGCGACGGGTTGGCCGAGGGGGCGTCGGCCGACCACATCGCCGGCCTGTTGCACGCCCTGCGCAACGAGACGGCGGTGCTGTGCACCCACGGCGACGTCATCCCCACGCTGCTCGACTTCCTCGCCCGCCGGGACGGGCTGCGCCTGCCGCCCGCTTTCCCGTGCGCCAAGGGGTCGACGTGGGTCCTGCACGCCGGCGGAGACGGCCGCTACACCCGAGCCGAGTACCTGCCGGCGCCCTGAGATTCACAGGGTGGGCCGGAGGGAACGCCTAGCGTTGACAGAGCATGCGAATCGCCGCCATCGACCTCGGGACCAACTCCTTCCACCTCCTCGTCGTCGACGCCAACCCCGACGGCACCTTCCGGCCCCTGGCCAAGGAGAAGGAGATGCTGCGCCTGGGGGACGCCGTGGCCCGGGAGGGAGTGGTGCCCGAGGGCGACATCCGCCGGGCGGTCGGCACCATGGGCCGGTTCCGGTTACTGGCCGACGCCGCCGGCAGCGACGAGATCGTGGCCTGCGCCACCAGCGCCATCCGGGAGGCCGACAACGGGGGCGAGGTCGTCGACCGCATCCGATCCGAGGCGGGTGTGGACGTGCGGGTCATCACCGGGTCGGAGGAGGCCAGGCTCATCTTCGAGGCCATCCGGGCCAGCGTCGTGCTCGACCCGCCACCCGCCTTGGCCTTCGACCTGGGCGGCGGCAGCCTCGAAGTCATGGTGGGGGACCGGCAAGGGCTGCGGTGGTCCCGCAGCGTGAAGCTGGGGGTGGCTCGCGTATCGGCCGAGCTGGTGCGCCACGATCCCCTCTCCAACGGCGACGTTCGCCGGCTGCGGGAGCGGTTCACCTCGGCCCTGGCGCCGCTGGCGGGCGAGGTGGCCGCCTTCTCGCCGCGGATGGCGGTGGGCACGAGCGGCACGCTGGCCACGCTGGCCCGCATGGCCGCCGCCCGCCGGTCGGGTTCGGTGCCGCTGTCGGTCAACCAGTTGCGGTTCGATCGTGAGGAGCTGGCGGCCCTGCACGAGGAGCTCATCGAACTGCCCGCCTCGGCCCGGGCCAAGCTGCCCGGCCTCGACGCGGGCCGGGCCGACATCATCCCTGCCGGGTCGATGTTCCTGCTCACGGCCATGGAGCTGTTCGGGTTCGAGGAGCTGACCATCGGGGAGTGGGCCCTGCGCGAGGGCATCGTGCTGGACGCCATCGGCCACCACGACGCCACCGACTGGAGCGAGGACCCCCGGGCCATCCGCCGGGCCTCGGTGCTGGAGCTGTGCCGGCGCTGCAACTGGGACGAGGTCCACAGCCGCCAGGTCGCCAAGCTGGCGCTGGCGCTGTTCGACAGCACGCTCCCGCTGCACGGGCTCGAGCCGGGCGACCGGGAGCTGCTCGACTACGCCAGCCTCCTCCACGACATCGGGGCCCACGTGGCCACCGAGTCCCACCACAAGCACACCGAGTACCTGATCCGCCACGGGCGCCTGCGGGGGTTCTCCCCCGAGGAGGTCGACGTGCTGGCCGCCCTCGGCCGCTACCACCGGGGCAGCGACCCCCGGGCCTCCCGGGAGCCGCTGGCCTCCCTCGACGCCTCCTGGCACGAGCGGGTGCCTCGGCTGGCCGCCCTGATGCGAGTGGCCGACGGACTCGACCGGAGCCGCTCAGGGGCGGTGAGCGACGTGCGGGCCACTCTCAACGGCACCCGGGTGCGCCTGGAGGTTTCCTCCACGGGAGACGTGGACGTCGACCTGTGGGGGGCGCGGCGCAAGCGGGAGCTGTTCGAGAAGCTGTTCGACCGGCGCCTGGAGGTTGTCCCCCGCTGAGGTTGGGGAGAACGTCGCCATGGCGACCACCCACGACGACCTTCGGGCACCCCGCACCCGAACCGGCACCGCATGGGGCCTGGCCGTGGCGGGGACGGTCGGGCTGCTGCTCATGCTGACGTTCATCCTCCAGAACAGCCAGGAGACAAGCCTCAAGTTCCTGTGGCTGGAGGGCTCGCTACCGGTGGGGGCGGCCATGCTGGCGGCTTCGGTCATCGGCGCCGCCATCGTCGTCTGCCTGGGGGCGGGCCGCCTCCTCCAGCACCGCCTGGCCGAGCGCCGCCACCGCCACCGCCGCCTCGCCGACATGTTGTAGGAGGCTGGTTTCTTTCGCGTTCGGCGCTACGCGCCGAGGCGGCCGACCTGCCTCTGAACAGCACCTTTGCAGCGCGAGCCGGCTGCCAACAGGGCGGCCGACCGCCGAAGGAGAGCTTAGATACCAGCCTCCCAGGGCACCACCAGCGCGCCGGGGCGCATCTCGGCCCGTACCATGGCCGGGTGGCGAGGCGTACCAGCCCGCAGCGGCAACCGGGACCTCCGCCGACGACGTCCCGCGCCGGTTCCCTGCCGGGCTGGGCGCCCCTGCGGAAGCCGCCCCGCACCGGGCCCGCCCTGGGAACGTCGCCGTTCGCCCGATTGGCCGCCACCCAGTGCCTGGCCGTCGCCGGCGACACGCTCGTGACGATGGCCCTGGCCGGGTCGCTGTTCTTCTCGATCTCCCCCTCGGCGGCCCGCGGCAGGGTCGCCGCCTACCTGGCCCTGACCATGGCCCCGTTCGCGGTGGTGGCCCCGCTGCTGGGGCCGGCCCTCGACCGCAGCCGGGGCGGGCGGCGGTCGATGATGATCCTCATCGCCGTCAGCCGCGCCCTGGTGTGCCTGTCGATGGCGAGCCACCTCCAGAGCGCCTGGATCTTCCCCGAGGCGTTCGTGCTGCTGGTGCTGTCGAAGGCCCACATGATCACCAAGAGCGCCCTCGTCCCCAGCACGGTGGTGAGCGACAGCGAGCTTGTCGAGGCCAACTCCCGGCTGGCCGTGCTGTCGGTGGTGGCCGGGTTCCTGGCCGCCGTGCCCGGGATAGCCGTCCTGAAGATCCCCTTCCTGGGCAGCCCGTGGGTCCTCCGGCTGGCGGCGGTAGCCTTCGCCGCCAACGCGCTGGCGGCCGTCCGCATCAGCCGCCCCCCGAAGTCGAAGGAGCCCATCGCCGAGACGGCCAGGGAGAGGGAGGAACTCCACAGCGCAAGCATCCGCTTGTCGGCCACGGCCATGGCCGTCCTCCGAGCGGTGGTCGGCTTCCTGACGTTTCTGGTTGCCTTCCACTTCCGGCGGGAGGACGCCCCGGCGTGGGCCTACGGCGTGGTGCTGGCCACCAGCATGGTCGGCAACTTCGTCGGCGCGGCCGTGGCCCCGTGGTTGCGGAGGTTCCTGCGCGAGGAGAAGATCCTGCTGGGGGCGCTGGCGGGCGTGACCCTGGTCGGGTTCGTGGCGGGCCGCTCGGGAGGGCTGGCCGCCATCGCCGTCCTGGCGGGAACGGTGGGGGTGGCGGCCGGGGCGGGCAAGCTGGCCTTCGACGCCATCGTCCAGCGCGACGCCCCCGACGCGGTGCGGGGCCGCACCTTCGCCCGCTTCGAGACCCGTTTCCAACTGGTCTGGGTCCTGGGCGCCGCCATCCCCGTGATCCTGGAGATCTCCGCCGGCACGGGCATGGACCTCGTCGCGGCCGCCGCCGCCGTGGCCTTCGCCAGCTACGTGGGAGCCCTGGCCGCCAGCCACAAACGCTGACGAACTGGTCACCCGTGGCGTCGCTGGGCGACGCCTACGGTGACCAGTTCGATGGCTACGCCTCCGGCGGAAGGTCGATGCGGGCCAGCCAGAGGCCGGGGGCGTCCAGTTCGGCGGCGGTGGGCAGCTCCCACTCGGAGTGCCACAGGCGGCGCAGGCCCTCGTCACCGGCCCGCTCGAGCACGCCCTGCACGAAGGCGGCGCCCCGCTCGTACTGGCGGCGACCCAGCTCCAGGCCCAGGAGGCGGGCGGCGAACCGCTCGCCGTCGGTGGCCTCGGCGTGACGGCGGCGGACCGCCTCGACCACCCGGTCATACGACCCGGTGAGCCGGCGTCCCACGGTCTCGACCACATGGTCGGTGTAGCCGACGACGGCGGTGAGCAGGACCTCGATGCGATCACGGACCTGCTGCTGGTCGGGCGTCTGCACCGCACCGAGCAGGGTTTCGGGGTTGCCGAGCATGCCCTGCAGGGCTCCCGGATCGCTCAGGTCGAGCTCGCCGAAGCTGGCCTCCACTGCGTCGGGGTCGACGTGGAAACGGCTGACGTAGTCCTCCAGCAGGCCAGTGAGCCGGGCCCGCACTTGGGGCCGGCCCAGGACCGCATGCAGGGTGATCTCGCCAAGGCAGACCAGCATGCGCAGGTCGTCGGGCTCCAGCCCCCACTCGGAGGCGAAGGCGTCGATGTTGGCCGGCACCATGAGCAACTGGTCGGCGGGCCTGCGGGGCAGGGGGAGGTCGTACTGGCCGAAGCTGTGGCGGGCCAGATGGCCGAGCATCACTCCCGCCTGCAGGCCGAGCAGCACGGGGCCGAGCAGCTTGCCGAGGTCGCCCATGAACTGGGCGCTCGGGTCGGGTGCAGCCGAGGGCTCCTGGCGGTCGAGGGCGGTGGCCAGCTTCTCCAGCAGCGGGCGGTACGACTCCAGGCTGTGCAGGGCCCAGTCGCCCCGACTCACCGGCAGGACGGAGAGGACGCCACCCGAGATCGACGTGGTCAGCCCGGTGGCCTCAGTGACCTGCAGGTCGGCCACCCGGGCCAGCTCTTCCAGGCGGATGCGCTCCATCGGTTCGACGTTGCCCTGGGGCTTGCCTTCGGTGGCGATCCACATCGCCATCTGGCGGGCCACGTCCCAGTTGACCGGGCCCTGGCTGGCGAACATGCGAGCCAGGTCGCCGAAGAGCGGGAACCCTTCGAAGGGATTGCCGCCGCCGGGCGGGCCGAAACCGCTCATGCACGCATCGTAGGCGGCCCGGCCCGGCTACCTGCTTCGATCAGCCCGATCAGCCCGATCAGCCCGATCAGCCCGGGGGACGTTCGACCAGGGTGACGGTCTTGGTCAACCGCTGGCGGTCGCGCATGATCTCCACGTTCACGATGGCGCCCGGCCGCTGGCTGCGGAGGGCGACGACGAGCGTGCCCATGGACGACACCGCCCGGCCCGCCACGCTCACCACGATGTCCCGGTCGGCGAGACCGGCTGCTTCGGCCGGGCTCTCGGGCTTGACCGAAAGCACCCGTGCCCCACCGTCGAGATTGAGGTCGTGGGCGCTGGCCCCGTCGAGATCGCTGCCCTCGATGCCCAGCCACGTGTGGGTGGCCTTGCCGGTGGTCATCAGCTCGTTCGCCACCGACGACGCCACGTCGATGGGTGTGGCGAACCCCAGCCCCTCGAAGCCCACGTCGCTCACTGCGGCGGCGGTGGTGATCCCGATGACCCGGCCGCTCCCGTCGAGGAGGGCACCGCCGGAGGACCCCGGGGCGATCGGCGCGTCGGTCTGGATCATGTCGTACAGCGACGTCAAGCTGTCCCGGGTGCGGACCGACCGGTGCAGGGCGCTGATCACTCCCACCGTGACGGACGGGCCGCCGGCCAGGGCCAGGGGCGATCCCATGGCGACGGCCGTCTGGCCGACCTTGAGATGGGCGGCCGTGCCCAGGTCGGCCACCGGGAAGGCCCCACCGTCGATCTTCACCACGGCCACGTCGGTGTCGGGGTCGGCGCCCAGAACCCGGCCCTGCAGCTCACGACCGTTGGCCAGCACCACTGCGATCGACGTCGCGTCCCGGGTGACGTGGGCATTGGTGAGCACGTAGCCGTCGGGCCGGAACAGCACGCCCGACCCGCTGGATCGGGCTGCGCCGCGCTGCACCTTCACCTGGGTGATGGCGGGCTTGACCCGCTCGGCGATGGAGACCACCGCCTCGACGGCGGTGGCGGGAGGCCCGGGCGTGGTGGCCACCGCCGGCTGCGCTTCGGTGTCGGTGGTCTCGACGACCAGGCCGGTGACGGCCAGCACCAGTGCGGTGGAGAGCACGCTCGCTCCCACCGCCGCCACCAGTGCGACGGTCCAGACAGTGCGTTGGGGGACGAGTTTGGGGGAACTGGTTGGGCCGGGCCCGACTTCGGAGGGGTGGCGCCACAGGCGGTCGTCGAGTGCCGGCGGCCGACGGAACGGCGATCCGTCGTCCGACTCGACGAACTCCATGGAGCGAGCATACCGGCGGGTCGCCTCAGACCCAGCGCGGGTCGCCGCTTTCGAAAACCGCTGTCGGAGCGGCCTCCCGGTACCATACGGGTGTGGGGCGGCAGCCTGACGCGAACGCGCGTACCTGGCTCGGGCTCACCGACGCCGCCCTTCCGGTGGCGCAGGCCCTGGAGTGGGCGGTGATGCCCCACTGTGGCGCGGTCGTGCTCTTCTCGGGCGTGGTGCGTGACCACGCCGAAGGCCGCCCCGACGTCACCAGCCTGCACTACGAGGCGTTCGACGAAGAGGTCGAGCCCCGCCTGGTATCCATCGCCGGCGAGGCTCGCCGCCGCTGGCCCGGCCTCGGCAGGCTGGCCATCCTGCATCGCGTGGGCACGCTGGCGGTAGGAGAGGCGTCCGTCGTCGTCGTGGCGTCGGCTCCGCACCGAGGCGAGGCGTTCGACGCCGCCCGCTTCGCCATCGACACACTGAAGTCCACCGTCCCCATCTGGAAGCGCGAGACATGGGCGGGTGGGGAGGACTGGTCGGCCTGCGACCACCCTCTCGAGGAGGTCCCGCGACGGTGAACAGCATCGTCTTCCTCGTCGCCTTCGTGGTTCTGACGCTGGTGGGCGGGTTCGTGCTGTGGCTGCGGGAGCGGGCGCCGCGCTCGATGGAGGCCCACATGCGGGAGTTCGAGCGGGAGCTCGAAGCCCTCTCACCGCAGACGCCCATCCAGCCCGACCCCGGGCCCCGGCGCCGGCCGGCGCCGGGCAACGACGAGCGAGGGCGATATCGCTAGAGACCTGGCCATCGACCTCGGCACGGCCAACACGCTCGTGTACGCGAAGGGTCGCGGGATCGTCCTCAACGAGCCCACCGTCATCGCCCTGAACGTCCAGACCCACGACGTGCTCGCCATGGGGCACCAGGCGTGGCAGATGATCGGGCGCACGCCGGGCTACATCCAGGCTGTCCGCCCCCTCCGCAAGGGCGCCATCACCGACTTCGACATCACCCAGCGGATGATCCGCCTGCTCCTGCAGCGGGCCGGGCTGGCCCGATTCCAACGTCCGCGGGTGCTGCTGTGCGTGCCGTCGGCCATCACCGAGGTCGAGCGGCGGGCGGTCAAGGAGGCGGCCCGGCAGGCAGGCGCGGCCGACGCCCAACTCGTGGCCCAGCCCATGGCCGCCGCCATCGGAGCCGGCTTGCCCATCCACGAACCGCTCGGCAACATGGTCGTCGACATCGGCGGTGGCACCACCGAGACGGCCATGATCTCCCTCGGCGGCATCGTCGCATTGCGGGCCATCCGCATCGGCTCGTTCGACATCGACGCCTCCATCCAGGCCTACGTCAGGCGGGAGTACGGGATGGCCATCGGCGAGCGCACGGCCGAGGAGATCAAGCTCGCCATCGGCTCGGCCTACGAAGTCGACGACGCGGTCAAGGCCGAGGTCCGGGGGCGAGACCTGATGAGCGGGCTGCCCAAGACCGCCATCCTCTCCCCCGAGGAGATCCGGGAGGCGATCGACGAGCAGGTCCGGGCCATCGTCGACTCGGTCGTCGACTGCCTGGGGATGGCCCCGCCCGAGCTGGCCCAGGACCTCATCGCCCAGGGCATCCACCTCGTCGGCGGCGGCGGCATGCTGCGCGGCCTCGACCAGCGGCTGGCCGAGGAGACGGCCCTGCCCGTGCACCTCGTCGACGCACCGCTGGAGTGCGTGGTGCTGGGCGCGGGCAAGTGCCTGGAGGCTTTCGAGTCGCTCAAGTCGCTGTTCATGGGGGCCGAGGGCCGGTAGCCGGCTCAAGTCCTCGGTCGCCGCCGGCGGCGGGAGCCGCCACGCCGACGAGCGGATGAGAGGACCGGCGATCACTGACTCATGTCTTCGGCCGCCTGGCGGACCTGCCAGTCCCGGTCGTCGCGGGCCCGCAGCAGGGCGGCGTCCACCTCGGGACCGTCGAAGGCGGCGAGGGCGATCACCGCCCGCCGGCGCACGGCGGGACGGTCGGTGGTGGCGGCCAGCACCGCGGCCAGGCCGGCCGGGTCGCCGATCGCCCCGAGGGCGGCCACCGCCGCCTCTCGGCACAGGGCGTCCTGGTGGCCGGCGGCCATCCCGGCGAGCGCTTCGACCGCCTCGCTCGACCGGCCGCCGCCCCGTTCGCCCAGAGCCCACGCCGCCGTCTCCGCCACCCCCACGTCCTGGTCCGCCAGCCGGGCCAGCAGGTCGTCGTCCTCGATGGCCACGAGCACCGCGACCCGGCAGGCTCGCCGGCGCACCGTGGGGTCGGCGTCGACCAGGGCACGACGGACCTCACCTGGGCCGGCTGCACCCCTTCGGGCCAGGGCACCGAGGGCGGCCGCCCGCACCTCCGCCTCCGGGTCGCCCAGGAGGGCCCGTGCCGCCGCCTCGTCCCCCGAGTGCCCGGCCATGATCGCCTCCCGGCGGCGCCAGGCCTGCGGGTCCACCGCGACCACGCTACGCGGCCCCTGTGCCACCATGACCGCCATGCTGGGCAGGAGACGAGCTCGGGCCGCCGCCCTCGCCCTGGCCGCGCTGCTGCTCGCCGCCTGCGGCACGTCGACGGGCGACGGCCCTGCGCCGCAGCTCACCGAGCCGGCCCCGGCGCCCCCCCGGCTGCCGGCCCCGGCTGCCCCCGCCCCGCCCAGCTACCAGCCCCTTCCCATTCCCATCGCCATCCCGCTCGACAGCTACGCCGACGAGCCCGTTGTGGAGTACGGGTCGATCCAGATTCCCAGGATCGGGCTCGACCACAAGCTCTTCCACGGGGTGACGCTGCACAACATCGACCGCGGCCCCAGCCACTGGCCCGGGACGGCCCGGCCCGGCGAGCTGGGCAATGCCGTCGTGGCCGGCCATCGCAGCACCCACTCCCGTCCCTTCCTGCGGGTGGACGAGCTGGCTCCGGGCGACGAGGTGATCTTCAGGGTGGGCGGCGTCCGCAGCACCTACCGGGTGACCGGCAGCTTCATCGTCGAGCCCGACGACACGTGGATCGCCGACCAGACCCGGGCGTCCACGGCCACGCTCTACGCCTGCCACCCGCCCGGCTCGGAGGCTCAGCGCTTCGTGGTGCAGATGGTGCTGGACACGAGCCGGCCCGAGTAGCCGATCAGCCGACGGCCGATCGCACGGCGAGGGCGACGAGGATGACCAGCCCGGCCACGCCGGCGGCGACGAAGGCGCCCACGATGGCCAGCAGGACGGTGAGCACGAAGCCGGAGCGGACCCGCAGCCACGGGCTGATCCGGCGGGCGGGCGCCCAGCCGTCGCCGAGGCCGGCGATCTCGACGGTGGCGGGTGCAGCCGTCGCCACCGCCGCGCCACCCGCCCGAGGCGCGGGGCGGGCGGGTCCCGCGGCGGAACGAGCCCGAGCTGGGGCGGGAGTCGGCGACGCCTGACGACGGTGGCGCGGCCGCTCCCGGGGGGCGCGCCGCTTACGCTCACGGAGCGTGGCAGGCTGGTCGGGGTCGTTGAGCGCCAACGTGACGGCGGCGGCGATCGAGAGCGCCACCACCAAGACGGTCACGAGGAACGTGGACACGACCGACGCGATGCTACCGGCGGAACCCCCGCCACCCTTCACCGAGGGCGATGCCGGCGAGGAGTTGAGCAGGCGCCCCCGCCGGCGCCTGCTGGTCATGGTGTCGTCGGTCATGGGCGTGCTGCTCCTGGTCTCCGGCATCGTCGCCGGCGTGGTGCGCATCCCCTACGACACGGTGGCGCCGGGCACGACCAGGGTGGTCAACGACGTCATCACCGTGCAGGGCCACCAGACGTTCCCGCCCGAGGGCGAGGTGCTCTACGCCACGGTGTCGGTACGGGAACGGGTCAGCGTCCTCCAGGCCCTGATCGGCTGGCTCGACCCGACCGTCGACGTCATCGCCGAGGAGAACATCCGGGGCGACATCCCTCCCGACCAGTACCGCCAGCTCAACGTCGAGGCCATGAGCGACTCCAAGACGACCGCCCAGGTTCTCGCCCTCAGCCGCGTCGGCTTCACCGACCTGGGCGTCGGAGCCGAGGTCGAGTCGGTGGCGGACGGGTCGCCGGCGGCAGCCGGCCTGCGGGCCGCCGACGTGATCGTCGAGATCGACGGCGCCAAGGTGTCGACGTCGGACGACGCGGTGAAAGCCATCCGGGGCCGCCGGCCCGGCGACACCCTGCGCATAAAGGTACGGCGGGACGGTGGCGCGCCCCTCGACGTCGCAGCCGAGCTGGCTCGGGCCGAGGACGGGCGGCCGCTGCTGGGCGTGCGGCTCTCCACCAAGGTCGAGCTTCCCTTCCCCATCACCATCGACTCGGGCCAGATCGTGGGCCCGTCAGCCGGCCTGGCCTACGCCCTGGAGCTGCTCGACCTCCTCACCGCGGGTGAGCTCACGGGCGGTCTCAAGGTGGCGGCCACGGGTGAGCTGGCCCCCAGTGGCGCGGTGGGCCCGGTGGGCGGCGTCGGCCAGAAGGTCGTCGCCGTGAAGCGGGCCGGGGCCGAGGTGTTCATCGTCCCCGAGCAGAACGAGGCGGAAGCAAGGGAGAAGGCGGGGGACAGCCTGCGCATCCTGGCCGTTTCCACCTTCGACGAGGCGCTCACCGCCCTGGGGTCGGTGCAGGGCAGCAACGCCCTCGCCCTCGCACGTCCCTCGCCCGGCGCCTGAACCGTCCCCCCGGTCCCAGGCGGGAGGCGCTAAAGGTGTGCGTGCCTCGTGCCGATACAAGTCCAGTTGTGGACCGGGGGAGAAACTACGATGGCCGAATCCAGGAACCGGTGCCCCCCGGGACGAGGCCGCCGATGACAGCAAGCTCGCTCGTCACCCGTTCCCGGTAACCCGTGCTCGAATCCTCCACGCAGCTTCGGTTCGCCGTCGAGTTCGCCACCTTCCTGGCGGCCGTCGCCGGCGCGGCCGTTGTGCTGCTGCGGCCGGCCCTGATCGGTGCGCGCGGCCGCGCCCGGGCCGTCCTGGCCCTGGGCTTCGTGTTCCTGGCCGTGGCCGCCTTCCTGCACGGCACGCTGCTTGCGGCCGCCGACGACAGCCTCCTGGTGATCGTTCGCGGCCTGGGAATCGTCCTGCTCGCCATCGGCAACTTCGGCCTGACCGAGGACCGCACCACTCGACGGGTCCTCTGGGGCGCGGTGGTCCTCCTCGCCGTGGCCGAGGCGGCCACGGCCCTCGGGGCGGACGCCGCCGCCAGCTGGGCCCGGGGGGCGGGTGCGCTGGGCCTCGGGGCGGTGCTGGTGGTCTCGGCCCGCCGATCGATCCCCGCCCGCATAGCGGTGGGAACCGCGGCCACGCTGCTCATCGTCGTCTTGGCGGTGTCGCTCGCCCTCTCCGTCGTCATCGGCGACAACATCGAGCAGGAGGCGGTGCGGCGCATCGCGGTGCGGGCGCAGGCCGAGGCCATCAACGTGCAGGAGGCGGCCCTGCGGGACGCGGTCACCAGCGCCAAGCTCGTCGCCCTGAGCCTTCCCGGGCCTCGCGGCGGCGAGCAGGAGGCGATCCTCCGCACCATCGCAGCCGCGCCCGCACCCAACCAGCGGACCGACGAGCTGCTCGAGGCCTTCGTGACCAACGGCCTGATCGTGGTCGACGGACCGGTGCTCTACCTCTCCCTCGACCGCCGGGTGATCGCCGACGCCCGCATCGCCGGTGTCAGCACCGTGGCCCTCGCCGGTTCCCGCACGGTTTCGGCCCTGATCGAGGGCACCGACTCCGAGGCGGCCGACATCGAGATCATCGGCAGCCAGGCGATGGCGGTTTCGGCCTTCCCGGTGACGGTGCCGAACCCCGAGGGCCGAGTCGCCGTCGGCATCGTGGTGGCCGCAGAGTCGTTGAACGTCGAGTACGTCGACGCCCGCTCCGCAGCCGACGAGGACATCCCCCTGGCCTTCGTCGACCGCGACCGGATCCTGGCCAGGAGCACCTCGCTCGCCGTGCCCGAGAACGCCATTCGGGAGGTCGCCGAACTGGCCCTGGAGCGCGGATCGGCCTCGCTCCTTACGGGGTCCGAGTTCTTGGCCGCCCAGGCGGTGGAGGCCAAAGACGGCACCTACGTGTTCGCGGTCGTGGGGTCTACCCCCCGCACGATCGTGGACGACACCCGGAACTCCCTGTTCCGCACCCTGTTCGTGGTCGCCCTCGTCACCGCCTTGGGCGCCTTCCTGGTGGCAGTGTTCGTCGGCGAGCGCATCGGCAAGAAGCTGCGTCACCTCACGGCCGCCGCCGAGGGCATCCAGCAGGGCGACCTGAGCGTGCGGGCCAGCGTGGCCAGCGAGGACGAGCTGGGCGTGCTCAGCTCGGCGTTCGACTCCATGGCCGGCTCGATCGAGTCGCTCGCCACCGAGCTGCGGCAGGCGGCCGACGAGGAGGCCCGCCTGCGGGGCCGGCTCGAAGCGGTGGTCAGCGGCATGGGCGAGGCCCTCGTGGCGGTCGACCAGCGGGGCCAGGTCACCCTCTTCAACGACGCCGCCGAGGACCTGCTCAACATGGCTGCCGGCCGGGTCGTGGGCCGCCCGCTGGGGGACGTGGTGTCGATCGTGACCGAGCGGGGCGCCGACCTCACCGCCCGCCTGACCCATCCGGCGCCCGGGTCGTGGACCGAGGCGGCGGTGGTCGTCCGGCGCGACGGTGTCCAGGTGCCGGTGGCGCTGTCGGCGGGCGGGCTGCGCTCGGCCCGGGGCGACGTGGTCGGCGGCGTCTACGTCCTGCGGGACATGCGCCGCGAGCGCGAGGTCGAACGCATGAAGACCGAGTTCCTCTCCAACATCAGCCACGAGCTGCGCACGCCGCTGGTGCCCATCAAGGGTTTCGCCGAGCTGCTCCGCAGCCGGTCGCTGTCCAAGGCCCAGTCCCGGGAGTTCCTCGACCGCATACTCGACGCCGCCGTCGACCTGGAACGCACCGTCGACCTGCTGGTCATGGTGGCGGCCGACGAGGCTGCCCGCCTCACGATCCGCAAGGAGCAGGTGGAGGTGCGAGACCTGCTCGAGAACGTGGTCGAACGGTGGAAGGGCAAGGTCGACGGCCGCCACGAGATCAGCCGGCGGGTGGGGCGGCACCTGCCCACCATTCTGGGCGACCGCCGGCTGCTCGAACGCAGCCTCGACGAGCTGGTCGACAACGCAGTCAAGTACTCGCCCGAGGGCGGGAAGGTCACCGTCTCGGCTGCGGCCGCCGGCAACGGGCACGGCCCGGCGGTGGCCATCACCATCCGCGACGAGGGAGTGGGGATCCCCCCCGACCGACTCGAGGGCATCTTCGAGGACTTCGCCCAGGCCGACAGCTCCGCCACCCGGGAGTTCGGCGGGCTCGGGCTGGGGCTCGCCTTCGTGCGGCGGATCGTCCGAGCCCACCATGGCCACCTCACCGCCGAGTCGGCGCCCGGCAAGGGGTCGACGTTCTCCATCCTGCTGCCGGTAGCGGGGACCAGGGAGGGAACCCGATGACCCGGGCCCGCCGCACCGTGCTGCTGGTCGTGCTGGCCATGGCCCTCGCCCTGTCCGGGTGCAGCGACAGCTCGTCGGAGGCGGCGGGGCGGCTGGAACTGGACGGCCGGGCCGAGGTCACCGAAACGGGCGGCGGCGTGCGGGAGATCAGCCGGAGCGCCACCCTGCGCGACGGCGAGCAGGTCAAGATCCTCGATGGCACGGCCACGCTGAGCCTGGGCCCGGGGCGGGAACTGGAGCTGCGCCGGGACACCACCGTCCGCCTCACGCTGGAAGAGCTGGCGGGCGGGACGACCGCCCCACGGGCGCAGCTGGTGGGCGGCGACGTGCTCGTGGTGGCGGCCGAGCAGCAGCCGGCGGTCGTGACCGCCGGCGACACCGAGGTCGAGGTGACCGCCGGGGCGGCCCGGGTGTCGACCGGCCTCACCGTGACGGTGGCGAACTACCAGGGCGCAGCCGGCGTCGGGACGGGGGGACGGGCGGCCAGCGTCGCCGCCCTCCGCCAGGTCTCCGTGCCCGCACCCGGCCTCCCCTCACGCCCGGCGCCTATCGTCGTCGACGCGAGCCACCCGTGGGACCAGCGGTACCTGGGCGACGCCATCGACCTGGGCAACCAGCTCGCTTCGCGCAGTGTGGGTTTCACCGCCCAGCTACGGCCCGGCCAGGCCAACCCCGCGTTCTTCCGCCAGATCCTGCCCGACCTGGCCCGCCAGCAGTTCGACGACGCCCTCTACGACCCGCTGCTGGCGCCGGGGGAGACGCTCGTCGGTGCGGCCATCACCCTCGCCGGCAACCAGGGCACGTTCGCCGACCGGTGGCGGGACGTCTTCACGTTCCACGAGGAGGGGGCGTCATGGGGGCTCGTCGCCCTCGACCAGGGTGTCGATCGGGCGGCGGTGCTGTCCGCGGTCGACGCCGCCATCGCCCGGGTGCCGGGCCTGGCTCCGACGCCCACCGGCGCCGGCACCGGCGCTGGGATGGGCTCGACGGGGGGAACCGCCGGCGGCGGTGGCGGCGGGCAGGTGGCGGCCCCCCGCCCGGGCGCCACTCCCACGACCGCGCCCGCCACGGGCGGAAGCAGCGCGGCCGCGCCGACGACGCCCACCACGGCCCCCGGCCCCACCGGGGGGACAGGCCCCGGCCAGCCCGCCCCGCTGCCCGACCGGGGGCCCGTCGACCTCGGGCTTCCCATCGTCGACGACACCCTCAATACCGTGATCGACGCCCTCAGCGGGCTGCTGCGGGCCCTGGGCGCGCCGTAGCCGCGACCCTCCACCGCCGGCGGCGACGGCGGGCGTAGGCTTCGCCCGATGGCGACGGAAGCCCCCGCCGGCGCTGACGACGAACGGATTGCGACCTCGGGCTTCGCGGTCACGCCCGAGGCCATTGCCTCCCGTACCTTCGCCACCGCCTTCCGCGGCTACGACCAGGGTGAGGTCCGGGCCTTTCTGAGGCGGGTGGGAGAGGAGCTCACGGCGGCCGCCGAGCGGGAGGCCCACCTCCGGCGCCTCCTGCACGAGGCCCAGAACCGGGCCGCCCATCCCGAGGTCGACGAGACGGCGCTGACCTCGGCACTGGGCGAGCACGCGGCCCGGCTGCTCGGGTCGGCGCGCGAGCAGGCCGCCTCCATCCTGAGCGAGGCCGAGGAGCGGGCCGCCCGCATGAAGCGGGAGACGGAAGGCCAGATCTCCCGCATCCGGTCCGAGGCCGACGGGCTCCTCGCCCGTCGCGTCGAGGAGGTCGACGGGGTGACGACCAACCTCCGCCACGCAGCCGAGGCCGATGCCCGCCACATGCGCGACCGAGCCAAGGCCGACGTCGACAAGGAGCTCCAGGGAGCCCGGGCCCAGGGCCGGGAGATGGTCGCCGAGGCCCGCGCCGTGCGCGAACGCATCCTCGCCGACCTCGCCCGCCGCCGCCACATCGCCGAGATCCAGCTCGACCAGCTCCGGGCCGCCCGGGAGCGGTTGTTGGGGGCCTACGCCCTCGTCCGGCGCACGCTCGACGAGGCCACCCAGGAGCTCAAGATGGCCGAGGTGGAGGCCAGGCTGGCCGCCGACGAGGTGGCCCGGCGGGCCCCCGATCCCCCTCCCCCGCCGCCTCCTCCTGTCTTGGAGGGCGCCGGGCTGGGGGCGACCCGCCCGGCAGTTCCGGCCCACGTGACCCGGGCCGAGCCCTCAGCCCGCGAGGAGGCGCGCGCCGCGCTGCCGAGCCGGACCGACCCGGGCCGCCCCGTCCCGCCGCCACCGAGGTCCCGCCCTGCGGACGCGCCGTCGCCGTCTGCCCCACCCGCGGCAGCCGAGCCGGTTGCGACCTCGGCCCGCAGCTCCACCATCGCCGCCCGCCGTTTCGACCCGGGTCCTCCGCCGCCCAACCCGTCAGCCCGGCCGGCAGGTGAGTCCACCCCGTTGGCTTCGGCTGGAGGGCCGATGGTGAGCCCCATCGTCGTGCGTACCCCTTCGGCCCCGTCCTCTCCTCCCGCGCCGCCGTCGATCCTGCCCCGGCCGGTACCACCGCCGCCGGGGCGCACCCCGAGCGGCGCCACGCCGCCGCCTCCCCGTCCCGAGGGTGACCGCGTCGACGAGCTGTTCGCCCGCATCAAGGCCGACCGGGCCGCAGCCGTAGCCCCGGCTCCACCGCCACCGCCACCGC